>ENA-UOWO01000832-UOWO01000832.1-activated-sludge-metagenome-genome-assembly--contig:-NODE-832-length-43128-cov-7.672718_pt1 | contig 43128 bp, 39 predicted proteins | sample MGYA00238148_ERZ761564 | MGnify/ENA primary metagenome ERZ761564 (study PRJEB28885, sample SAMN05720194) | activated sludge metagenome | isolation source: Anaerobic digester | place: USA... | reverse complement strand
TCGCTCTTGCCGATCCAGTTCTCCTGCATCAGCCGCACCCGCTCGGGCCAGCCGGGGAGGTGGTTCTGCACCTGATCGAGCAGTTCGTCGGCGTACTTCGTGATGTTCAGGTAGTAGCCGGGGATCTCGCGCTTCTCGACGAGGGCGCCGCTGCGCCAGCCCTTGCCGTCGATGACCTGTTCATTGGCCAGCACCGTCTGATCCACCGGGTCCCAATTCACGACCTGCGTGCGACGTTCGGCGATGCCCGCCTCGAGCATCTTCAGGAACAGCCACTGGTTCCAGCGGTAGTAGTCGGGAGAGCAGGTGGTGACCTCGCGGCTCCAGTCGATCGCCAGACCCATCGCCTGCATCTGGCCCTTCATGTGGGCGATGTTGTCGTAGGTCCACTTGGCCGGTGGCACCTTGTTCTTCATCGCCGCGTTCTCGGCCGGCAGTCCGAAGGCGTCCCAGCCCATCGGCATCAGCACGTTGAAGCCCTTCATCCGCAACTGCCGAGTCAACATGTCGTTGATGGTGTAGTTGCGCACATGGCCCATGTGCAGTTTGCCGCTGGGATACGGCAGCATCGAGCAGGCGTAGAACTTGGGGCGGCTGGTGTCTTCGGTGACGCGATAAGCGTCGCGCGCGCTCCAGGCGGCCTGCGCCGCGCGTTCGACCTCGGTCGGCTTGAATTCGGGATTCATGAGGGGGCGCGGTGCGCTCGGGGACGTGTCTTTCGATTATAGGAAGCAGGCTGGCGCCAACTCACTCTGCCCGGCGCGCCCAGCCAGCAGTTGACCGTGCCGCTGCGACGGGATTTTCAGCGGCCATACACTGCGCAGGCTTGTCGGGGCGCCGCAGACGAAAGTCGAGGCTGAGACCACTTTGATGTGGAACCCGCTGAACCTGATCGGGGTCGTGCCCGCGTAGGAATCAAGTGCAAAGGTCACCGTGCGGTGGGAATTCCTCCCGCCGTGTCGGCTCCAGGCAAGCGTTCATCCGTCACGCCACCAGGAGCTCGAATGGCCAAGAATCTTCCACATGTCGACACCGATGCGCTTTCGCAGCGCATCACCCGGACGCCCTTCCCCGGATCGCGCAAGGTCTATCTGGACGGATCGAGTCCGGATATCCGCGTCCCGTTTCGCGAAATCACGCTCGGCGACACCCTGGTGGACGACGGTGCCGGTGGCTCGCGCCGCGAGCCCAATCCGCCGCTGCGGGTCTACGACGCGTCGGGCCCGTACACCGACCCGCAGGCCGCGATCGACATCACCTGCGGCCTGCCGCCGCTGCGTGCCGCGTGGATCGCCGACCGCGCCGACACAGTCGCGCTGCCCGGCATCAGCAGCGCCTATGGCCGCCAGCGGCTGCACGACCCGAAGCTGACCGCGCTGCGCATGGCCCAGGCGCCGGTGCCGCGCTGCGCCAAGCCCGGCGCCAATGTGTCGCAGATGCACTATGCGCGTCGCGGCATCGTCACTCCCGAGATGCATTACATCGCGGTTCGCGAGAACTTGGTCAAAGCACAGTTGCGCGAGCGCCTGGCGACCGAGCGTGTGCCGAAGCGAGGCCATTCATTCGGTGCAAATCTGCAGGACATCACCCCGGAATTCGTGCGCGACGAGGTGGCGCGGGGCCGCGCGGTCATCCCGAGCAACATCAATCATCCGGAAAGTGAGCCCATGATCATCGGACGCAACTTCCTGGTGAAAGTGAACGCTAACATCGGAAATTCGGCTGTCACCTCCAGCATCGAGGAAGAAGTCGACAAGCTGGTCTGGTCGATCCGCTGGGGTGCCGACACGGTGATGGACCTGTCGACCGGCGAGAACATCCACGAGACGCGCGAGTGGATCCTGCGCAACTCCCCGGTGCCGATCGGCACGGTGCCGATCTACCAGGCGCTGGAAAAGGTGCACGGCAAGGCCGAAGACCTGACCTGGGAGTTGTTCCGCGACACGCTGATCGAGCAGGCCGAGCAGGGCGTCGACTACTTCACCATCCACGCCGGCGTCCGGCTGGCCTACATCCCGCTGACGGCCGAACGGCTCACCGGCATCGTGTCGCGCGGCGGCTCGATCATGGCCAAGTGGTGCCTGTCTCACCACCGCGAGAGCTTCCTGTACGAGCACTTCGACGAGATCTGCGAAATCATGAAGGCGTACGACGTGTGCTTCTCGCTCGGCGACGGACTTCGCCCCGGCTCGATTGCAGACGCCAACGACGAGGCGCAGTTCGCCGAACTGCATACGCTGGGCGAACTGACCCAGGTCGCCTGGAAGCACGACGTGCAGGTGATGATCGAAGGCCCCGGCCACGTGCCGCTGCAGCTGATCAAGGAGAACGTCGACAAGCAGCTCGAGGCCTGCTACGAGGCGCCGTTCTACACATTGGGTCCGCTGATCACCGATATTTCTCCCGGCTATGACCACATCTCGTCCGCGATGGGCGCGGCCAACATCGGCTGGTATGGCACCGCGATGCTGTGCTACGTGACACCGAAGGAGCATTTGGGATTGCCGAACCGCGATGACGTCAAGCAGGGCCTGATCGCCTACAAGATCGCCGCTCACGCGGGCGATCTGGCAAAAGGGTTCGCCGGCGCGCAGATGTGGGACAACGCGGTGTCGAAGGCGCGGTTCGAGTTCCGATGGGAAGATCAGTTTCGCTTGGCCATCGACCCCGACACCGCGATGGCGTACCACGACGAGACGTTACCGAAGGAAAACGCCAAGGTGGCGCACTTCTGCTCGATGTGCGGTCCGAAGTTCTGCTCGATGAAGATTTCCCAGGAGGTGCGCGATTTCGCGCGATTGCAGAACGTTGAGGCCTCGGTTTCGGCGGTGATTCCGATCCAGACGGCGCTGGAGGAAAAGGCTATGCAGTTTCGCGAGGGCGGGGGAGAAATCTACGCCTGACCCGGTGCGCGGGGTTTCAGAAGATTGAGCTGGCCTGGGACGGACTACAAATGCTTTCCCCTGTCAGGCTGGCCCCACAGCCGGTTCGACCCCCCCACCTGAGGAGTACCGCTGGCGCTTTTTGTTGGTGACAATGTTTCGTCAGTAGTGAAAGTCCGTATTCCGAGGAAGGCGTGCGGGGTGTGTGTGAGGGGGCAGGCGCTGCCTTCTCCCGTGACCAATGACTCATGTGGACTCAACACGTGAGCCACGAATCGACCCCTGACACATTCGGGAACGTACTATCGCGGTAGGTTCAATGCGCCGCCGGATGGGTATCTGCAACGGCTTGACGAATTGAGGATGGACGTGGACAAAATGCACCAATCGCCAGAAGAGGCCCCCACATCAGCGTCGGGATCGGGATCCACTGAGCCTTTGTCGGCCAGCGCGCTGGCGCGGCGTCGCGCATTGTTCAAGGGAATCGGCAAAGGCGGCGCGGTACTTGCGGCATCGGTGCCTATCCAGACCTTAGCCGGTCAGACGTTGCTGACTGCCGGTGGCCAGCATATTTGCAGTGTTTCGGGCATGCAGTCAGGTGTGCATTCAGCGACTACCAATGTGGCTTATTGCGGTGGTTACAGTCCAGGCTGGTGGGGACAGAGTACGGACCAGGGCGGCTTGATTCCGAAGAGGTGGCCTCCAACGCTTGAGCACGGTTGGACCTACAAAACGCTGTGCAAAGACGTTTTCTCGGGCTCCAGTGTGCGAAACGATGACGGCTCGTTCCCGTCGCTGTTTCAGGTTATGTCCCCCAAGGACAAGAGCGGGGATTTTTCCAATTCGGACGAGTTCCACTGGGTGTGTGCTTGGCTGAACGCTATAACGCACAGCTTCAATTTCCCGTACAACGGCGACCAAGTCATTGCCTTCTGGAATGCTGGCGCGACCAGCGATACCTATAAAGATGCACTGAGCTTTTTCAAGACATACATGGAGCAGCATACGTCTTGATGGGCTCCGGCCCGTGTTCCAATTGAGCGATGAGATGGCGTACCCGTTCGCTTGCATCGCTTCACTGGCGTTGCTGGGAATCGCAGTGGGTCGTTTTCAACGTCGGGTCGGGCCAAACGCATCTGCTTGACGCGGTCACCGCGGCCGTTCTGTCAACCATTGAATCGTCACCAGGCAACGCCGATGACTTGAGCGCCCTCGAACTGCAGGTTGCGACGCTTGGCGAGCGCATCCTTCCGTCAGACACCCTCAAATCTGTGCTTGAGCAATTGGTCGGTGCCGGACTGATCGAAGCGGCGACATCTTGAATCTGTGCTCGTTGTCGCCGGCCGAAGTTTCGCGCCGACTGTGTGGCGAAGGTTTGTTGCTGCGTACCGGGCCATTCAACTTTCGAATCGTCTCTGCGATCGAATCAGTCGCTGCAGGGCTGAGATTGCTCTACGCGGACTACCCGCTCGCCGCCGACGACGATTTCGTCGACTTCACCGTGACGCTGCAGTGCAGCGGCGGTTTGCGGCGATGGTGGCGGCGGCAAGTCATCCTCGGCTACGATGGTGCGAACCCTTTCGTCCCCCTGCCGCTGGATCACGCCTTCCCCTTGCTCGAATGGGCCATGAACTGGTGCATTTCGACGCAGGCCCACCATGTACTGACCTTGCATGCAGCCGTGCTGGAAAGAGGTGGCCGCGCGATGATCCTGCCCGCTCCACCCGGTTCGGGGAAAAGCACCTTGTGTGCTGGCTTGACCAGTCGCGACTGGCGCTTGCTTTCCGACGAGTTGACGTTGCTTTCGCTGTCTGATGGGTCGGTGGTGCCTTTGGGGCGGCCGATCAGCTTGAAGAACGAGTCATTGGCGGTAATCCGCCAATTCGCGCCGGATGTGGTGCTGAACGACGTCACGCACGACACGTCCAAGGGGTCGGTCAGCCACATGAAAGTCCCCTCAGATCAGGTGCGGAGGCTGGACGAGGGCGCTAGGCCGCGTTGGGTGGTGTTCCCGAAGTACGTGCCTGATGCTCCTCCCACGTTGCGGCCTCGCTCAAAGGCCGAAAGCATGCTCGAACTGGGCCGTAACGCCTTCAATTACACATTGCTGGGATTGACCGGATTCGAGGTGCTGGCCGATGTGGTGGACGGCTGTGATTGCTATGACTTCAGCTACAGCCGACTGGAAGATGCAGTTGCTGTATTCGATCGGCTGGTGGTGGAGACGCCACCGTGATGTCTGACCTCTTGTCGCCAGTCTGGGCCCAGCCCGAACTGCGGCCCGAGTTCAGCCTCGCACAATGGGAGGCCGTGCTGGGCCAGTCACGACAGGCCGGGCTGATGGGTCGGCTGGCTCGGCACCACGTCGATCACGGCTGGATGACCGAAGTACCTGCCAAGCCGCGCCTTTATCTCGAAGGTGCTCTGCGACAGGTCGATCGACTGCATCATGAGTTGCGCTGGGAGATCGACTGCATCCACCGGGCCTTGGCGCCGGTCGGCGTGCCATTCGTGCTGCTCAAGGGCGCGGCCTATTTCGCCGCTGACTTGCCGCCGAAGCGGGGGCGGCTGTTCGGTGACATCGACATCATGGTCAGGCGGGAGCACCTGCAGCAGGTCGAGAGCGCGCTTTTTCGAGCCGGGTGGATCAGCGATGAGCGCGACGCCTACAACCAGCGCTACTACCGCGAATGGATGCACGAAATCCCGCCGATGCGCCACGTCCAGCGCGGCACCGTGATCGACGTTCATCACACGATCACACCGCCGACCTCGCAAATGTGCGTTGAGGGTGAGGCCCTGCTGGAGCACATTGTGGCCGTCGATGCACTCCAGGATGTCTACGTCCTCGCGCCGGTCGACATGGTGCTGCACAGCGCAGTGCATCTGTTTCAGGAAGGAGAATTCGAGCGCGGACTGCGCGACCTGCTCGACCTGAATGACCTGGTTCACCATTTCGAGTCGCACGACCCAGACTTCTGGCGCCAGCTGATCTCCCGGGCTCATGCCCTCAAGCTGCAGACGCCGTTGCACCATGCGCTGTTCCACCTGAAGCGCCTGTTCGGTACCCACGTACCGCCTGCCTTTCAGGGCGCGGTCGAGTTGCTTCGGCCGCCTTGGTGGCAGCGTCGCCTGATGGCCATGCTGCTGGAGGCCGCGCTGCGGCCGGTTCACCCGAGCTGTCGTCAGACGGGCGAAGGTCTGGCCCGCTGGCTGTTGTACGTGCGTTCGCATGCTTTGCGCATGCCCATGACCCTGCTCGTGCCCCACCTCGTTCGTAAGGCCTGGATGCAGCGCTTTCCGACGAAGAAGCCCGAGGACCACCCAGCCGCCGAGGCGTGAGGGCTTTTCCGGGTCGGCGTCTACTGCTTCGGCTTGTCGGCTACCGGCGCGATAGCGACGAAGCCAATGCGTGTGAGTCCGCCCTGCTGCACGATGCCTATGAGTTCGGCTACTCGGCCGTAGGGCACCGCCTGATCGGCGCGCAGCTGCACTTCGGTCTGCGGGTTCAGGCGCGCTGTCTCGGCCACCCGCTGCGCCAGGGCGGCTGCGGTAATTTCGCTGTCAGCCAGGAACAACTGGCCACCCGAATCGATGGACACCGTGATGAACTCCGGTGATTCGCTGGGCTGCGCAGCTTCGGTCTTGGGCAGGTCGAGCTTCAGGCTGCTGCTCATCAGCGGCGCCGTGATCATGAAAATGACAAGCAGGACCAGCATCACGTCGATCAGAGGCGTCATGTTGATGTCGCTCATCGGCTGGGGGCCCGTGGTGCGCTCGAGGCGTCCAAAAGCCATGGCGTCTCCTCAGCTCCCCTGGGGGGTTGACGGGTCGGAGGTGCGGTCGACCTGCATCTCGCGCAGGTCATGGGCAAAACCTTCCAGCTCGGCCTCGCAGGTGCCCACGAGCTTGCCAAAGATGTTGTAGGCCAGCACGGCCGGAATCGCCACCGCCAACCCGGCCGCAGTCATGACCAGCGCTTCACCGACTGGTCCGGAGATGCGTTCGATGGTGATCGTGCCGGCCGACGAGATGCTGACCAGTGCGTGGTAGATGCCCCAGACCGTTCCGAACAGACCGATGAAGGGAGCCGTGCTGCCAATCGAGGCCAGCAGCACCTGCCCGAACTGCAACTGCGTCAGCACCGCATGCAATGCATCGCGCAGGCGGCGGGTCAGTTGCGATGCGCGCTGTCCATGCGCCTCGAGAGTCTGCGAGTTCGGTTGTGCCGTGGCCGCGGTCAGCAACGGTGTCAGCACCCGCTCGCGATCGAAAGCCGCAAGCTGGTCTCGTGCGGCCTCCAGGTCGGCGGCCGCCCAGAATGCCGGAACGGCCCGCGCGATGTCGCTGCGCACCCGGCGCAGCAGCCAGCCCTTCCAGAAGATCAGCACCCATGCGCTGATCGACATCACCAGCAGCAACGCTGCGACGCTGCGCGTGATCGCGTCGCCTTGCTGCCAGAACTGCTGAAATCCGTTCATTTCTTGACGCGTGGAGAAGTGCGACGGCGCTGTGTCAGGACAGGCCGAGCACGTCGTTCATGTCGAAAAGACCGCTCTCGCGGCTGGCCAGAAAGCGCGCTGCCCGGAGGCTGCCCTGCGCATAGGTAGCGCGGCTTGAGCTCTTGTGGGTGATTTCGATGCGCTCGCCGATGCCGGCGAAAAGCACCGTGTGGTCGCCGACCACGTCTCCACCGCGTATGGTTGCGAAGCCAATCGTCGATGGATCGCGCTCGCCAGTGACACCTTCACGACCGTACACCGCGCAGTCCTTGAGGTTGCGCCCCAGGGCCGTTGCGACCACTTCGCCCATTTTCAGCGCCGTGCCGCTGGGGGCATCGACCTTGTGCCGGTGGTGTGCTTCGATGATCTCGATGTCATAGCCTTCGCTGAGCATCCGAGCCGCCGTGTCCAGCAGTTTCATGACGACGTTGACGCCGACGCTCATGTTCGGAGCCAGCGTGATGGCAATGTGGCGGGCGTGGTCCGCGATCTCGGCCTTCTGCGCGTCGGCGAAGCCGGTGGTTCCGATCACCACCTTGGTGCCCAGCTCGCGACAAATCGCCAGATGTGCCAGCGTGCCTTCCGGACGCGTGAAGTCGATGAGCACCTGCGACCGGGCAAGCCCCGCATGCAGGTCCGAGGTGATGATGACGCCACTGTTGTGACCGGCAAATGCGGTGGCATCCTGACCCAGAGCCGGACTGCCGGGCATGTCCAGCGCGCCGCTCAGCGACAGGTCATCAGCCGCGATCACGGCTTCTATCAGCATGCGGCCCATGCGACCAGAAGCGCCAGCTATCGCGATGCGCAATGGTTCTGCTGCGCCCAACGGAAAGCTCATCAGTTCGACTCGAGCGGTGGATAGACCCGGTCCGGGGCAACGACCGGGGCTTCGACTTGTGCCGCCTTGGGAGGCGGCTTCAGCGACTGGATCTGCTCCGGGGTCAATGCCAGCGACGGAGCCTTGCCCGAGGATTTGTTGCTGTCGATCGACGCGACAAAGGCTATTTCAGCAGGCAGATCGCCACCGGTGTCGAGACTCTTCAGTCGCTCTCCCTCGAAGAGAGCCACGATGCTGCGCCGCTGTGGCTCGGTGCCCTGGCGACGGATCGTGAACACGTAGTCCCAGCGGTCGGCGTGGAACACGTCAGCCAGCAACGGGGACCCCAGAATGTCCCGAACTTGGGCTCGGGACATGCCGATCTGGACTCGCGCAACCTGCTCCTTGGTCACCACATTACCCTGAACGATATCGACCCTGTAGGGCGTGACGACACTCAAGATGGTGCCCGATGGGTCCAGCGAAGAGCAACCGCTGGAGCACGCGGCTGCCAACGCCAGCGAAACGATGTGGACAGGCGAGCGCGCGAGGGGCAACAAAGACATGACGGCATCCAGGGCACGCGAGAAAACGGCCCGACTCGATATGATCGATTCATTCTAGCGGCCGGGCTTGTGCCCGGCTCGACTGGCGGGAGCCCTCATGACGAACGCAGACGAACTGAAAAACAGCGGCTTGAAGGCGACGCTGCCAAGAATCAAGATTCTGGAAGTATTTCAGCAAACCCGGCAGCGCCACATGACGGCGGAAGACGTTTACAAGGTTCTGCTCGCGGAAGGCTCGGATGTGGGTCTGGCCACGGTCTATCGCGTGTTGATGCAGTTTGAGCAGGCCGGGATCCTGTCCCGCAATCATTTCGAGTCCGGCAAGTCGGTTTTTGAACTCAATGAGGGCAATCACCACGATCACTTGGTATGCATGGACTGCGGACGCGTCGAGGAGTTTTTCGACGCCGAGATCGAGAAGCGGCAGCGTTCCGTTGCGCAGACCCGGGGATTCGAATTGCAGGAGCACGCGCTCTCCCTGTACGTCGTGTGCACCAAGAAGGCGTGCCCGCACCGCGCGAGCTGATCGCCGCCACGGCACGCAGCATCGTGCCAGCCCGCCGAGGCTCAGCTCCCGCCGCGTTCCAGAGCGCGCTGGTGCCGCTCGATGAATTCCTTGTAAGTGTCGATGCCGCGCAGTTGCAGGATCGTGTTGCGTACTGCTGCTTCGACCAGCACCGCCAGGTTCCGACCGGCATCCACGGCGATCACCGCCTTGCGCACGGGCACGTCGAGGATGTTCTCGTACAGTGGTTCGTATGGGAGTCGCTCGAACTCGCGCTCCATCGTTTCCTTGCGCACCAGGTGAACGATCAGTTTCACGCGCATCTTGCGGCGTACGGCTGTCTCTCCGAAGATCGCCTTGATGTCGAGCAGACCGATGCCGCGCACCTCGAGAAGGTTGATCAACAGCTCCGGACAGCGGCCTTCCAGTGCGGTCTGTGACATGCGGTAGATGTCCACCGCATCGTCAGCCACCAGACCATGGCCGCGCGAGATCAACTCCAGGCCCAGCTCGCTCTTGCCGAGTCCCGATTCCCCGGTGAGCAGCACACCGAGTCCGAGGATGTCCATGAACACGCCGTGACGCGTCGTGCGCTCTGCGAACAGCTGGCTCAGGTAGCCGCGAACCATGTCGATCACCTGACCAGCCGACTCTGCAGTGACAAACAGCGGAATGGAAGCTCGTTCGCACATGGCGACCAGTCGGTCAGGCGGCACCTGATCGTCGGCGACGATGACCACTGGTGGCTCCAGTGTGACGATGCGCTGGATGCGCCGTTCCTGGTCTTCCGCGGAAGCGTCCAGAAGATAGGCCACCTCGCGGCGACCTACAAGCTGTACCCGGTAGGGGTGGATGTAGTTCAGGTAACCGACCAGATCGGCTGCCGACTGCGCATTGCGGACGGCTGCTTCGTCGAACCGACGTTCTGGATGAGCGTGACCGGCAATCCATTCCCAACGCAGTGCAACGCGGTGGTGCTCGAACAGTGCCTCTGCGCTGATGCTGATGGGCTTCATGCGTTACATGCGCGCAATGAAGGCTTTGCCGGCACGAGCGGGCGTGCGCTCCGCCTTGGCATCAGGCCACCGACTTGAGAGGTTCCCAGTTGGCAATGAGTTCGTGCACCTTGGCGGCGTCGACCTCTGTTTTCAGGCGCTCGCGCAACTCGCGGTCGCTGAGCATCTCCGCGATCTCGGACAGGATTTCGAGGTGACGTTGTGTGGCCGCTTCGGGCACCAGCAGAAAGATGAGCAGCGTGACGGGTTCGTCGTCGGGGGCGTCGAAGGGAATCGGCTGCTGCACACGTGCCACAGCAGCGAGCGGGTTCTTCAGGCCCTTTATTCGGCCATGCGGAATTGCCACGCCATGACCTAGCCCGGTCGAGCCCAGCCGTTCGCGCGCGAACAGGTTGTCGGTGACCGTGGCACGAGCGATCGCGTGCTGGTTCTCGAACAACAGGCCGGCGTGTTCGAAGACGCGCTTCTTGCTGGTGGCATCCACATCCACGAGCACATTGCTGACGGGCAGGATTGCGGCGAGACGATTCATCGGGCGATCCAAGTGACAACTTCAGCGGGAGCTTCGTTGCGCGCTTGCGTGGAGCCAAAAGCGCTTGATTATAGAAATCGGCAGCTGTTACCGCACCGACGGTGTTCCATATGCAACAGGATTGTGCACACGATGTTGCGATGCAGCAATGCCATCGGCCCCCCGCGCTTGCGGGCCCGTTGCGCGCGGACAAAAAAGCGGCCCGAAGGCCGCTTCCGTGATTCGACCACGAGCCTGCATTCAGGCTGCGCGAGCGTCGAGGCGTTTCGCTGCCACATGGTGGTGGTCCTGGAGCCGTCCCTTGTGCCGGCACACCTGACGATCAAGCTTGTCCATCAATTGATCAACGGCGGCGTACATGTCCTCGGCTGCATGCTCGATGAAGATGTCCTTGCCTTTGACGTGGAGCGTGACTTCGGCCTTCTGCCGGCGCTCCTTCTCGGTCATCTTTTCTACCGACAGCAGCACGTTGATGTCGACCACCTGGTCGAAGTGACGGGTGACACGGTCTAGCTTTGTGAGCACATACTCACGCAAAGAGGGGGTGATTTCCAAGTGGTGGCCGCTGATCGTCAAGTTCATGGGAACTCCTTTCGCAGGGATGAAAGACAGGGAACACATCGGCTGGCCGCCTTGCGATGGACGGCATGGGCAACCCGACCGAAATTTCATCTTGCTCCTGATCCGTCGCACTGGCAAGGATTCGGGCCATTCGCTCAGCTTTCATTGCGTGCGGTCTGCCCGGTTTGGTGGCCTTGGTTTCATGTTGCGATGCGATAATTTTTGCGTGTTGAATCAGTTGGAGTTCGACTTGGACATACCCGCCCCGCGGTGACCGTCCACTCCGCGCAGACCTCGCGATGCACCGCGAGGTCGGGCCAGGGGTGAGACGGTTGCGATTTCCGCACCCCTTTAGGCCCCCGACGGCTGCAAGCGCCTCCGTCGGCTTGTTGGAGCTGCCATGCTCAATGTGTTCTCGCTGGCCAATGGCCGCCTCTTCCAGGAAGAGATCGAAAGCCGCGCCGCGCTGTCGAACGTGCAGCCGGTCTGGGTCGATCTCGATGCACCCACTGCCGAGGAAAAAGGCTGGATCGCCCAGCACTTCGGCGTCACCATTCCCGACGATGCGGTCGATGACGACCTGGAGGAATCCGCGCGCTTCTACGAGGAAGACAACGGCGAACTGCACATCCGAAGCGACTTCCTGATCGACGATGACGAGACGCCGCGCAACGTGCGAGTCGCCTTCATCCTGTTCAAGAACGTGCTGTTCTCGGTGCATGGAGAGGAGTTGCCGGTATTCCGGCTGCTTCGGCTGCGCGCGCGACGCATCCCCGCGCTGATCGAGGACGCCAAGGACGTGCTGCTGAAGCTCTACGACGCCGACGCCGAATACAGCGCCGATGCGCTCGAAGGCATCTACGATGCGCTCGAAAAGGTCAGCCAGCGAGTCTTGAAGGAAGACGTCAACGATGCGATGGCTGCAGAGGCTTTGTCGGCCATCGCGAAAGAGGAAGACCTGAACGGACGCATCCGGCGCAACGTGATGGACACACGGCGCGCCGTCAGCTTCATGATGCGCAGCCGACTGCTCAATGCCGAGCAGTTCGAGGAGGCTCGCCAGATCATGCGCGACATCGACTCGCTCGACAGCCACACCACCTTTCTGTTCGACAAGATCAACTTCCTGATGAATGCCACCGTCGGCTTCATCAACATCAACCAGAACAAGATCATCAAGATGTTCTCGGTGGCCAGCGTTGCCCTGCTCCCACCGACGCTGATCGCCAGCGTCTACGGCATGAACTTCAACGCCATGCCAGAGCTGTCGTGGCGCTATGGCTATCCGTTCGCGCTGGTGCTGATGGTGCTTTCGGTCGCAGCCCCTTTCATCTACTTCCGGCGCAAGGGCTGGCTGTGATGCGATGAACGACAAGTGGTTGCTCGTGCTCGGTGGACTGTGCGTGGTCCTGGCCGTGTTTGGTCTGAAGGTCTGGCACGCCCACGGTGTGTGTGACGAGATGAGCGGCCGCTGGCTTGACGGCGAGTGCCACTTCGATGAGCGGTCCGCAGACGTGAAGCTTCGCTAGTGAGTTCACCGGCGGGCGAGGCCCCGGGCCTCGCACTTCAAGCCCGGTTGATCGCGCTGTTGCGGGTGGCCTGTGCCACCACGCTGATGGTGCTTTCGTTCTCGATGCTGCAGCCCGTGCTGGCGGTGCGACTGCAGACGTCGGGGGTCAGCGCCTCGGCGATCGGCGTGCTCGCGATGCTGCCGTTCCTGACGGTCGCGCTGATGGTGCCGCTGATGCCGGCGGTCTTCGACCGGATCGGCGTGGCTGCCGCCTACCGCTGGGGCATGGGCCTGGAGGCCCTCGCGACGCTGGGTTACGCAGTCAGCGAGCACTACGCCCTGTGGTGCGCTCTGGCGGTACTGGGAGGCATCGGTGCCGCAGCGGTCTGGAACGGCACGGAGGCTTTGATCGCGCACAACGCGCCTCCCGAGCGACGGGGCCGTTTCACCGGTCTCTACCAGAGCGCACTCGGCGCAGCCCTCGCGATCGGTCCCTTCCTGCCGGGCCTGCTGCCGTTGTCACCGCGCGCGCTCACGGTGCTTGCGTCTGCACTGATGGTGGCGGGACTGTTCACCACCTTCAGCAGGGAAGTGAGCCGCCTGCAGGCTGGTCACGAAGATGCGCTGCCCGCCGGTCTGTGGGCGACGATCTGCAGTGTGCCGGGACTGGTGGCGATCGCTTTCGCGGGCGGAGTGTTCGAGGCCGGACTCGGCTCGATCACGACGGCCTACGGCTCGCAGGCGGGCATGTCACTCGCCGCGGCCGCGTCGGTGGCCGGTGTCCTCGGTCTGGGAAGTTTTCTGCTGCAGTACCCCTGCGGCTGGTTGTCGGATCATGTTTCGCCGCGCCGCGTTTTCGGGCTGTCCGGGGCCTTGCTGCTCGCTGCGTCGGGGGCCTTCGTCGCGGCTGCGGCGTGGCCACCCGTGCTCTGGATCTGCGCTTTTGTCTGGGGCGCTGTCGGCGGGGCGTTGTACACGCTGACGATGATCCGCGTGGCGCATCAGTTTGCTGCGTCTTCGGCTGTCGCCGGCACTGCTGCCATGATCACGGGCTACACCGTTGGCGGTGCGGTGGGCCCGTCCTTCAGCGGCGTGATGCTCGATTTCTTCGGAGCGACGGGGCAGGCCACCTGGTTGAGCCTGCTGGCGATCGCGGTGCTGCTGCTGTCACGCCGGTTCTCCGGCTTCGCCGGTCACGGCTGAAGGCACGCGCCGGTCCAGCGGTACGCCTTCCAGGACCATCCGCTGCGCGAGGGCGCGCCCGCTGAGCCAGGCGCGTTCGATGCCATCGTCCTGCAGCGACTGCGAATCGGTGGCGCCGTGCCAGGCGTCGCCACACGCCCCCAGACGCAACACCGGATTCCAGCCGAACGGTTCGTGGCGTGGCGAAGGAACCCGCGCATGGCGCCAGCGATGCGCGGTCGAGAACTGCGGAACTGCGTGATGCACGCCGCAGTGCTGCCCGAAGGCGGCCAGCAGCGCCGCCTTCACATCGGCAGGCACCGCCTCCAGGTGCTCTCGGGTCCAGGCTGGTGTGGCGTGCAGAACCCAGCGGCAGCCGATGCCAGCGACCTCGGTGCGGCCCGTGCGGTCGTCGTCGCGCCTTGCCAGGGACAGGGTGCCGCGTGGATCGGCGCATCGATACACCGCCTCGGAGACCGGCCATGGGGCGGACCACGCTGCCATCACCGTCCAGCACGGGTCGCTTGGGGTCTGGCGCATCGCATCGGATAGCGCCGCATCCAGATTCAGCAAGACGGCAGCTTGTTCGGCCGGGACGGCGACCACGACGGCGTCGAAGCGGGCCGGCTCGAGGTCGCCGTTCAGCAGCCGCAGACGCCAGCCACCATGGCCATCAGCCGCCTCGGCGTCGCCGGGTGCGGGCTCGATGGCTGCGATCTGGGTGTCGGGTCGCCAGTTCGCTCCCTCTGGCAAATGGGCTGCAAGCTGTCGTGCAAGCGAATTCATCGACGGCACACCGAAAGCGTACGAGGGCGCTGCTGGATCGCCGCTCACCTCGCCCGAATCGCCTTCAATGGCCACCCACCCGCTGTCTCGCCAGCGCGAGACCTGTGCTCGAAATGAATCTGTCGTTGCCGTGAATCCGGGTGCCCCATGGTCGAAGGCGCCGGCCTCGCTGCGACGGGTCGCGCAACGCCCACCAGCCCCGCGGCTCTTCTCGAACAGCGTCACCGACCAGCCGCCTGCCAGCAGTCCGCTCGCAGCGGTGAGGCCGGCGATGCCCGCGCCGATCACGGCGACGCGCTTCATCGGGGTGCTCGCGCTCACGAATTCGCCCGCCGCTTCAGCCAGCGCATCAGCGCGCCGACAGCGGGCAGTTTCTCGTACAGCTCTTCCGCCACATCCCAGTAGTCGCGGTGCAGCGTGATCAGCCCCTCTGCATCGAGCTTCAAGTGCGAGGCGCCGCGCACGGTCTGCAAGTCGCTGCTGAAGCGCCGGAACCGGAACAGGAAGTCCCAGGTCAGCACGCACTGATCGCCCTGCACGATCACGTCGTGGATCACGAAGCGCGGTGCCTCGAGGGCCACGTACATGTGGGTGAAGACCTGCTGGATCGCCGGCACCCCGCGCACCTCGTTGAACGGGTCCTTGAATGCCGCATCCATCGCATAGAAGTCGGCAAGCCGCGACACATCGGCGGGCGTCAGCGTCTCGAAGGCCTCGATGATGCGTGCGACGCGCGGATCGGTGCTGCGCGCGATGGGTCCGGGCTTCATCGGAAACGCCTACAACCCGGTGAAGCGCCGGATCACGCGGAAGTACAGGCCGTCGCCGACGTGGCGCAGGGCCTTCAGGACGCGAGTGAACCGCTTCGGGAAGTGGATCTCGAAGCGTCCCGCTGCCCAACCCGCCAGCATCTCGCGCGCAGCCTCCTCGGGCTGGATAAGTGCCGGCATCTTGAACTCGTTGCGCGCGGTCAGTGGCGTCGCGACGAAGCCCGGGCAGATCACCGACACCCCGATGCCCAGCGGATGCAGATCGAGGTAGAGCGTCTGCGCGAGGTTGATCAGTGCCGCCTTCGTCGGGCCATAGGCCAGCGAGTTCGGCAGGCCGCGGTACCCCGCGACGCTCGACACCAGGCTCAGATGCCCCGACTTCTGGCGGATCAGCACCGGCAGCACCGCGTCCAGCAGGTAGAGCGCGCCGACATAGTTGACCCTCTCGTGCCGCAGCATTTCGTCGAGGTCGTAACTGCTGGCGCGCATCGGCGCGTAGTGGCCAGCGCAGTACAGCGCGAAATCAATGCGGCCGCAGCGGGCGACGATGCGCTCGGCGGCCTGCTTCATCGCATCCCGGTCGGTGGCGTCGAGGGCGATTCCCAGGCTGCCTGGATGGCTGGACTCGAAGGCTTCGACCGCAGCCGCATTGCGTGCCGAGACGACGACGGTGGCTCCGCGGTCGTGCAGTTGCCGGGCAGTCGCCAGGCCGATGCCGCTGGAGGCGCCGACCAGCCAGACCACGCGTCCGGTCCATTCGTTGATGCGGGGATTCAGCGACATGGCATCGCACCGACCGACCGGGATGCCGACTGCCCCTCAGGACGCGACGGGACTGGCCGGAGGCAGTCCGGCGCAGCGCCCCACGAAGATTGATCCGCCTGAACCGGTCTCATGGCTTGTGGAATGCCAGAGTGACTTCACCCAGACGTACGCCGAACTTGCTCATCACCGCCTTGTTCAGCATCACACGCTCGTCCACCAGGTACATCCAGTCATCGAACTGCACCTCGTAGGTCTTGGCATCGACCGGCAGTCGCAGCGTGTAGCTCCACTGGAAGGCATTGCCCGAGCTGCGTCCCTGTGCCGTGCCGACCACGTCGTCGGCGGTGCCGGTGTACTGGCCACCGGGCAGCTTCTTCAGCCGCCACACGCGCTGCTGCTTCTCGCCGTCGCTGTAGACGAAGCGCTCGTCGAGCACGCCGTCGTCGCCCTGCCAGCTGCAGGCCATTTCCACCGTGAACCTGCGCACGACCTTGCCAGAGCGGTCGGTGAAGATGCCGTGCGCGGTGAGGTTTCCGTTGAAGTAGGCCTTCAGGTCGAGTACCGGCTTCTCGTTCGCGTAGTCGGCGGGGCTCGGCGATGCGCAGGCGGCCAGCAAGGCGGTGGCAGCGGCTGTCGCAGCCAGGATCGAACGTCGATTCATTGCGGTTCCCGAAGGTTGCGTATCAGAAGGGTGTGCAGCAGCGCGGCCGCGGCCAGCTTGAGCAGGCAGGGCAGCATGCAGTAGGCGGCGGTCAGCGCCGCCAGCGCCTGGGGGCTGCGGCTGCCCGGTTCGTACCCGAACCAGGCCAGGGCGGGCAATGCGACCCCGGCAGCCAGCGCGAGATTGAGCTTGGTCGCGAAATTCCACCAGCCGAAGTAGGCTCCTTCGGCCTGTTCCCCGTGCCCCGCGCGCTGGATCACGCCTGCGAGGATCGCGCTCGGCAGCGTCAGGTCTGCGCCCAGTGCGACGCCGCTGAGTGCGCACACGGCGGTGTAAGCCAGCACGTCGCCGGCGCCCAGCAATGTCGCCCAGCTGAACACAGCGATCGTCAGCCCCATGCCCAGCAGCCAGGCGCGCTCCAGGCCGACCCAGCGCACCGCACGCACCCACAGTGGAATCGACAGCGCGCCGGCGGCAAAGTAGCTGGCGAGAAAGAGCGGCTCGTAGGCCGGGGCCTGCAGTCGATCGCGGATGAAAAACAGCACCAGCGTTGCCGGCACGGCGCTGGCGATCCCGTTGACGAGATACACCGCCAGCAGGCGGCGGAAGGCGGGCGTGGCAAAGGGCAGGAGCATCGGCAAGTGGGCTGCAACCACCGCCGATGCGGCCGGTTGCGGCGCGGCACGCAGGCACAGCACCGCGAAGAACAGCAATGCGGCCAGCACGCCGACCGTCACCGCCAGACCCGCGACCGACGGCAGCACGCTTGCGACCAGCACGCCAGCCAGTGCCAGACCCTCGCGCCAGGCCACGATGCGAGCCCGTTGAGGCGCGTCGCCGCCCAGTCTGGCCCCCCACGACTGATGGATGACGGAGACTCCGCTGTAACCGAGGTAGGTCACCGCGAGCGCCAGCGCGCACCAGACCAGCAGTGCGGAGCGGTCCTCGACCGGAGGAAAGAACAGTGCGGCGAATCCGATGGCGAGCACCAGGGCAGCCATCGCGATGGCCCACCAGGCCCGCCGTGCGCCGCCTGCCAGCAGTCGGTCGGCTGCGCGGCCGATCAACGGGTCGGCAACTGCATCGAAAGCGCGCGCGCCCAGCAGCACCGCGCCCAGCGTGGCCAGCGGGATGCCGAACTCGCGTGCGTAATGGTCGGGCAGCACGATGTAGAGCGGCAGCGCGACGAAGGCCAACGGCAGACCGAGTGCGCCATAGCGCACGCCCGGGCGCCAGCCGGCCAGTCCAGGGCCGTCACGCGGTGAGCCGTCGGGCTCGGTTGCTGCCGTGGTGGACGGGTGCTCGGACAAGTCGGCGGCCGGGATGACGTGCTGCAGGGCCATCGACGACGGCCCGGTCACGATCCGGTGCGGACGCCCGCCAGCAACGCCTCACGCAACCGGGGTTCGGAGGTTCGCTTCGACAGCCAGATGCCGAAGAACAGGCGTGTGAACTCGGCATCGCGGATCTCTCCCGTCAATTTGCCATTGACGAAGTAGCGCGCGGCGACACCCGGGACCTGTATGCCCGTGACGCGGTCGCCCTCGGAGACGTCGGGGATCGACTGTTTCATCGCCGCCAGCCATCGGGTCGCCTTCGCGGCATCGATGGCTCCGCTGCGCTCCATCTCTTCGATCGATCGCGCAGCGATCTCGGTGCTTTCGAAGCTGCGTGCGTACTCGAGCTCCAGGGCCAGTGGGGCCTGGTCGAAGTTGTCGGCGTCGAACTGCGGGCCGGTCCACAGCCGGGCATCGTAGACGTGGAACAGCAGGAATTTCATCCGGCCGCTGCCATGCAGCCGCGCTCCCGGCAGCTCGCTGCGCACTTCGGGCGGCGGTGACAGGGCGGCGCGTGCGACAGCCAGCACGCTTGCCGGCAGGCAGCCGATGGCCAGCGGCAGCGCCAGCAGCGATCGTCGGGTGTGGTCGAGCAGATCCGGCTGGCGCATGTTAGTCGCGCTGCAGCGTGAACTGCATGACGTTGGTGTTGCCCGCCTCGAAGGCTGCCTCGCAGTACGCGAGATAGAACTCCCAGATTCGCATGAAGCGGCTGTCGAAACCAAGCCGGCGAACCGGACCCTCCTGACTCAGGAAGCGTTGCCGCCAGCGCAGCAGTGTTTCCGCGTAATCGAGCCCGAATTCCAGCTCGTTGACCACTCGCAGGCCTGCGCGCGCGGCGGCCTTGCGGAACTCGGCCGGACTGGGCAGCAGTCCGCCCGGGAAGATGTACTGCTGGATGAAGTCGGTCGAACCGACGTAGCGGTCGAACAGGTCGTCGCGGATGACGATGCTCTGCACGCACGCCTTGCCACCCTGCTTGAGCTGCGAGTTCAAGGTCTCGAAGAAGCTGGGCCAGTACTCGCGCCCGACTGCCTCGAACATCTCGATGGAGGCGACCGCATCGAATGGACCGGCGCTGCCGTCGGTCAGGTCCCGGTAGTCCTGGAAGCGCAGGTCGCCGGGCAGTCCTGCATCGGCCAGGCGCTTGCACGCCCACTCGAGCTGTTCGCTCGATAACGTCACGCCGGTGACCGTGGCCCCGAAGTCGCGCGCGGCGCATTCGGCCAGCGAGCCCCAGCCGCAGCCAATCTCGAGCACGCGGTCACCCGGCTTCACGTCGCATTCGGTCAATGCTCGCCGCACCTTGGCCCACTGCGCTTCTTCCATCGGACGGGTGCGGTCTCCCTCGAACCAGGCGCTCGAATAGTTCATCGTCGGGTCGAGCCACAGCCGGTAGAACTCGTTGCCGAGGTCGTAATGCGCGTGGATGTTCTTCTTGCTGCCGGATCGCGAATTTCGATTCAGCCAGTGCCTGAAGCGGTACAGCAGCGAGCCCCACCAGGTGCCGTAGACCAGGGACTCGACCTCCGATCCATTGGCGAGCATCAGCCGGATCAGCATGGCCGGATCGGGCGAGGTCCAGTCGCCGGCGATGTAGGTTTCGGCGAAACCGATGTCTCCGGAGCGCATCGTCGCACCGCAGACGTTCCAGTTCAGCAGCCGCATCGCAGCCCGCATTCCGCCGTCGACCGCCGAGCCGAAATGCAGACCCGTGCCATCGGGCAGCTGGATGTCCAGCGTGCCGTGCTTCAGGTTCTTCAACAGGCGGAATACCGCGCGGGCGGCCGCTGGTGCCGACGCCGGCAGGGCGCCAGGTGACAGGGTGGTGGTGTGCATCGCGTCGAGTTGGGACATGCCAGCGAGAGCGGGAAAGTGGAAGTTCGACGCGCGGTCAGCGCGTCACGAAACCGATCGGGGGCTCGGGCTTGCGGAAGAACGGGACCCGCTTCATCCACAGCCGAGCGGCCTGCAGATGGATGCGACCGATCACGCCGAGTGTCATCAGTGGCATGCCAAAGAACGCACGCCGCAGGCTGCGGCTGGTCAGCGGCAGCAGATCGCCGGACACGCTGGTCTGGATCAGCGCACCCTCCGCATCGTCGTGATCGATGCGCGCGACCGTGCGCGTCAGCTGCATCCTTTCCGATGGACCGGCCATCGGCGCTCTGCTGTGCATGAAGCGGAACCGGTAAAGACCGGCGACCGAGCAGAACGGCGACACGTGGAACACCTTGGTCGCCACTTGCTCCTTGCCGTAGGCGAGCTGCGCGCCATGCAGCAGGTAGCAGTGCCGCTCGCCAAAGGTGTTGTTGACTTCGACCACGACAGCGGCCAGCGTGTTGTCCGCCCGGTGGCAGTACCAGAAGCTGACGGGCTTGAAGGTGTGCCCCAGCACCCGTGGGTAGCAATGCAGCCAGACCTCACCGCCGGCATCCGTGATGCCCTCGCTGCACAGCAACTCGTCGAGCCAGGCGAGGCTGTCGGCACGACCGTCACCATGGTCGCTGTCGTGGAAGCTGATCAATCCGAAGCGGTTGCGCGCCAGATCGGCGTGTGGCGCGTCGCGCAGGCGGCGCATCGGAAGCATCAGGAAGTAGGTGGGATAAGCGAAGCGGTTGACGGCCGGTCGAAGCCGGGTGTGGCGCACCTGACCGAATCCGATCATTGGACCGGAACGCTGCGTCGAGGGCGAGGCTGCGGCACTCATGCGGCCACCGGCACCGGGCGGGTGGCCGTCTCGGCCCAGCGCTTGCGCAAACCATCCACGACGCCGATCCCCGACATCAGACCGTCCTCGTGAAAGCCGTAACGCGTCCAGGCGCCACAGAACCAGGTGTTCCCCACGCCCTGAAGCAACGGCACCCGCTGCTGCGCAGCGATCGCGTCGGCGTCGAAAACCGGGTGGGCATAGTCGTACACCCCGTGGACGGTGTCGGCGCGCGGCTCGTTGACAGGATTGAGGGAGACCACCACGGGGGTCTTGAACGGCAGTGGCTGCAGCCGGTTGATCAGGTAGTGCAGGCAGACCGCCGTCGCTTCGCGCGAATCGGCTCGGGCGCGTTCATAGTTCCACGCCGCCCAGGCGATCTTCCGACTCGGCAGCACCGAAGTGTCGGTGTGCAGCACCGCGCGATTGCGGTGGTAACGGATGGAGCCCAGCACTTCACGCTCGTCGGGCGTGGCATCGGCCAGCAGCGCCAGCGACTGATCGCTGTGGCAGGCCAGCACGACGTCGTCGAACGACTCGCTTCCTCTGTCGGTGCCAATGCTCACCTGGCCTGTGGCGCGCATCCGACGCACGCTGCGCACCGGCGTGTTCAGCCGGGCATCGGGGACGCGGCTGACGAGCTTCTCCACGTAGTGGCGCGCACCGCCGCGCACGGTGTACCAGCGCGGCCGGTTCGTCACCTGGATCAGGCCGTGGTTGTGACAGAACCGGATCATCGTGGCGATCGGAAAGCGCAGCATCTGATCGGTCGGACAGGACCAGATGCAGCCGATCATCGGCAGGAAATACCAATCCCGGAATTCCGCGCTGAAGCGATGCTCGGCCAGGAATTCGCCAATGGGCTGCTGCTGCTCGGCTTCTTCCCCGCGCACGGCCAACGTGGTGGCCAGACGATTGAAGCGTGTCAGATCGCGCAGCATGCGCCAGAAAGCCGGTCGGAGCAGGTTGGCGCGCTGCGCGAAGACGCTGTTGAGGTCGCTCCCGCTCCACTCCAGGCCGATGTCCGGCACCTGCACCGAGAACGACATATCAGAGAGCGCGGTGGGAACCTGCAGCTCGCCGAACAGCCTGATCAGGTTCGGGTAGGTGCGCTCGTTGAACACGAGAAATCCGGTGTCGACTCCGTGCGTGATCCCGTCAAGGGTCACATCGACGGTGTGGGTGTGGCCACCGAAGTAGCTCCCCGCCTCGTACAAGGTGACCCTTGCTTCGGGCGCGAGGGCATGAGCCACCGACAAGCCCGAGATGCCCGAGCCGATGACTGCGACGCTGCGCACGTGATCAGGCATGTGCGTACGGCGCCTGCCGAACCGTCGGCTTGACCGAGAAGAAAGAAGCTGCACAGCGCCCGGCAGGGCAAAACGAAGGGAGGAGGCAAAGAAAATACCGCCACCAGGATTGTGTCGGCGGGACCGACGAGCTGTGCAACGCTAAACCGTGGGTCGGGTATTTGGTCCGCCGGTGTCGCGCAGATCCGGAGGTTCTGTTCCGGTCGCTGGACGCCTGACTCGCCATGGCACTCGACCCTGCGTAGACATCCGATCGAAACGAGAGTTCCCCTGGGTTCATTCCTGGAAGCAGCCGTCCTGTGTCTTCGGGAATGGACGTACAGCTCGCAAATGCTTGGACTCTTACCATTTGGTTCAAAATATAACTGCTCGGTATGGGTCGCGCGGATTGCTGCCGTATTTCACTGCGCAACCAGCAGCTTTTCAATGCCTTCGACAAACGCCTTGTCGTCGGGTTCGACATCGCTGCTGAAGCTCTGCACCGTGGAGCCGTCGCGTCCGATCAGGTATTTGTGGAAGTTCCAGCGAGGCAGGGTGCCGGTGCGCTGCCGCAACTCGGCGTACAGCGGGCTCAAAGCCGCTCCGGCGGACTGTGACACGCGAGTCTTGGTGAACATGGGGAACTTGACCCCGAAGGTGTTTGCGCAGAACGTCGCGATCTCCTGGTTGCTGCCAGGCTCCTGGCTGCCGAAATCGTTCGACGGGAAGCCCAGCACCACCAGGCCGCGGTCCCGGTAGCGGGCATGGAGCGATTCCAGTCCCTTGTACTGTGAGGTGAAGCCGCAGTAGCTGGCGGTATTGACGACGACGACGACCTTGCCGGCGTACTGGCACAGGTTCTGTGGCTTCTCGTCCTGAAGTCTCGGCAACTCGCGGTTGAGCAGGGTGCCGCATTCCGCCGCTTGTGCGCCGGAAGCGCAGGCGAATAACAGCAGCGCTGCCGCACAAGATTTCCTTGCAAAGTCGATGAGCTGAGCAGTTGACATGTCCATATCCTGTCTTGGGCAAAGAATTGTCAAAGCCGTATATTGACGTAAATCTAATCACCTGTCCCGCACCATCACATGCCTGATCACGACCAGACATCGATCGCCTTCGTCGATTACCCCGAGCCCGGCAAACTCGTGGATCGTCTGCTGCGATGAATGAACCCGCGCGCTCGCTGAAATCGCTCACGCTGTCGATCGCCGCGGCCGAGCGCGACACCGGCCTGACCAAGGACACCCTGCGCGTGTGGGAGCGCCGTTACGGGTTCCCCCGGCCCGATCGCGATGGTGGTGGCGAGCGTGCCTATCCGCTCGAACAGGTCGAGAAGCTGCGCGTCGTCAAGCGACTCATGGACGCGGGGCATCGGCCTGGCCGGCTGGTGTCGATGCCTATCGAGGAACTGGTCCGGTTGAGTGAGAGCACCGGCGATGCGCCTCGGCGATCGGCCGGAAGCGGCCCGCTCCTCGATCTGAAGGCCTGCCTGGCCCTGATGCGTTCCCACGATGTCGATGCGCTCCGTCGCCAGCTGCTGCAGACGCAGATGCGGATGGGGCTCGCGCGCTTCGTCATCGAAGTGGTGATGCCCCTGAACACGATGGTCGGCGACGCCTGGATGCGCGGCCAGATGGAAATCTTCGAGGAACACGCCTACATCGAATGCCTGCATGGGTTGCTGCGCCAGGCTCTCGCCGGCCTGCCGGAGGCTGCACCGCTCGACCGCCCCCGCGTGCTCCTGACGACCCTGCCCGGGGAGCCCCATGGCCTGGGCCTGTTGCTCGCCCAGGCGCTTCTGGCGCTGGAAGGTGCCCGCGTGGTCTCGCTGGGCGTGCAGACCCCTGTGTGGGACATCTCGCTGGCAGCCGCAGCGCACCGCAGCGACATCGTCGCGCTGGGGTTCACCGGGTGCATGAACCCCAATCAGGTCGTCGACGGACTGAGCGAACTGCGCAGCAAGCTGCCGCCAGCGGTCGAACTGTGGGTTGGCGGCTCGGCGCCGGTGCTGCACCGCCGGACGGTCGATGGAGTGATGGCGTTTTCGTCTCTCGAGGACATCCGGCCACAGATCGAGCGCTGGCGGCACGGCAGCGGCTGACCAAAGCAGGTGGTTTCCGCCTTGCTCGAATGACCATCGGCCGCGCGCCCTTTCAAGGTGCGGCTGCGGGTCAACACGTCTAAACTCGTGCTCCCTGGAAAAGGTCGCACCCACCATGTCCACCATGCTCTATCCCGAACTTTTCAAGCAGCTCGAAGCCGTTCGCTGGAGCATGGACAAGGACATCCCCTGGGACCGTTTCGATGCCAGCCAGTTGAGCGACGAGCAGGCGCAGACCATCAAGATGAACGCGATCACCGAGTGGGCTGCCCTGCCTGCCACCGAGATGTTCCTGCGAGACAACCGCGGCGACAGCGACTTCTCCGCGTTCATGAGCGTGTGGTTCTTCGAGGAGCAGAAGCACTCGCTGGTGCTGATGGAGTACCTGCGCCGCTTCCGTCCCGACCTCGTGCCTACCGAAGAAGAGTTGCACGAGGTGCGCTTCGAGTTCGATCCGGCACCGGCGCTCGAGACGCTGATGATGCATTTCTGCGGAGAGATCCGACTCAATCACTGGTACCGCCGTGCTGCCGAATGGCACGCCGAGCCGGTCATCAAGGCGATCTATGAAACGCTGGCGCGCGACGAGGCGCGTCATGGTGGCGCCTATTTGCGCTACATGAAGCGGGCCCTGAGCCAGGTCGGCGACGAAGCACGCGTTGCCTTTGCCAAGGTCGGGGTGCTGATGGCCAGCGCCCGGCGCACCGCACAGGCCTTGCATCCGACCAACCTGCATGTGAATGAAAGCCTGTTCCCGCGCGATACCGTGCAGAGCCGGCTGCCCGATCCGGTGTGGCTCGAAGCCTGGCTCGATCGGCAGATCTGCTTCGACGCTGAATGGGAAGGCAAGGTGGTCGACCGCATCCTGCACAACATGAGCCTGCTGATGGAGCGCAGCTTCGCGACCGTGCAGGAGCTCAACCGCTTCCGCAAGGAAGTCGCCGCGTCGATCGCCGCGGCCGCTCAGTCCGCTGCTGCCTTGCCCGCCTGAGCCACTCGGCGCAGCGTCGCCGCCGCCTCATGAGCGACTACACCGACAAGCTGTGCCCGCGCGATGAGGTCGAATCGCGTGTCGCTGCCCTGCCGCAGCCGGTGGTGTTCACCAATGGGGTGTTCGACATCCTGCATCGCGGGCACGTCAGCTACCTGGCGCAGGCACGTGCCTTGGGCGGCAGTCTCGTGGTCGGGCTCAACAGCGATGCGTCAGCGCGTGGCCTGGGCAAGGGCCCGGGCCGGCCGCTCAACACGCAGGTCGATCGCGCCTGTGTGCTCGCCGCGCTCGAGAGCGTGAGCCTGGTCATCGGCTTCGATGAGCCGACACCGGTCGAGTTGCTAAAGCGCGTGCGGCCGCAGTGGTACGTGAAAGGCGGCGACTACGACATCGAGACGCTGGCCGAGACGGCTCTGGTGCGGAGTTGGGGTGGTGATGCGCAGGCGTTGCCGTTCGTCGATGGCCATTCGACGACGGAGTTGGTCCGACGCATCCGCGGCTGAGCGACGCCCGCGCCCTAGCCCCGCAAGCATCGGCACGCCGCAGGGCCGAAGGCGGCCCTATCCGTGTGCATCGACCATGCCCAGGGCCTCGCGCACCGTCGCGACAGCGCGCGACACGCCCTCGAGCAGCGCGGATGCCATCGCTCCAGACAGTGCGCCGCTGAGATGCGCGCCGGGCGCGACGGCGATATCCCAGCCTGGCGGGTGGCTGATCGCGCCAGCCCAGGGCATCTCTGACAGCAGCTTCGCGGCCAGCGCCGCGAGTACCACGGCGGCAATTCGACGCTGCGCGCGCGTTCCCGAGCACGCCAGGTGCACTGCCACCACAGAAACCCCTGCGTGCAGCACCCCCGAGAGCCCGCCGTAGTGCCGCAATTCCGGTTGCATCGTCAGGCCCCATTGAGTCAGTGGCCACGCGATGAACCAGGCGATTGAGCAGCGGGCCGGAACGCGTGCGACGGCACCCCACGCAGCCACCGCCACCGCGCCGGCAAGATTCGCAGCGAGGTGCAGGTCGCTGAGGTGGACGAACACGGCTGTCCACGCGCGCCACGGTTCTGCCCGGGCGAGCGCGGGCTGCCAATCGAGCGCCTGTGCCCAGTGGCTGGCCGAATCCGTGCGCTCACCGCCCATCAGGTGGAGGGTCGCCGAAACCGCGGCCATCGACAGCGCGATCACGACCCACGTCCACGCTGACGCAGGCACCGCGCCTGTCCCCGGCTGCGTCACCGGTCAGCCGAACACCGCATGCCACAGCGCCAGCACGGCGGCGCGTTGCGCGGGCATCGCATCCAGGGGCACCTGGGTCGGCTGTTCGTCGAGTCGTGCCGCGTGCTGCGCGCGGCGGAGGTCACGGTAGGCATCGGCCGCGGCGCTGCCGACGGTCGGTGGCAACAGCCCCGCCGACTCGGCGCGTTGGAGCAACGCAATGTTGCCGACGTTGGGGATCAGCTCGGGGTGTCGACCGCTGTGTTCGAGCACCAGCACCTGCACGGCGAACTCCACGTCCATCATCCCGCCCGGGCTGTACTTGATATCGAACATCTCGGCCTTGACCGAGTGGGCTGCGCCGACTTTTTCGCGCATCGCCCGCACCTCGGTACGCAAGCCTTCCGGGTCGCGCGGCGCTGCCAGCACCGTGCGGCGCACCTCGTCGAATGGCGCCACCAGGGCAGCGTCGCCGGCGCAGACGCGAGCGCGCGTCAGCGCCTGGTGTTCCCAGGTCCAGGCGGTGTTGCTGCCACGGCCGGTCTGGTACTTGTCGAAGCTGGCGATCGAGGTCACCAGCAGTCCCGAGCCACCGTTCGGCCGCAGTGCGGTGTCGATGTCGAACAGCTCGCCTGCTGCGGTGCGCAATGTCAGCCAGCCGATCAGCTTGCGCACGAATGCGGCGTAGACCTCGCTGGCCTTGTCGGGGTCGGGCTCGCCGGCCTCGTCGTAGAGGAAAACCACATCGAGGTCGCTGCCGTAGCCGAGTTCCTTGCCACCCAGCTTGCCGTAGGCGATGACGGCAATCTGCGGTTGATCGCGGTGCCGTTGCTTCAGGTGCTTCCAGGACCAGCGCAGCGCGCAGGCCAGCGTGGCGTCTGCCAGTGCGGACAGATCGTCGGCCACCTGCTCGACGCTGATGTGGCCTTCGACGTCTCGCACCAGGGTGCGGAACACCTCCGAGTGGTGGGCGCGGCGCAGCGCGTCGAGCAGCGCTTCCTCGTCGACCTGTCCCGAGCGGCCCCAGGCCGCGTAGCGCGCCTCCAGGTCGGCGGTGAACTCGGTCGCATCGAAGCGGCCGTGCAGCAGTCGCTCGTCGGCCAGTTCGTCGACGACGCCCGGGTGCAGCATCAGGTAGCGGATCGGCCAGCGCGCCAGGCCCAGCAGCCGCAGCAGCCGGTTCTGCACCTCGGGACGCTCTGCGAGCAGCGCGATGTAGCTTTCCCGACGCAGCAGCGGCTCCAGCCAGTCGATGAAGCGCGCCGCTGCGGCGATCGTGCAGCGGCCGTCCTTCACTGCGTCTGCTGCGCGCAGCACCAGCCTGGCCAGTCGCGCCTTGCTCTCGTCACGCAGCACCTTGATCTTCGGGTGATCGCACCAAGGCTTGACGCGCGCCGCCAGTTCCTCCGGCAGCTTGGCGAGGAATTCGCCGCTGTCGACGGGCTGCAGGCTCGGCACGCATCCGCGGCAGGCAACGCCGTTGACCTGGGCTGGCGCCGGCTGACCTTCGTGCAGAAGCGCGTCGAATTCCGTTGCCACGAACTCTCGGGTTTCGCACAGGCGGTCGAGCAGTTCGCACGCATCGACGGTGCAGCGCAGGCCCAGGCTGCCCGCAATCCAGCGCAGGTCGGCATCGGATGTGGGCAGCAGGTGCGTCTGCTGGTCGTCGAGGAACTGGATTCGGTGCTCCAGTCGCCGCAGGAAGACATACGCCTCGGCCAGCCGGGCTGCACTGGCGGGTTTCATCAATCCGCGGGCCGCCAGCTTGTCGAGGGCCTTCAGCGTCGAGCGCGTACGGATCTCGGGGAACTGCCCGCCGCGCACGACCAGCAGAAGCTGAACGATGAACTCGATCTCGCGGATGCCGCCGCGCGACAGTTTCACGTCGTTGGCGCGCTCGGGCCGTCCTGCGGCACGGCGCTGCGCCTCATCGCGCACCTTGCGGTGCAGCTGACGCAGGCCCTCGAACACACCGTAGTCCAGGTAGCGCCGGTACACGAAGGCGTTGACCATGCTGCGCAGTCCCTGGATCTGCGTGGTCTCGAGGCGGGCACGTGGAGCGACCACGCGGCTCTTCAGCCAGGCGAAGCGCTCCCATTCGCGGCCGTGAGCCTGCAGGTATTCCTCCAGCATCGGCAGGCTGACGACCGGCGGTCCGGAGTTGCCGTTCGGGCGCAGTGCGAGGTCCACGCGGAAGACGAAGCCGTCCTCGGTGGTTTCGCCGATCAGCGCGTACAGGCTGCGCACCACCTGCGAGAAATACTCGTGAGCACTCAGTCGCTGCGGACCCGGCGTTTCGCCGCCGTCCTCGTAGACGTAGATCAGGTCGATGTCGGAGGACACGTTCAGTTCGCGGGCGCCCAGCTTGCCCATGCCGACGATCCAGAAATCGATGCGCTGGCCGGCCGCATTGAGCGGCGGACCGCTGCGCGCATCCTGCTCGACCATGGCCTGCGCCAGCGCGACGTCGAGCGTGGTCTCGGCCAGCTCGGTCATCGCCAGGGTGACGTCGGCCATGCTCGCGCCGCGCTCGATGTCGAGCACGGCCAGCCGCTCAAGCACCAGCTGGCGCGTCACGCGCAGCGCGCTCGCCAGTGAGCGGCCGCCAGCCACCAGCTGTTCGATCACTGCGGTGATCACCGCGGAGCGCGGAAGACCTTCAGGCAGCAGCGGCAGCTCGTCCACATAACGGCGGCGGATGCGTTGCACGAAGCGGCTGTGGTCGGCGCAGGCCGGGCTGGCTGCTGCGCCGACAGCCGGGCTTTCGGGGCGGGAGTTCGCAGCGATGTCGGAGGACAGGGAACCCATGGATCGAAAGGGGCTCTGTGCTAGATTGCTTCGACGTGTACGGAAGGGTTCTTCAGGATGTCGAGGGCATCGTGCAAGCCCCGCAGGCCCCCACGCTGATTCCGCTCATCCGACCCCGCCTTGCACGGCGCCCGAACCCACCCATGCCTGTCCAAGAAGTCGACGTTTCCGTTCTGTCTCCTGGCACCCGACTGACGCTGGCCCGGCTTTTGATTCGCATATTGAAGGGTGTGGGCCTGCTGCTGATAGCTGCTTGGAGCCTGTTGATCCTGGCTTGGGCGACTGCGCACTGGTTCATTCTGCCGCACATCGATCAGTGGCGCGGTCCCATCGAACGGCAGGCCACACAACTCATCGGACAACCGGTGCGCATTGGCGCGGTTCGGGTCACTTCGAGCGGCCTGGTGCCTGCCATCGAATTGAAGGACGTGACGCTGCTCGACGCGCAGGCACGGCCGGCGCTGCGCCTGCCGAGCGTGCTGGCGGCGCTGTCGGCGCATTCGCTGCTGTCGCTGGAGCCCCGCTTTGCACAACTGCTGATCGACGGGGCTCACCTCGAGATGCACCGCGATGCCGCCGGCCGCCTCTTCATCGCCGGTCTCGACTTCAACGGACCGGGGCGCAACGACCGAGCCTCTGCGAACTGGTTCTTCAGGCATCATGAGTTCGTGATCCGCGGCGGATCGGTGCGCTGGACCGACGAACTCCATCCGGCGCCGCCGCTGGAACTCAGCGAAGTGCAGGTGGTGGTGCGCAATTCACTGCGCCATCACGACGTGCGCATCGATGCGACGCCCCCCGCCCACTGGGGCGATCGATTCAGCGTGACCGGGCGTTTCACACAGCCGCTGCTGGCCGAGAGCGCCGACTGGAAGCGCTGGCGCGGGACGGTTCACGCGACGCTGCCCGGCGTCGATGTCCGCACGCTGCGCCAGCACGCGACGCTTCCGTTCGATCTGACGCAGGGCCAGGGTGCGCTGCGTGCCTGGGTCGATGTGGTCGACGGCAGTGTCGCGGCCGCAACCTTGGATGTCGCGCTGCGCGAGGTGGCGCTGAGATTGCAACCGGGGCTCGACCCGTTGGGGTTCGCCGAGGTGACCGGCCGGCTGGCGGGTCGCCAGGACGAGCGAGACACGGAACTCACCGTCCAGCAGCTCGGGTTCGTGACCTCGGATGGCGTGCGCTGGCCCGCGAGCAACGCGGCCCTCAAGTGGCGCCGTGACGGAAGCGGCGCCGTCGCAGGCGGCGAGCTGACAGCCGAGCGGCTCGACCTCGCGCTGCTGACGCAGGTGGTGCGGCGCTTGCCGGTGGGCGACGGCGCGCACCGGCTGCTGGCCGACTTCGATCCGCACGGGACGGCCTCGGAATTCAGCTTGCGCTGGGACGGCGTTCCGAACCCGGTCGCCGGGGCTGCAGCGGCGTCGGCCGCCTCGGCTGCCGACGCTGTGGCCTTGCCGCCGCGCTACCAGCTGCGCGTCAACCTCAGCGGCCTGTCGCTGGCCGCCGCGCCTGCGGCCGATGCGCAAACTGCGGGCCGGCCGGGCTTGCGGCAGGCCGATCTCCGGGTGAGCGCCGATCAGAGCGGCGGCGAGGTGCGCATTTCGATGACGAAGGGTGAAATCGACCTGCCCGGCGTGCTCGAGGAGCCGACGTTGCCTTTCGACCGCCTGAGCGCGCAATTGAACTGGCGGGTCGAGGCCTCAGCGGCCGCCGCCGAGCCGTCACATGTCACGGTGCAGGTCAAGGAAGCGCAGTTTGCCAACGCCGACCTGCAGGGCGAGCTGCGCGGGAGCTGGTCCACCGGGTTGTTTGCCGCGAATGGCAAGCACAGCCCTCGTTATCCCGGGCTGCTCGACCTCGATGCCAAGCTGACGCAGGTGACGGCTGCGCGTGTCTTCAGGTATCTGCCACTCGGCGTCTCGCAAGAGGCGCGGCGCTATGTCGAGCGTGCGGTCCACGCAGGCCGCGTGGCCAGCGCGACCTTTCGCGTCAGGGGCGATCTCAACGACTTTCCGTTCGCGCAGGGCAACGCCAAGGACAGCGAATTCCGCATTGCAGCCCAGATCGACAAGGCATCGTTCGCCTACGTTCCGAGCTGGCCGGCCACCGTCACGGAGCCGGCCTATGTTTCGACCTGGCCGGAGCTCGAGGAGTTGACTGGCGAGCTGGTGTTCGACCGCGAGTCGATGTTGATCCGCAATGCCCAGGCGCGTATTCAGGGTGTGAAGCTCGGCGGCGTGCAAGGTGGCATCAAGACACTGACCGACAAGTCGGAGCTGGTGCTCGAGGGCGCTGGCCGCGGCGCGGCGGCCGACATGGTGCGCTTTGTCAACGTATCTCCGGTCGGCGGCTGGACCGGCAACGCGCTGGCCCACAGCACAGCGTCCGGCAGCGCAGACCTGAAGCTCTCCCTGGCGGTGCCTCTGGCGGATCCGGCGGCTGCCACGGTGCGTGGCAGTGTGACGCTGGCGGCCACCGACTTCCGATTGCGGCCCGACACGCCACAGGTTGGCGCGGTGCGCGGCCGCGTCGACTTCTCCCAGAAGGGGTTTTCCATCGTCGGGGCTTCCGGGCGCTTGCTCGGCGGCGACCTGAGCGTCGACGGCGGCCTGCAGCCTGATGGCTCGATGCGCTTTGTGGGCCAGGGAATCGCAACTGCCGATGGCCTCAGGCGTGGCGGCGATCTCGGCGGTGCTGCGCTGGCCCGGCTCGCGAACTCGCTGAGCGGGCAGGCCAGCTACCGCGTCGCGCTGAATCTGGTGCGCGGACAGTCGGACCTGCTTGTCACGAGCAACCTGGTGGGCCTGGGAAGCGAACTGCCGCCGCCGCTGCGCAAGGCTGCCGATTCGCCTCTGGCGCTGCGCTTCCAAAGCGCGCCGGTGACCGATGCCGCGGCCGGCAGCGGTTCAGCCTCTGCGACGGCGCTGCAGGACAGCGTCCGCCTCGACCTCGGCAATCTGCTGCAGCTGCACTACGTTCGCGACGTGTCCGGCGCGTTGCCCCGGGTGCTGCGTGGAGGCATCGGCGTGATGGAGCCGGCGCCGACCCCGGCCAACGGAGTCAGTGCCCTGCTGAACCTGGGCAACCTGAACGTCGATGCCTGGGAGCAGGTGGCTGCCAGCCTCACCGGCCCGGCGGCCGGTGGTTCCGGCAACGCGGGCGGCAGCGCCATGCTGGGTCCTTCGGGCGGGGATGCAGCCTCGGTCTTCAGCGCCTACCTACCGACCACGATCGGTCTGCGCGCACAGGAGCTGCATTCCGGGTCGCGGCATCTCAGCCGCTTGGTGGCGGGCCTCTCGCAGGAGGGCACGGCGTGGCGGGTCAACCTCGATTCCGATCAGGCCAGCGGCTACATCGAGTACCGGGCACCGCGCGCATCGTCTGGCAGCGCTGCCGCGGCCCCGATGAGCGCCGCCGCGGCCGGGCGGGTCTACGCGCGGCTGAGTCGGTTGTCGTTGCCCAAGGACGACGTGGCCGACGTCGAGAACCTGCTCGACCAGCCTGCGGCGCAGAGCGTGCCTGCCCTGGACATCGTTGTCGACGACCTGGAGCTGCGTGGCAAGCGTCTGGGGCGCATGGAACTGGAGGCCACCAACCGCCAGGGCGCGCGTGAATGGCGACTGACCCGGCTTGCGCTGACCACACCGGAAGCGAAGCTGACTGCCAGCGGCAACTGGGCGGCGCTGGGAGCCGGCGCGGGGGCCGCGTCCGGCGCCGTGTCTCCCGCGGCGCGACGGGTCGTGCTGAGTTTCAAGCTCGAACTGAGCGACAGCGGGGCGCTGGTCGACCGACTGGGTTTCGGCAAGGTGGTGCGAGGCGGCAAGGGCGGGCTGTCCGGCCAGGTCGCGTGGTTCGGCTCGCCGCTGTCGCTGGACTATCCCAGCCTGACCGGCCAGATCAACATCTCGATCGCCGCGGGCCAGTTCCTGAAAGCCGAACCGGGCGTGGGTCGCTTGCTCAGCGTGCTCAGCCTGCAGGCGCTGCCTCGGCGGCTGGTCCTCGATTTCCGCGACGTGTTCCAGCAGGGCTTCGCCTTCGACGACATCAGCGGCGACGTGCAGGTCACGCAAGGCGTGGCGCAGACCAACAACCTGCGCATGCGTGGCGTGCAGGCTGCCGTACTGATGGAAGGCAAGGCCGACATCGAGCAGGAAACGCAGGATCTGCGAGTCATCGTGGTGCCGGAGATCGACGCCGGCACGGCCTCGTTGGCCTACGCGGCGATCAACCCTGCGCTGGGTCTCGGCGCCTTCCTGGCGCAGGCGCTGTTCAGCAAGCCATTGATCGCAGCCAACACGCGCGAGTTCCACATCACGGGCACCTGGGGTGACCCCAAGGTCGACAAGGTCGACCGCAAGTTCGGGGCGCCGGTGCCCGACATCCCCGCACCCAGCTCGTCGATGCCCTCCGGCGCGCCGGCTGCAGCCGCCAACGAATCGCCACCGAAGCCATGAAGATCGCTGCCCTGCAGATGGTGTCGACACCTTGTGTCGAGCACAACCTGGCCACCGCCGGTCGCCTGATCGCGCAGGCCGCCGATGCCGGAGCACGCTGGGTGGCGCTCCCCGAATACTTCTGTCTGATGGGACACAGTGACCGCGACAAGCTGGCCATCGCCGAGGTGGCCGGGGCGGGACCGATCCAGGACATGCTCTCCGGCGCAGCACGCCGCCACGGGGTGTGGGTGATTGGTGGCACCCTGCCGATCCGTTGCGACGAGCCCGAGCATGTGTTCAATGCCTGTTGCGTCTACGCGCCTGACGGCACCATGGCTGCGCGCTACGACAAGATCCATCTCTTCTGCTTCGACAACGGGCGCGAGCGCTACGACGAAGGTCGCGTGCTGCGCGCAGGCAGTGAACCGGTGGCCGTCAGCGGATCGGCCGATGGGGACATCGCTGCACTGCGGGTGGGGCTCAGCATCTGTTACGACCTGCGCTTTCCCGAGCTGTACCGGGCGCTGATGACGATGCCCGGCCAGCCACCGTGCGACCTGATCGCGGTGCCCGCAGCATTCACCCACACGACCGGCCAGGCCCACTGGGAGTTGCTGCTGCGCGCGCGCGCGGTCGAGAACCAGTGCTACGTGATTGCGGCCGCGCAGGGCGGCCTGCACGAGAACGGCCGGCGCACCTGGGGCCACAGCATGATCGTCGACCCCTGGGGCGAGATCGTCGCGGTGCACGCCGAAGGCGAGGGAGTCGTGATTGCCGACCTTGATCTCGATCGGCTGGCAGCGGTCCGCTTGCAACTGCCTGCGCTGAAGCACCGCCGCATCACCTGAACACCGCCGGCGGCGTCAGACCTTGCTGAACAGCAGGTCCTGGACGACGACCGCGCGCACGGGAGCTTCGTGCCTGGCTGCGAGGAACTCGTTGAGACGCCGTTCCATGTCCTTCGACAGTTTGTTCATGCCGCCCGCACGCTGCAGCGTCGGGCGGTCATGTGTCCCGAGGCAGATCTGCAGCATCATCGCGACCTGCGTCCGGTTCTCTTCGAGGGAGGCGCGGCTGGATCGGTCGCTCGCGTCGATCGCAACCCGGGCCTTGACCGATTCGCCGTCGCTGGTGGTCGCCTGTACCGATTCGGATCGCACCCAGTTCGGTGCTGCCTGGCCGGAGGGCGTGGGTTCCGAAACGCGGACCCACGACACGCCGAGCATCACTGCAGCCGGGACACCGATCACCAGGATGACGCCGGCCAGAACGTAGGCAGGCAACATCCGGTCGCTGGCCTGCGGCTTTCGAGGCCCCTGGGCTGGCGGCGCGGTGCGCGTGCGTTCGGGTCGGGCCATGGTCGATTTGCGATTGGCGTGCGGACGCGGCCAATCTAACCGCCGGAAGGGGCCGCGAACGGTTCGGGTGCCGCGGTCTCGTGCGAAGCATCACAGCAGGTGCCGGCGAGAGTGCCGGCGGTCGAGCCTGCGTGCGCCTCGAGGCTCTCCAGGTCCGGCGCTGGTCACTCGCAGGCAGCGATCACCTGGGCCACCGCTGCGGTCAGCTTCTTGCCGTAGGGCACGTGGAGGAACTCGTTCGGCCCGTGCGCATTGCTTTTCGGGCCCAGCACACCGCAAACCATCATCTGCGCGTCGGGGAAGCCCTGTTGCAGCAGGCTCATCAGTGGGATGGTGCCGCCCTGTCCGATGTAGCCGCAGGGTGCACCGAATTGAGTTCGCGACGCAGCGTTCAACGCCCGTTCGAGCCAGGGAGCCAGCGCCGGGGCGTTCCAGCCTGTCGCGCCCGAAGGTTGCCCTCCGCCGCCGCCGCCCGAGCGGCCATCGGCGCTGAACGTCACCTTGGCGTTGTACGGCGCGTTGTCCTCGAGCAGCGCCTTCAGCCTCGCAGCGGCTTCGTTGCCATCGATGAGAGGTGGCAGGCGCAGGCTGAGCTTGAATGCGGTGTAGGGCCTGAGCACGTTGCCGGCACTGCGCATTTCCGGGAAGCCGTCGACTCCGGTCACGCTCAGCGTCGGCTTCCATGTCCGCCGGATCAGGGCTTCGAACGGGTCGCTGGTGGTCGGCAGCGTCGGGCCGTCGTCGGCGCCACAGGCCCACGGGAAACGTTTCCACAGCTCGTCGCCGAGTGCCGCGGCGGTGGCCCGCGCCTGTTCGACGCGGTCTGCCGGAATCTCGCAATGGAAGCCTTCGGGCAGCAATTCGCCGGTCCGGGAATCCTCGAGCCGGTCGAGCAGGTGACGCAGGATCCGGAAGCTCGACGGCACCAGCCCGCTCGAGTCGCCCGAGTGCACCCCTTCCGTCAGCACCTCGACCTTCAGCACGCCGCTCACCATGCCGCGCAGATTGGTCGTCAGCCACAGCTGGTCGTAGTTGCCTGCGCCGCTGTCGAGGCACACCACCAGGTCGACGCGTCCCAGGCGGTCCTTCAGTGCGTCGATGTAGGCGGGCAGGTCGTACGAGCCGCTTTCCTCGCAGCTTTCGATCAGGCCCAGGCACCGTGGTCGCGGGATGCCCTGTGCGTCGAGCGCCCGGATCGCGGTCAGCGCGGCGTAGACCGCGTAGCCGTCGTCGGCGCCTCCGCGGCCGTACAGCAGGCCGTTCTCGTACTTCGGCGTCCAGGGCCCGAGGTCGTGGCGCCAGCCGGTGAACTCGGGTTGCTTGTCGAGGTGGCCGTACATCAGCACCGTCCCGGCATCGCTCGCGCTTCCGCCGGGGCGCGTCGCCGGCGCGTCGAAGAAGATCACCGGCGTGCGGCCCGGCAACCGCACCACCTCGAGCTTCAGCCCGGCCACGGCCTGCCGTTCGACCCACTGCGCCGCGTCGCGGATCACGCGCTCGATGTGCCCGTGCGACTGCCATTCGGCGTCGAACATCGGGCTCTTTGCGGGAATGGCGATGTAATCGACGAGCGCAGGGATGATGGCTTCATCCCAGGCGCGATCGCAGAAAGCGGCGATCGCGGTCGCCTGGTCCGGGGCGCCGCCTTCGGGCCGGTGCAGGGCGGGTTCGGGAGCGTTCATCTGGGGACTCCGGTGCGGCTCAGGTGAGCGTCGGGCTCAGTGTAGGACCGCGCCGTCCGCCTCGATCGGCTGATCGTGCATGGCCTTGAAGCGCAGCGTGAACCTTACGCCCGGGCCGAAGGGTGCGCCCGCCTGATCGTTCAGTCCCGAGCGGTGCCGCAGGTTGGCGTCTTCGAGCAGCAGCTCGGCGCCGTGCTGGGCGGCGATCTGGCGAACGATCGCCAGTCCGAGGCCGGAGCCATCGACCTGCGTGCCGAGCACCCGGTAGAACGGCTGGAATACCTGATCGCGTTCGGCGGGCGGAATGCCCGGTCCGGAGTCCTCGACCTGCAGCACGACCACCTGGCCGAACGGGTCGTCGATGACACGAACCGTGACTGTGCCGCCCGAGGGCGTGTAGCGCAGCGCGTTGTCGACCAGGTTGCGGATCAGCTCGCCCAGCAGCACGCGGTGTCCCCGCACCTTCAGGCCGCCGGTCGCCGGCGCTTCGAGGCTCCCCTCGACATCGCGTCCCGGGCCTTCGTAGCCCAGATCGATGCGCTTCTCGAGCGCGCGGGGAACGAAATCGCGCACCGTCTCGACGGCCAGTTCCGCGAGATCGACCGGGCCGAGGTTCAGCGCCTGTTCCTTGTCATCGGCGCGTGCCATCGAGAGCAGCTGGTTGACCGTGTGCGCTGCGCGCTGGCTCGACAGCGCGATCTGCTGCAGGGAGCGCTTGATGTCTGCCGGATCGTTCTTGCCGGCATCGATGTCGCGCTGCGCCAGTTCGGCCTGCATGCGCAGGCCGGCCAGCGGTGTCTTCAGCTGATGCGCGGCATCGGTCAGGAAATGCTTCTGCGAACTGATCGAACGGTCGAGTCGAGCCAGCAGGTCGTTGATCGCACGCACCAGCGGCGACACCTCCTCGGGCGCTTCGCGCTCGTCGATCGGGCTCAGGTCGCTGCTATCGCGCTTGCGGATGCGCTGCTGCAATTCGTTCAGTGGTGCGATGCCGCGGGCAAGCGCCAGCCACACCAGCAGGACCGCGAGCGGCAGGATCACGAACTGCGGCAGGATCACGCCCTTGATGATCTCGGTGGCCAGCCGAGAGCGCTTGCCCAGGGTCTCGGCCACCTGCACCAGAGGCGCCGCATCGGCCGGGCGCCCGGGCACGTCGACCCACATGTAGGCCACCCGCACGTTCTCGTCGTGGATCGTGTCATCGCGGTAGCGCAGTTCGCCGGGAGGCACGCGGTCTTCCTCTGCCGGCACGGCCAGCGTGCTGTCGCCGCTCAGGTATTCGCCGCGCAGTCCCAGCACCTGGTAGTACACATCGTCCGCTTCGTCGGCGCGCAGGATCTCCGATGCGCCGGCGGGCAGCTCGAAGGTTGCCGCTGCGTATCCCTGGGGCGAGCTGACGACGACCTGCTTCGACAGCACCCGAACCATGTCGGCGAGTTCGCGGTCGTAAGGCTGGTTGGCTATGCCTTGTGCGACCAGCCAGGTCAGCACCACGCTCATCGGCCACAGCACCAGCAGCGGCGCGAGCATCCAGTCGAGGATCTCGCCGAAGAGGGAACGTTGTTCGTGTGGTCGGGCCATGAAGAGTCAAAGCTGCTCAGGCCGCGATTTTCTCCAGGCAGTAGCCCAGTCCGCGCACGGTCGCGATGCGCACCGGGCCTTGCTCTATCTTCTTGCGCAGACGATGGATGTAGACCTCGATCGCGTTGTTGCTGACTTCCTCGCCCCATTCGCACAGCCGCTCGACCAGCTGGTCCTTGCTCACCAGCCGTCCCGCGCGCTGCAGCAGCACTTCGAGCAGGCTGATCTCGCGAGCCGACAGCTCGATCATCTGGTCGTTGATGTAAGCCACGCGGCCGGTGGCGTCGAAGGTCAGCGGCCCGTGCTTGATGACGCTCGATGCGGTTCCGAGCCCGCGACGCGTCAAGGCACGCACGCGAGCCTCGAGCTCCTGCAGCGAGAACGGCTTGGCCATGTAGTCGTCGGCACCGAGGTCCAGCCCCTTGACGCGCTGGTCGACGCTGTCGGCGGCGGTCAGGATCAGCACCGGCACGCTCGAGCCGCGCGCTCGCAGCTTGCGCAGTACTTCCAGGCCGTGCACCTTGGGCAGTCCCAGGTCGAGGATCACCATGTCGAACTCGTGCGAAGCCAGCGCCGCATCCGCGTCGCTGCCGCTGTTCACCTGATCCACCGCGTAGCCCGCGTTGCGCAGCGAGCGCAGCAGGCCGTCGGCCAGCACCTGGTCATCTTCGGCGATCAGAACCCGCATCCGTTTGTCTCCCCTGGCAGATCCATCATCGCGCCGCGCCGCGCGTCAGGGAAGTTTAGGGTTCCGGCGGGGTCTGTCGGCGGACATGCTGATGGCTGTATACCCGTACGAATCGCCCGAATGGGGGCACCACGGGGGTCGATCGACGGGATGTCGAACGCCAAATAAAATACTGTACAAACATCCAGCTTTTGCAATAATCCCATCTACACCCCGGAGAACACCCATGGACGCACCTGTCAAAGCCCTGAACACCGAAAAAGCCAAAGCCCTGCAGGCGGCGCTGGCGCAGATTGAAAAGCAGTTCGGCAAGGGCACGATCATGCGTCTGGGCGAGGGTGAGGTGATCGACGACATCGAGGTGGTGTCCACCGGGTCGCTGGGCCTCGACATCGCGCTGGGCGTCGGCGGCTTGCCGCGCGGGCGCGTCGTCGAGATCTACGGCCCCGAATCCAGCGGCAAGACCACGCTGACCCTGCAGGTCATCGCCGAGATGCAGAAGCTCGGCGGTACCTGCGCCTTCATCGATGCAGAGCACGCGCTCGACACCGCCTACGCCCAGAAGCTCGGCGTCAACCTCCAGGAACTGCTGATCAGCCAGCCCGACACCGGCGAGCAGGCGCTGGAGATCGTCGATGCGCTGGTGCGTTCCGCTTCGGTCGATCTGGTCGTCATCGACTCGGTCGCCGCGCTCACGCCCAAGGCCGAGATCGAAGGCGAGATGGGCGACTCGCTACCCGGCCTGCAGGCACGGCTGATGAGCCAGGCGCTTCGCAAATTGACCGGCACGATCAAGAAGACCAACACCATGGTCATCTTCATCAATCAGATCCGCATGAAGATCGGCGTGATGTTCGGTAGCCCCGAAACCACCACCGGTGGCAACGCGCTGAAGTTCTACGCCTCGGTGCGGCTGGACATCCGCCGCATCGGCAGCATCAAGAAGGGCGAAGAGGTCATCGGCAACGAGACCAAGGTCAAGGTCGTCAAGAACAAGGTATCGCCGCCGTTCAAGACCGCCGAGTTCGACATCCTCTACGGCGAAGGCATCAGCCGCGAAGGCGAGATCATCGACATGGGCGTCGAAGCCAAGGTGCTCGAGAAGAGCGGAGCGTGGTATGCCTACAAGGGCGAGAAGATCGGCCAGGGCAAGGACAACGCGCGCGAATTTCTGCGGGAGAACCCGGCGCTGGCCTTCGAGATCGAGAACCTGGTACGCGAGGCGGTCGGCATCCCGTCCCTGCCGCCGCTGGACGGGAGCGACGCCCCCAAGGCCGCCAAAGAGCGTCCGGTCAAGGAGTAGGCACGTGGTGGCGGTCGCACGTCCGCTGAGATGAAGCCGCCGCTGTCTCTGAAGGGGCGCGCGCTGCAATGGCTGGCCCAGCGCGAACACAGCCGCCTGGAGTTGCGCCGCAAGCTGCTGCAGCGGTTGCGCGACGATCACCGCCACGACTGCCGACCGCCCGATGGCGAGGAAGATAACGGGCTGACAACCGACGCTGCAGCGTCCAGCAACCATCCCGAGGTCAACCCCGAGATTGAGGTGGATGCGCTGCTCGACTGGTTGCAAAGCCACCGCTACCTGAGCGACGAGCGCTTCGTCGAAAGCCGGGTCCACGCCCGCTCGGCGCGCTACGGCAATCTGCGCATACGCCGCGAGCTGTCTCAGCACGGTGTCGCGCTGACATCGGCCCTCGATGGTGACCTGCGCGGCAGCGAGCAGGCGCGGGCGGTCGAGGTGCAACTGCGCAAGTTTGGCGGACCGCCAGCTTCACTCGTCGAACGGGCGCGGCAGGCGCGGTTTCTTGCTTCGCGCGGCTTTTCGTCAGATGTGGTGCAGAAGGCCTTGCGCGCGCCGCGCGGTCGAGACGCGGCAGTCACGACCGCTGGCGAGGACGCTTCAGCCGTGCGGCTGCATTCAGTGCCCGACGACGATGCGGATTGAAGCGAATTCGCACTTCCCGGTTGCCCGCCGTGCCTTGTCTCCCTGACTACCCGGTTGGTGCACTGCAGCATGTTACATTCCCCGCGCTAATCGCCAGGGGTCGCGGCTGTGGTCGATGCATCATCTGTGGTCCGTCCGAGCTGATGAACTGCACCGACAGCGACGGTTGCGACTGAAGCCTTCGATTTCAGCATCGCTGTGATGTTCGGTCGCTCGACCGGCATCGCAGCTGAAACGGCCTTTTCTCCTCTCAGGCACTTCGACTTCATCTTCTGCAAGAAAGCCTCCGCATGAAAATCCATGAATACCAAGGCAAAGAGCTGTTGAGCCGCTATGGCATCCCGGTGCCCAAGGGCTACGCAGCGTTCAGCGTCCATGAGGCTTTGGAGGCTGCGCAGAAGCTTGGCGGTCCGGTCTGGGTCGTCAAGGCACAGATTCACGCCGGCGGTCGCGGCAAGGGTGGTGGCGTCAAGCTGGCCCGCTCTCTCGACGATGTCAGCAAGCTGGCCGGCGAGATCCTCGGCATGCAGTTGAAGACACACCAGACCGGCCCCGAAGGCCAGAAGGTGCGCCGACTGCTGGTCGAGGAAGGCGCCGACATCAAGCACGAGTACTACGTCGCAGCCGTCACCGACCGCGCCACGCAGAAAGTCGTGCTGATGGCGTCGAGCGAGGGCGGCATGGACATCGAACAGGTCGCGCACGACACGCCGGAGAAGATCATCAAGGTGTTCGTCGATCCGCTGATCGGCCTGACCGATGCGCAGGGGCTCCAGCTCGCAGCCGGCATCGGCATCCCCGCGGCCAGCCAGTCCCAGGCGGTCGATGTCTTCAGGAAGCTGTATACCTGCTACATGGAGACCGACTCCAGCCTTGCCGAGATCAACCCGCTGATCCTCGAAGGCTCGGGCAACATCAAGGCGCTCGACGCCAAGTTCAACTTCGACAGCAACGCCCTGTTCCGGCATCCCGAGATCGTGGCCTACCGTGATCTGGACGAGGAAGACCCGGCCGAGATCGAAGCCAGCAAGTTCGACCTGGCCTACATCCAGCTGGACGGAAACATCGGTTGCCTGGTCAACGGTGCAGGCCTCGCGATGGCCACCATGGACACCATCAAGCTGTTCGGCGCCGAGCCGGCCAACTTCCTCGATGTGGGCGGCGGCGCCACTGCCGAGAAGGTGACCGAAGCCTTCAAGATCATGCTGGGCAATCCGAAGGTCAAGGCCATCCTGGTCAACATCTTCGGCGGCATCATGCGTTGCGACACGATCGCCGAGGGCGTGATCGCCGCGTGCAAGGCGGTCAACCTGAACGTGCCGCTGGTCGTGCGCATGAAGGGCACCAACGAGGACATCGGCAAGAAGATGCTGAAGGATTCGGGTCTGCCGATCATCAGCGCCGATTCGATGGCCGATGCCGCGCAGGCCGTGATGGCCGCGCTGAAGTAAGCGCCCCGAGACCAAGGACATACACATGAGCATCCTGATCAACAAAGACACCAAGGTCATTACACAAGGCATCACCGGCAAGACGGGCCAGTTCCACACCCGCATGTGCCGCGAGTACGCGAATGGCAAGAACTGCTTCGTCGCGGGCGTCAACCCGAAGAAAGCCGGCGAGGACTTCGAAGGCATCCCGATCTACGCCAGCGTCAAGGAAGCGGCACAGAGCACCGGCGCGACCGTCAGCGTCATCTACGTGCCGCCCGCGGGCGCGGCGGCTGCGATCTGGGAGGCGGTCGAGGCCGATCTCGATCTGGCCATCTGCATCACCGAAGGCATCCCCGTGCGCGACATGCTCGAAGTGCGCAACAAGATGATCCAGAAGGAAGCCAAGGGCGGCAAGAAGACGCTGCTGCTCGGCCCCAACTGTCCCGGCCTGATCACGCCGGAAGAGATCAAGATCGGCATCATGCCGGGCCACATCCACC
>ENA-UOWO01000829-UOWO01000829.1-activated-sludge-metagenome-genome-assembly--contig:-NODE-829-length-43193-cov-5.209282_pt1 | contig 43193 bp, 46 predicted proteins | sample MGYA00238148_ERZ761564 | MGnify/ENA primary metagenome ERZ761564 (study PRJEB28885, sample SAMN05720194) | activated sludge metagenome | isolation source: Anaerobic digester | place: USA... | reverse complement strand
AGCAAACACAATGAATAGGAAGTCGACTAGAATCATCAGAAGCTCTCTGTTGATCTCATGATTAAAACTAAAGAAAGCCCCATCGCCACGCCTAATCATTGAGATCAATGAACCACTTTTTTTATTGGCGTGATAGGCAAAATCAAGATCATGAAGATGTGTTAACACTTCAATCCTTAGATCCCTAGCTCCTTGCAAAATATATACATCTGTAACTGTCCAGGCAAAGACACCGACCACCATACCAACTACCTGAACACCTATAAATCCGGCAATGATATTCACATAGGTCAGAGGGTCGGTATTGGGAGTATTTACAGCGTCAGTCAGGAATTTAATATAGTAAGTGGAAAGGTTGTATAGAACCTGAGCAATGATAATAAGAAGAGAGCCGGCAATGAAAGTACGGCGATATCTCCAGATATACTTGTAGAATTTAGATAAAATATTCACCCCAAGGAAAAGAGCAGATTGTATTTGAAAATTATAGCAAGGAAGGATAAGGATAGTAATAGCTTTACATCAAATTTATCCTTTTCCCGGTAAATGGAAGCTTTACTAGTTTTAATACTATAAAAAGCAAGATATCCAAAACCCACGCTGGTAGTCTTTCAGCCATATCTAGTAATCTGGATTCCTGTTTTTTCTTATCTAATATGATTTTAATTCCCTGATAATCATAATTATCATCGAGTATCTTCCTGGCTATATCTCTGCTACTGGTCATACCATTGGACATGCCTCCTCCATGCAATCTACTGGCGAAACCACCTGCATCTCCACATAAGAAAATATTTCCGAACTCATGGCCTTGATAATCATAATTAATTAAAGCTCCATAAAATTCATTTTCTGTAAATTCATATGATCTTAGTTTCAGGTAATCCTGTAAATACTGCTTAGCCTTTTGAGGATTCAATAATTTCAGATCAAAATAGATACCAACATTATTCACTTCTTTATGCGGGAATTCCCAGATATATCCAGTCTTGATCGTTTTAGGGTCATAATATGCAATTAATTCATTTGAGGTAGGCAAGATATTGTAATACAGTCCCATACAATGCTTACTGCCTAATCCCAAGTATGATCTAACTATTGAATTTGAACCATCTGCTCCTACTAAATATTTGTATGTAAAATTACCCTGATTGGTTTCAATTTCCCCTTTTCCAATCTTTTTAACTAATACGGGATTTTTAATTGTGATATTTTTAGCTTTGACTATCTGCTTTAATAAATACTGACCAAAATCAATTCTTTCAAAGCATTTGAATTGATCTTTACTTAAAGAGAGAACTGTTTTATGCCCTCTAAGATAGGAAATATGCTTATCAAATCTTTTAACTAATTGCTCAGGCACATCTACAATATCTTCGGAATCCTTAACTCCTCCTGCACATATTTTAGTTCCAATTATCTTGCTTTTATCTAGTATTAAAACTTGATATTCTGAATCCATCAAGGTCCTAGCACATTCCAGCCCTGCAGGCCCCGCTCCAATGATTATTACATCATAATGATTTTTCATAAGGGGAATATTGATAATTTATTAATTATATATTTTTAATGTTTCTAGGGGAATAAAAAACCCACAATCGCTTGTGGGTTCTTATTACTATTGGCTGCCCGACGTGGATTCGAACCACGACTAGATGGTTAACAGCCAACTGTGCTACCGTTACACCATCGGGCAACAAAATCGTGTGCATATTATAACAATTCGGATTGGCTTTTAAAAGAGTGCTCGATTACTTTAATAATTCATAACTTTTAACTAGTCTCTGCAGTACACTTATAAAGGAAAGCACAATCAATACTATAAATACCCAACTAACTAAATTCATTTCTAAATATATTACATCAGGCCAGATCATATTTAATAGTAAAGCAACTCCAACAAGCAATAATCTTTCCGGTCTTTCTATTAGACCAACTTTAACCTCAATATTCTCCGCTCCAGCGCGTGATCTAATATAGCTTATCAAATAAGATAATACGATCAACATTATGGCCAGCTCATAGCTTACTAAACCAGCTATGGCAAATCCGGCAATATATATAGCATCTGCCACCCTATCGAGAGTGGAGTCTAATATTCCTCCAAATTTGCTGACCTTACCACTCATTCTGGCAACAGCTCCATCTAGAGTATCAAATAATACACCGAACATGCTTAATAAAGCCCAGCCGTATTCTTCGATAGTAATGAAATATAAAAATAGCAATGGAGGTATTAGTCCTAAAAATGTTAAAATGTTAGGGTCAATTCCTTTAAAAGGAGTGGCTATAAGTTTAATCAAAGGATTAATTTTTTCTTTGTATTTAGAAACCATTGATGAATAAATATAAATTAGATCTACATATACATTCTATCTTATCATCAGACGGAGGCATAGACAAAAAGGATCTAGAATATATCTTTGAGAATAAAATATTAGACTACATAGCCATAACTGATCATAACGAGGTCGAATTCGCGCAATCTATGCAGGAATATTTTCCAGGTCGAATTATTGTGGGAGAAGAAATAAAGACAAGTCAGGGGGAGATAATCGGTCTCTATCTTAAGGAAAAGATCAACAAAGGCATGACCATAGCCCAAACCTTAAAAGCGATCAAATCACAAGGCGGACTAAGCTATATCCCTCACCCTTACTCAGAAAGAAGGCATGGTATCGGACCTCTACTTCTTGACGTATTCCATGATATGGTTGATTTTATCGAAAGCTATAATGGCAGGGCGATTTTGGGGATATCAAATAAAAAAGCCATTGAATTTGTAGCTCAAAAGAAATTGGTACACGCCACTAATTCCGATGCTCATAGTAAAAGAGGGATTGGGAAAGTATACAATCTAATTTCAGCTGCTCCTACCAAAGAAACCTTAGTATCATTATTAGAATCGGCTGAGCATATCACAGGGAGAGCTCCTTTAGCTGAATATCTATCTCCCACCTTAAACAGATTAAGTAAAAGATTCAAATGAAATTACGAGATATATTCTTTCGTAAAGATCATAGCTTCGAGCGGGAGCTACAGCAATATGCTGTCTATACCCCGGAACGACGCTCACTAAATTTTGCACCCACCAATAAAATATTCGGATCTAGAAAACTAAAATTCATTTCAGCTGGTTTACAAGCAAGGGTGTATAAAATTGAAGGAATGGACTGGGTAGTAAAAGAAGGTAGATGGGATCTGGAATTAAACTTATTTGGAACGACCAAGCTTCCTTTACCTGCCTCTCTAACAGAAAAAGCTTTACATATGTTCCAATATACATTTCTGCCAACCGTTCCTGAGATATTGAGGCAATACAAAGCTTATTTAAAATTTGTTCAGTATTTTGGATATTTCTCTGAAAAGAACAGTTATCATCATCCTAATCTGGATTTAATTATTAATGCCCAGCGTAATATCAGAGATTCTCTGATGCTGCATAAAGACGATCTGGAGCAATATTACCACATGCGCTTCCATCACAAGATCGATCAGGTCCTGCAATCTGAATTTAAATATCATAATTTCGTGCCAAAGGAATATCTATTGATCGGGCAGGGTGTTTCAAGTGAGAATAAAGGTCGAACAACTTTCTTCATTGTCCAGGAATTTGTTAAGGGTGAATTACTGCATGATCTGGAGCCTAAGCTATTAGAAAGCAATGTCAGAAAACAATTAGCCTTGATGATCTATCTAATCCTATTAATGAATTATCAAATTCATCTGGTACCAGATACCAGGCCCCGTTATCCCATTCTGCAGGTAGGCAATTGGCTTACCAAGACCGATAATATCATTGCAACTGAAGACAAAATCAAATTCATTGATACCAGATGGTTCTGGGACTATAACAGTAATCCTATCAAAAGAGGATTGATAATCCCGGATATGATAATTAATCTTGCTAAAAGCTATATTAACGTACTCTTAAATGAACTGGACTGATCTTTTTAACGGCCTATTTATATTCCTTCCTGCAGGTATTGCTAATGCTACACCAGTCATAGCCAGTAAGATAAAAGCTTTAGACTTCTTAGATAAACCTATTGATTTTGGAAAAAGCTATAAAGGTATACGAATTTTTGGTGATCACAAAACATTAAGAGGCTTTATCACTGGGATAATTATGGCTATTATCACTATATTGCTACAGCAAGCTTTAGTTCAGAATAATCCCCAACTGCAAGATCATCTCTATATTAAATACAATGAGATCAATCCTTTGATATTTGGTATTCTAGCTGGTACAGGAGCATTACTGGGCGACGCTGTAAAAAGTTTTTTCAAACGTAGAACTAATATCAAGCCTGGTGAAGCCTGGTTTCCCTTTGATCAGATCGACTATATCATCGGCGGTACAATTTTTTTAAGTTATTACCTTAAAGACTTCCCCATACTCTATTTAGCCATCCTCATCATCTATTTCCTTTTACACTTAATATCTACCTTTATCGGATATCTACTGAAATTGAAAGATAAACCTATATGAGTAATTATAATCCCGGTCTGATCAAGCGCACCTTCCATAATTTAAGACGCCAAGCTGCTAAATACTGGATCAAGCTTATGCAACCTTATGTTATTGCCATTACCGGAAGTCAAGGCAAAACAAATACAGCATATATTCTGTCTAAACTATTACCCAAGGCCTTGATCACTGATATGAACCTGGATACATATTTCAACGTCCCCATAACTGCTTTAAAGGTTAAAGATCATAAACAATTAGCCATCTTCGAATTAGGGATAGATAAGATCAATGAGATGGACCTGCATCTAGAGATCGTTAATCCTAATATCTCCATAATAACTGGCATTGCTCCTGTCCATAGTGATGCTGAACACCTAGGAAGTCTCGAAAATATCATTAAAGAGAAGCGTAAGATGATCGAGGTTCTCAAGCCTGATGACTATGCCATCCTTAACTATGATGATCTACACGTTAGGGATATGGCTAAATATACAAAGGCTAAGGTATTCTTCTATGGCTCAGATAAAAAAGAATGCCATGTCTATACAGATGCCGATCTTAAAAATCATAGTAATTATACTCTTAACAAAGAGGGGACAACTTTTTCCATATTCGATGAAGAGCATGAAATAAAATTAACAACTCCCCTATTAGGTCTTCATCATATTAGTAATATCATGGCCTGTTACTTAGCATTTAAACTGGTGAAGGTAAATTTTCTGAAGGAAAAGGCCAATTATAGACAGGAATTCTCAGATACTCTAGCCCAAATCACACCCCTAAAAGGCAGAATGAGCTTTGAGCAAGGACCAAGGGGACTATATATTCTCAATGATTCCTTAAGAGCAAATATTAAAAGCACAAAATTAGGCTTAAAAACTTTCTCTTTGATGCAAGATCTTCCCGGGAAGAAAATTGCTGTACTCGGGGAAATGGGTGAGATCGGTGAAGATGAAGTACTAAAGCATGAACAATTAGGTAAATTCATAGCTAATCTCTCTGATATTGATACAGTTATTGGTATTGGGCCTTTACAAAAGGCAGCACAGGAAGCAGCCTTTAAAAATGGTATGGTAGATAGTAAGTATTATTGGGCAAAAGATGTATTAGTGGCTGCCGGGATATTAGGTATGCTTGTTAAACCCGGAGATACAATCTATCTAAAAGCCTCTCTATTAAGACATATGGAAAGACTGCTAATGGTATTAGACGGACAAGCCGTAGGATGCAACGCTATTTCCTGTCCACTATACAATCACTGTAGTAAATGTGAATTCCTGCACAAGGGATATATTAAGCAATAATTCCGACAGTTCTTAAATATTCAAGCACGTAGGGTATTATGATCAAGCCACCTGCTAATATCGAAACACAAGCAGATATTAAAACAGCTCCAGCAGACACGTCTTTAGCATATTTAATGTTAACTCTATATTCCTGAGATATGGTATCAGCTAAAGCTTCGACTACGCTGTTAAAAGCCTCAGAGATCAAAACCAAAGCTACCAGTAATCCAATACTGACCCAGTCCTGATGAGAAAAATCTAAGAATAATCCTAAAAGACCGATACAAGTAGCCACAAAAAGCTGGATCCTGAAATTCCTTTCATTTTTGATGATAAGAATGAGCCCGGTGATGGCAATTCTCAGACTAGAAAAGAAATTTGAAGGAATATATACCTGATTTTTATGATTGTCAGCTGCCATAATCAATATTTAATATGCGCACATTGTAGCGCTTTTAATTAGATTTGACCACTTTAGGCTGGTCTAAGCTGCATGTTGGCAAAATCAACAACTCTAGGATCATTAACACTAGGAGTGATCATTACCATCTGAGGGATCAATTCCTGACCTAATATATTTGTTAATGCTGTTTGCATTTGGCCAACAAAGGCTCCTTCTCGAGGTTTATCGACCAAAGTCATTAAATTAGGTCCATCAAAGGTATGCACAAATGAGGTAGGTGGAGGTGCAGTTAAAGATGTTACCACATTCTGAATTAACCCTTGAAAAGCACTATGACCGGGTTCGATATTTCCTCTACTAAATCCATAGGCACCTTCACGCATACCGGCAATATCTCTGGCAATATTTGCTAAGATAGGGTTCCTAGGCAGTCTAGGTGAACTTTTTGAAACAATAAACTTGGCAGCATCAGGCTGCATCTCTCTTCCTAAGGTCTGCAAGCCTTTAATATCTAAGAGTTTTTCTAACTTTAATCCTAATACCGATAATAGAGATCGGGCCATAGCTAGTCCCTGTGGTAATAACACACCATCAATATCCCAAAAGCTTAATCTATGTTGCGCAGCTAACTCTGCTGCAGTAGTTAGATCAGGGACCATATACATGAAATCTGAAGGGAGTTCTTCTATTCCCCTATGGTTACCTGTGGCGGCAATATAATCTAAGGCCTGCTTTTGGGCCATGATCATTGCTGCTTCATTGTGTCCGTTACTTCTAAACATAATATATTCAATAATATATTAATTCAGACATTACATCACCCATCTTTTTGGGCGCGCTATTATATCACATAAATCGGACAATGGAAGCTATTTTTATACAAATTTATTAATACCAATGAAGCCAAATCCTGGTATGGGAGCTTCTCTTTGCATAAGATCTCTAAGTAACGGTCTGGCTAGACCCATAACTTGACCACCCCAAAAATCCTGTGGTGTGGGAACGGGAAGAATAACTGCAGCATCGTATAGCTGGATAAAGTTTGAATTAGGATTATTCCTTAAAATGTCATCCATCCTATCAACATAACCTTCATAACTTTTTCGATTTCTAAAAATTCCTGTTTGCTGATCCATACCCATAAAGATTTCCTCATCAGTAAATCCCACGCCCTTTAAATGATCGATAATCCTACCGGTTCCGGGAAAAATTCTATTTCTATTAGTTTGCAGAAATACCTGCGCCCCCTGCTCCCTAACTTTGAGTAACCTTTGCAGTGCTGCATCTTCAAAGCCATCAAATAGAAAAGCCAAAGTTTGATCAATATCCGATGCAATGATCAGATTCGAAGCTCCACCTGCAATATCAACAGCCATATCTACAGCCTCTGAAGCCAAGGAGCTTTTATGAAATCCTAAATATTTTGACTCAGGTATAGTTGGGAAATTATAGCCGGGGAGCTCTAATCTAGCGGCTTTATCAACAACATAGCCAGCTACAGCCATACCAGCTCTATAAAAAGGCTTTAATAAATTCGGTTTAGCAGGTTGTTTTGATAATTCTAAATTAACTTCTCCCATAAAACCTATGTTTTAAGTCTAGATTAACGGATAATATCATTTTTTTTTACATTTAATAAGCAGGAAATAAATTTGCGATATAGTATAATAATCTCGATGGAGCAAGATAGAAGCCTTCAAAACAATCAAATGGAAATGCCTATCAAAGAGAAGGGCGAATTCATCTATAATATTAAGCGCAATTTAAGTAAATCCATTGTCTATGCAGGAGTTATGCCTCAATGGCGTAATTTCCTTTATGTATTCTCAACTATTTCAGGTATTGCCCTGACAATTGCTATAGGCATATTTTTGTATCAGAACATGCAGGTTCTTCCTGAGCAAATTCCTTTGTTCTATCAGCAAAAAGACAGTTCTTTCGCTACCATAGCTAAAGATAAGATATTTATCGTTCCTGGATTCATTTTCCTTGTTACTTTAGTTATGAATTATTTGAAGGGAAGGATCTATGGATTTGACCGCAGACTTGTTTTCGTTCTAAATATTGCTGAGATCATCAGCTATATTCTAATCTTTGTAGGTTTAAGCCAGCTTTTCTCATTGATACTAATTTAAAGTATGCAGGAAGAACAATTACAAAAATATCTGGATCTACTGCCTTTGGCAGTGATTGCTTTTATTGCTTCAACATTATTAACTCCATTAGTAGGGGCATTAGCTAAGCGATTCAAATTCATTGATCTTCCCAAGGAGAAAAGACCCAGGACAGATAAATCACTTTCCCAAAGGATTCATAAAGGTATTAAATTAAGATTAGGAGGGTTGGGAGTCTTACTCCCCTTTATTATCCTAGTTCTTTCTCAAGCGTCTAATAATCCTCAAATAATGGGTATGATAGCGGGCTTAATTGTCCTATTGGTAATAGGAGCTTTGGATGATAAGTATGAATTAAGTGCCAAATACCAATTCTTAGGTCAGATAATTGCTGCTTTAATAGTCATACTCAGTGGAGTAACTATTACACAGTTAGATATTGCCGGTCAACGGCTTAAATTCGATTCATTTATAAGTGTATGGAATTTAGGCCTATTTGAATACACATTCATCTTCCCCGGCGCTATCATCACCTTATTCTGGATACTGACCATAATCAACGCTATTAACTGGATGTGCGGCATAGATGCCATTGGTGAGGTCATGACCTTTATTGCTTCATTAACGACAATGCTTCTCGCTATAAGGGCAGACCAACCGGAACTGGCCTTGATCAGCGCTATGCTGGGAGCTAGTATTTTGGGATATCTACCCTTTAATTTCCCTCCCAGTAAAATAATTAGCGGTACAGGCGGCACTACTGGTTATGGATTCATCCTGGCAGTACTTGCTGTAATGAGTGGATCAAAAATCACTAGCGCCATAATGATACTTAGTCTTCCTTTAATTGATATGATCTGGGTCATGGTCTTTAGATTTTTAAACCTTAAAGAAGTACCCTTTTTAAAACGCCCCTTCATGGGTGGGAATGTTCATTTGCATCATAGAATTATGGCTTTGGGATTCACTCAGATCCAAACTCTGTTCATTGAAATGACTCTGATCGCTCTTATTTCTCTGATCGCCTTCTATTTCGGCGGATTCAGTGACTCCTTCCTGATCCTGGTTTCCATAGCTGTACTATTGATCTTCGTCTTTACAGCAATAACCTTGGCTGCCAAACGTAAGCAAACCGCCAAACCTAAAGAGCCAGAATCTAAACCACCCATTATTGATAATGGGCCCACACCCGAAGAAAAATACGCATATTGATTCCAATTTAACAGTTATTTGATATAATTCATTGTTCTCTACCAACCCCATTGTGGGCCGATAGCTCAATTGGTAGAGCAGAGGCCTCTTAAGCCTCGTGTTCCGGGTTCGAGCCCCGGTCGGCTCACCATCATATTTACCAAATCCCCAGGCTAGTGATATAATCACGCTTCAATAATCTTAACAGGAAATGAATTTAGTCATACCATCACCGAATGTACCTATAGAATGTAGACTTCTGCAAAGGGAACAACATCTAACGTCTGTATCAGGGAGGATCAATAGGCCTGAATTCACATCCCAAGCTAGAGGCAATCTAGATGGTTTGGTATGGACCTGGAGCAATGTTAAACCCCAAAATCTTATCAACGGCAGTAAAAGGATCGAGGATCTTATTGCTCAAGGAGTATTAACAGGTGAAAGCATTTCCCAATCAGGTCTTAAACATCTATTACTCCAATTTATTGAAACAATTCCCTGCTTTTCTGAGTATTGCCCATTATACAAACAAGGTCTATGCGAACCACTACCCCACCCTTACTCTGCTGTATTTAAGCCGGAAGTTAGAGCCAGAACTGAGATAGACGACATCTTAAGATTAGCGATCTTTCCAATAGCAGCTGAAAATTTAAGACGCATGCCTTTAACAAAAGATACTTTTCCTGTTGATTTCCCTCCCCTAATTCTTAATTTGGGTAATGCTCCCTTAGCAGGCTAATCCTGCATACTAATTAAAAAATTTTGCCTTTGTGATATATTTTAATATCACATTTTATTCATCTTATCATGAATGATTTAATCATTATTGGTTCAGGGCCAGCCGGTCTTACTGCAGCAATATATGCAGCTAGAGCTAATCTTAAGCCAATTGTATTTGCCGGTTTAGAATTTGGAGGGCAATTAATGGGGACTACTTTGGTAGAGAACTTCCCTGGCTTTATTGATGGAATTGATGGACCTGTTCTAATGCAGAATATGATGAAACAGGCTGAAAAGTATGGAGCTAAGATTGAATATACCAATGTTGAAAGTGTTGAGTTTAATACCCCTATCAAAAAGATAGTAGCCGGAGGCAAGGAATATCAAGCCCGAGCAGTTATCATTGCTACCGGAGCCAGTGCCAGGAAATTAGGAATAGAAAGCGAAGCCAAATACTGGGGCAGAGGTGTGAGTACCTGTGCTACTTGTGATGGCGCCTTTTATAAAGAAAAGGTCGTAGCGGTCGTTGGAGGAGGAGATAGTGCTATTGAGGAAGCCACCTTTATAACCAGATTCGCCTCAAAAGTATACTTGATCGTCAGACGAGATGAATTAAGAGCCTCTCAGATCATGCAGGATAAGATCAAAGCCAATCCCAAAGTGGAGATCATCTGGAACAGTGAAGTAAAAGAAGTCTTGGGCGATGGGAAATTAGTTAATGCCTTAAAGCTATTTAATAGCAGTGAGAATAATGAAAGTGAACTTAAAGTCGATGGCATGTTTCTAGCAATTGGGCATATACCTAATACCAAGATATTCCAAGGCATTCTTGATCTGGATGAGGAAGGCTACCTAATAGTTAAAGATAATACTAAAACAAAATACGAAGGAGTATTTGTAGCAGGAGATGTCAAAGACAGATCCTACAGGCAGGCCATAACTGCTGCTGGAATGGGTTGTATGGCAGCATTGGACGCTGAAAGATTTCTTGGTTAGTGCTTTAAAGATAGATACCTTTTCAAGATCATTCTAATACTATCAAAGGCAATTAATTCCCAGGGGATCTTATCATGATCAAAGAACTTAGTTTCACTAACATCATCAGCAGGTATTGGCTTTTCACCATTATTAAGCCTGGCTGAATAGATCAAACCCAGAGTGTAATCTTTAATACCCTTGTAAAGATATCTATCCCAGGTTGTCATGAATAATTGTAATTCTTTGGGATCTAAATCAATTCCAGTTTCTTCCTTGGTTTCCCTAACAATTGATTCTTCTACGCTTTCATTGACCTCTACAAATCCACCCGGAAGATCCCAATAGTCTTTAAAAGGGTCTGTAGCTCTTCTAACCATTAGAATTTGAGATTCATCATTTTCAAGAATAACAGCATTACAGGGAATGGGATTAAAGTAGAATAGCCAACCGCATTTAGCACAAGTTACTTTCTTGTATTCAAACAGATCAAGTTTAGCTTTACATCTGGGACAATACACATATGCTTGTTGAGGATCCATAGTTCAATAGTACTAATTGAACCATTATACCCTCTTAGCCTGTTTTGTAAATATTTAGAGATTTTGGGCTATATGATCCCAATTAGCCACATTCCACCAATTAGCAACATATTCTGCCCTACGGTTTTGATATTTTAAGTAATAAGCGTGCTCCCAAACATCTAATGCAAGAAGAAGCTTAACATCACTTGTGGAAATAGGATTATCCTGATTTGAGGTATTAATGATTTCCAGCTTTCCTTCAGGATTTTTAACTAACCAGGTCCAACCACTCCCAAAAAGGGAAAGAGCTTTAGTTTCAAATTCCTTTTTAAATTCCTCAATAGAGGGAAAAGAATCTAAGAGAGCCTTTTCAACTTCAGGAGACATTTTGGATTCCGATGCCAGATTTGCCCAAAATATATTATGATTGTAATACCCTCCTCCCATATTCCTAACAGCCATCCTGATATCTTCTGGAATGGAATTAAGATCTTTGAGCATGTCCTCAACCTTTTGATCTTGCAGTTGAGGATATTTTTCTAAGGCTGCTACAAATTTATCTAAATAGGTTTGGTGATGCTTGGAATAATGCAATTCCATGGTTTGAGCATCAATATATGGCTCTAAAGCCTCAAATGAATAATTTAACTTTGGTAAAGTAAATGCCATATTTGAAAATATTAAAAAGTTATCTACGAATAAATTTAAACGAAAACTTTTTCAACTTTTTACACATCTTGCAAATTTTAAACTTGTAAATCATAATTGAAGCATTATTGTTTTTCCTATGATCTCATTCAATCCCAGCGTTAAGCTAATCTTATCTGATGTAGATGAAACCATTGCCGATGTCTATACTGATGCAGAATCAGAGATGATCGAAAGACTGGAGGACATATTAAAAGAAAACAGACATTTGTTTTTAATATCAGGAGGAGGCTTAGAAAGCATACTAAATAGAGTAGCTTTGAAGATTGCCCCTCAATTAAGACACTTAATCTTGATAGGACATTGTAGTGGAGCTGAAGTTTGGGGATTTACCAAAGAGGGCGATTTGCGAGATAGGCCATTCTATAGTATCTATGAGGATAAATTTACTGATAAACAAAAAAGCCTATTTCGCAAATTAACAGAACAAGTGATTACCGAATTCAAGCTTGAAACATTCCCCACTATGCCTGTATCTGAATTCATTAAGATCACTAAAAAAGATCCAAGCTCCATAATGTACGTGGATCGGGGACCTCAAATAACGCTGGAACTAGTTAATTCCTACAATATGAAAGCTGCTGATGGGACTTTCACGGATCTACGTGTTGCTCTGGCTCACAGATTTGATCAGCTCTTTAAAGAGAATGACTTGCCGATCGAATCATCTTTGGGAGGGGTATTTGCGCTTGATCTTAAAATTAAGGGGGTTTCCAAGATCACGGCCATTAGATATATCCTTGATAATGACATGGCTATTCATGGCTATGATCTAGCTCTTAATAAAGGTAAAGAATCAAAGGAAATTGAGATTTGGGGAGACAAATTCTCAACCATCAGTGGTTCAGATCGATATATGTGTTTAGCTATGCCTAAAAATGTAAGGGCTATTGATTTTAGGCAAGAGCCTTTAGAAGAACTGCCCCAAGGATACAATATTGTTATCTGGGATGGGGAAAAAAGACTTCAGCAAGGCTGTTTAGAATATCTTAATTCATATTTTAATAATCATGGTTCTAGGTCCTAAAGAAATACTAAGATTAGTTAAAGAGAAAGACCTGATAAAAGGTCTGTCTGACAGGGAATTACTTAATCCAGAAAGCTGTACTTTTGATATTAGGATCAAAGAGATCTCCACTTTGAAAGGTGAAGCGTTTTTAGGAATCAACGACAGACAGACCCCTCAGCATGTATTACTTGCAAGCTATGAGGGAAAAGAAGGCAATATCATTACCCTGGAACCCGGACAATACTATGCCACTGAATCGATTGAAACGTTCAAAATGCCAGATAATCTTTTTGGAATAGTTAAGCCTCGCTCTACCCTATTTAGATCTGGGATCATTCTAAGAGCTGGAGTGATTGATCCGGGCTATGAAGGCCCCATTCATCCAGCCCTATACAATGCCTCCCAAATTCCCTTTAAACTGGAAATGGGAGCTCGATATATTCAAGTATTTTTTATGGAGATCAAAGGTGATCTAGTTAGGAAATATGAAGGCCAATGGCAAGGTGGCAGAAAGCATGCTTTAGTTAAAGAAAGGCAGAATTAATGCTAAAAGATATTATTAAACTTAAAAAACAATTGTCGGGAAATAAAGTAAAAGGGATAGCTCTAGATATTGACGAGACCTTATCATTTACACTTAATAACTGGTTCCCAAGACTACAGGAAAAATTTGGCAATCCTGAAGGATTAAACACAATCGAGCTGATCAGGAAATATCGCTATGTTCAAAATGTACCATACTGGCATAGCCCCGAAGTATTTGAATGGGTGGTGGAGAATGTATACAACGATGCATTGCAGGAGGAATTAGAGGTCATTGGAGAAGCTGATAAATATTTGCCCCGGATCCATAAGATCAAACCCGTTGTAGCATATATCTCTAACAGGCCTGTGGAAGTTACCAAGGGAACTCAAGCCTGGCTTGCTAAACATGGATTTCCTAAGGCCCCTTTACTACTAAGACCCAATTACATCCATTATTCCTTAGCCAATAACTGGAAAGCTACTGTACTTGATTATCTCTACCCGGAAATTGAAGGTTATGTTGATGATAACTACAATGTTCTTACCCATTTACCAGAGGATTATCCCGGTCATATCTTTCTTTACGATATGAAAGAATATGACAGTAAAATTAAAAATGTCCACCCCTGCCCCACTTGGGAAAGTGTATATTTAGCTATAAAACAGACTTTCAAATGAAAAAGAAAGGCAAATTAATCATCTTTGAGGGCTTGGATGGCTCAGGCAAAGGTACTCAATTACAACTATTGCAGCAGTATCTGGAGGAGGAGAATAATAAGGATCTGTCTCAGATCATCATGTTTAGGGAATACCTTGAAAATATCTATAGTAAAAATTCTCAGTTCGAAATGTTCAGTGAATTCCTGCAACTTAAAAAAAGAGCATTCACTACTTATGACTTTCCCCGCTATTATGACAATTTCTGGGGAGGGATGGTAGGTAGAATGCTCAGTGGAGAGTTTGGTGAAAATATCGATCCCTATTTAAGATCTATCTTTTATCTATTAGATCAGGCTGAAGCTAGTAAAAGCATTAGAAAGGATATCAATTCCGGCAAGATCGTTATCTGCAATCGCTTTATCACCTCCAGCTATATCTTCCAAACCGGAATGTTCAAAAACAAAGAGGAAAAAGATAAATATGTTGCTTGGCTTGAAGAAGCAGGGTATAAGCAGCTGGGCATTGTAAAACCTGATGTGGTCTTAGCGCTCTATGTAAAACCTGAGATCGCTCAGGAGCTGATCTTAAAAAAGAATGCCCGCGGTTATCTAAAAGAAGCCAGTAAAGATATCAATGAGAAAAATCTACAAATCCAGATCAATGCCGGCCAGGAAATGCTACGATTCTGCAAAGAAAGACCTGAATGGCATCTAGTCGATTGTATGGATGGCAATAAGATAATGTCTCAAGAAGAGATTGCTGCTAAAATCAGACTAATTCTAAGCGAATATATCAATTAATGAGCTTTTGGCAAGAATTTAAAAAACCCATCATTGGCTTGTCCCCTATGGACGGGATAAGTGATATGGCTTTTAGAGAAATAACCCACAGATATTCTAAACCTGATTTAATCTATACTGAATTTGAAAGTGTTGATGCCCTACTCCATGCTCCGATCGGGATATTGGGGAAATTGATCTACAGTAATGAGCAGCCCCCCATAATTGCTCAATTTTTTGGTATAGAGCCTCTTTTATTCAAATATGCAGCATTCATAGCAATAGAACTGGGATTTAATGGCGTAGATGTAAATATGGGCTGTCCCTCTAAAAATGTAGCTCAAAGAGGTGCTGGGGCTGGTTTGATTAAAAACCCAATACTTGCTAAAGAAATACTAGAGAATGTAAAACAAGGACTTTACGCCTCTTTAAATGAGGAAGAAATGAATCTGCCTCAAGCAATGAAAGAAAAATTAGAATTAACGAAAAAACATCTGCTGGAAAATGGTGTATCAATCTCAAAAAAGACAAATGCCGGCTTCTCTTTTAAGACCAGGATCGGATATGAACAGGAAGAGCTAAACAGCTTCTTACCTCAATTAATTACCGCTAACCCCGATGCTATAGCTATTCATGGCAGAACATACAAACAAATGTATAGCGGTTATGCTGATTGGAAAGCCATAGCAAAAGCTTCAGACATAGTTAAATCATATAATGCTAATATTACTTTTCTTGGCAATGGAGATATCAGGAATAAAGAACAGGCAGTGCAATATTCCCAAGAATATAAAGTTGATGGAGTTTTAATAGGAAGAGGCTTCTTAGGCAAACCCTGGGCTTTAAGTAATACAACCCCAGATATTAAAGAGACATTTAAAATTATGGTAGAGCATGCTAAAGAGCATGAAAAGTATAATCCTGGGAAAATATTACCTCTTAGAAAGCACTTAGCTTGGTATATATCAGGAATAGAAGGAGCCAGTGAATTAAGATCGCAATTAGTAAGAGTGGAAAATATTACTGAAGTTGAAAAAATTCTTAATCAATATCTTGACAAAGTAGAGTATAGTAAATAATCTTGTAAAATATAGAATTTATTAGCTTTTTAGCTTTAAAAACCTATGAACGATGATTACATGTACAAATCCGAAGATGAAGAAGATATGGATATCTCTTCGGATCTAGCTTCTGAAGATGCTGATGATGATACCTTCTATGACCCTGAAGATGAGGGTTTAAGTGATTTCAATTTCTCAGATGATGAACTACCAGTAGGAGAATCTCCTGAAGAACTTGATGATGCTGCTTGATCTCTAGCCTGTAATCATTTACCAATTCGGCTTTAGCTGATATACTTAACCACGATATCTTAGCTAAATAATATTTTCATGGAAAAGCAATACAAATATACCAAATCCTTAAGTAAGGAAGACGAGACAATTATTGAATGCAGTGTTAATTCTGAGAGATTTCAAAGTGTTAAGGAAAAGATCTTTCGAAAATTATCTTCAGAAGTTAAATTACCAGGTTTTAGACCAGGCAAGGCCCCTAAAGCCTTGATAGAATCGCAGATCTCAGGACAGGTCCTAGATGAAACACTAAACACTTTAATTCCTGATGTCACAGCTGAAATAATGGAGGAAAGCGATATGACCCCCTTAAATCAAGTTCGCTATGAACTAGTTAAAGTAAGTGATTCCGAAGGGTTGACCTTTAAAGCCATGTTTGTGGCTATGCCCGATTTTACCATCACTGACGTTAGTAAGATCAAGATCAAAAAGGAAGTAAAACAGGTAAAAGATGAAGATGTAGCAAATGAAACAACCAGGATCTTCCAATACTATAATAAAGCCCAACCCCAAAAAGAAGGGGAAGAAAAACCAGCTCCAGAGAAGTTAGAGCTGAAAGATATTACAGATGAAAAGGTTAAAGCCTTGAATATTGGTTTTAATGATCTTAAATCTTTACAGGAGCAAATTAGAAAAGAATTAGAAAATTCAGCACTTAGAAATTCTGAAGTTAAATATCTAGATGACCTGCTTAAGGAAACTATCAATAAGAGTAAGGTAAAAGCACCAAAATTCTTAATAGAACAAAGCGCAGCTTCCAAGGAGAAAGAATATCTAAAGAAATTAGAAGATCTAAACTTAAAGCTGGAAGAATTTCTAAAAGTCCAAAAAACTTCCATGGAAAAACTAAGAGCTCAATGGAAAGAAGAAGCCGAAAAGCGCTTTAATGAAGAATTATTGCTTTTAAAGATAATTAAGGACCAAAAATTCAACGTAACTGACTCTGAAGTAGACGCCGAGATCGCCAAGATCACTGATCCTGCTACTAAGGAACAATTTACTACAGATGAAGGTAAGCGTTATCTGATCACTGTATTATTACAGCAAAAGGCCATGACCTGGTTGAAAGATCAGGCTGCTAAGTGATAGAGTATTTCACATACGAACTATTCACTTGATTATCAGGAAATTAGAATTAAAAAATTTTCGCAATCTTGATATTGCTATTGAGCCCTCATCTGGATTCAATCTGATCTTAGGCCAAAATGGTGTAGGTAAGAGCAATCTTTTGGATGCCCTTTACCATCTAGCCCTGGTAAAATCCTTCAAACCCTATACCAGTAGAAATAATGTGAATTTTAATTCTCAAGGCTTTGCCAGCATTAAAGCTGAGCTGGATCAGGACGGTTTAAGTAAAGAATTAAAAATTGTTTTCTCAGTAAATGAGGATAGCGAAAGAAAACGTCTGGAAGTTAATTCTAAGCCCACTACTCGTTCCAGATTCATCAATAACTTAACACTGATCCTATTCGCCCCTCATAATACCAATCTCTTGGTAAGCACTCCAGATGTTAGAAGGAGCGAACTTGATGATTTTGGCAGTGCAGTGGACTTCAAATATGCAATGAAATTAGCTGAGTATAAAAACGTATTAAGAACCAGGAACTCTCTTCTCAAAGTCGTAAGTGAAGGATTTGGGAAATTATCTGAGCTTGATTATTGGGATAATAAGCTGGCTCAATTAGGTGGAGAATTAGTGATCTTGCGCCAGGAACTCTTCATGTTATTACAACCATTAATAAAGGAATTGAGTTCAAAACAATTTGATACTGAACTTTCTAATATAGTTATCAATTACGAAAGTAAAATGAAGGGCGATGATCCTGTAAAAATCATGAGTGAAAAAATAACTTTAAATAGGAATAAAGAAATTGGGGCCGGTCAGAGTCTATATGGTCCTCATAAGGATGATTTTAATATTTCTAGTAATGAAAAAGACCTAAAGCTTTATGGAAGCCGTGGCCAACAAAGAATAGCCACATTGCTTCTTAAGCTAGCAATGTGGCGTTACCTGGAACAATTAAAACAGGTAAAGCCCATAATTTTGCTTGATGATGCCATGGCTGAACTTGATGATGAGAACAGACTAAAATTGCAGGACATCTTAAGTGGACTTAAGGCTCAAACATTTATTGCCACAACGCATAAGGAAGATTACTCAACAAAATTGTTGAAGAAAATGCAGATCATCACTTTGGATTAAATCTTTAGAAGATCTTTAATTGCCTTCTCGTCCAGATCGCTTTTGAGTAAGGTATAGACATCAAGAGCATCATTTTTAGCCACAGCATCTTTACCGGCAAAAGCCTGTAATTCCTGATCATCAGCCAAATCCAGATTAACCGGAGCTCTTTGGGTCCCTACAAAACCATTACTGGGATTCATCACATTTAAAACATATGTACTCTTACAAGTCTGACATGTTAAATGTAGAACAATGCCTTGAGGAGTAGTTTTGAGGAGTTTGTAATCTGTCTCTGAGTATTTGGCACCACAATTATCACAATGCTTGGGGGCTATTGTTAAAAAGTGCTTGATGAATTTTTCTCTTTCGTTATTTAGCGCATCCATCTTTAAATAGTATAGTTTAAAATTCAGCCTTGGTCAAGATATTTAGCTACTGCCCTTTTTAACGAATCTAGGGCAACTCCGGCACATCTTAATCTTGATAAAGTTAATTCAATTCCTAATAATTTAGTGACATCCTCCATATTTAGTTTGGATATATCTTCCAAAGACTTACCTTGAGCATATTCAGTTAGCATTGAAGCTGTAGCCATTGCCACTGAACATCCTTCGCCCTCGAATGATATCCTATTTATACTGCTTTCTTCAACATCAATATACATAGTGATAGCATCACCGCAACTTCGATTTTCCATCATGGCCTGGGCTTTAAAGTTCTCCAGTTTACCGTAATTTCTGGGATCATGATAATGATCCAATAGCTTCTCCTGATATATGTTCATAGCAATATTATACCATCAACCTTAAAGCAACTTGAACAGTTTAACACCCCCACTAGAATCAATTGTGGTATGAACTAGCTCGAAGTATTGCAGCTTATCAATAGGTATGGAGGGGATATTCTCATCAATAGAATAATAGTTGCCTGATCCGCTTTTGACAGCTTCCTCAAAGGAAGGATATTCATTAACATCATTACCTGTAATTGTATAGACCTTACCAGGACTACTAGCCTGACCGTTGAAATTATACATCTTCACAAACATCCTTTGGTAATAGCTTTGATCATAAAGCACGACCTTACTGCCCTCCAGTTCTGCCTGAGCTACTTTGAATTGATCTTTAGCATTGGTTTGGGTTAGAAAGTAGTAATATTTGTTAAGATCGATCTTTTTTACTAGAACATACTTAACCCCTAAAGAGTGGAGCATATCTCTAGCTTGAGCTTCATCTTTAAGTAAGAAAAATTCAGTTGGTTTAAGGTAGTTACAGAAATTAGGTTCAGCTAAAATCGGTTTATCTGCTAGATAAGTATAAAGATAACCTAATTGCCAATCGGCCATGATGCCATAGCGCTCACTAGTATCTGGCAAATTCTCCCTCATCCAGACGGCCATTTCATAATCAGCATTACTAAAAGCCAGACTTGATCTTTGTGCTTGCAGATCCTGAGTCCAGGCAGCAATGTATGTCAAAAAAAAGCCTGCTAATAAAATGACAATGTATGTAAAAGACTGGGGATGCTTGATTACTAAATAAGCAAGGCCTAAGGCTGAAAAGAGAACATAATAGTACTCGCTTCTAATTCTGATCAATGCTAGTAAAGCCAAAGCCAACCCAAAAACAGCTATAGTGATATCTTTATCCTGAAGATATTTGATCAGGCCATAGATACTTAGGGCAAATAAGGCAACTTGGAATGTAACAGCAGTGGGAGGTAATAAAGAGATATTACTATAGATCGTGAACATAGGCTGAGCCTCACTTACAACTGGCCCTGAACTTCTATTGCCAATAAAACCCCAGATAATGACCCCTAATTTATCTGCAAAATCCCTAAAGAAAATAATGGTGAGGATTAAAAGCAACAAGCTAGATACTAGTAGTACTAGTGATCTAGAGCCTGCTGTTTTGAATTTACGATTAATAATATGCAGAGAAAAAATAGTTAATATGCCCAGGATCGTGATACCTATGCTTTGAGCATATGAGGCCCAAATTCCTGAAGGCAGCTGCAGTGCTAAAAATACTAGATTGATTATAGTAAATCTATTACTGATATCTTTAGTAAAAATATATTTAATTGCAATTGCTAGGATCAGTAAGAGTATAAGTAGGGAGGTCTGAGACCAACTTAATTGATACAGGGCAAAGACAATTCCTGATAGAAATGAATATTTAATACTTTCCCTGTTCCAAGCTTTAATTAGGAATAAAAGACCTAAAGCTAATAGAAAAGCTTCCAGAACATGTCTGTCACCAAATCCGAAATAGGAACGGGCAATATATTGAATACCAGTAAATGAGATCACAGCAGCACCTATCATGACCGCTTTATAGCTTTTCGGGAATAATTCCAGCAGTATAAAGACAAGAACTATGCTAGTAAACAGAGCCAAAATCGGTGATAAATAGGCAGTAGCAGTTTCAATACTAGTAAATTGTCCTGCCAATGATAATAGAGCCGGATAAAGTATAGCTTCTCTTTGATTAACGTAGCCTTCAGGATAACAGATATTCTCATCTAGATAAGGTAGATCACCTTGGCTAGTTATTAAACTGGCTTGTCTGGCAAAAAAATAGGCATCAGCTCCTTTAAGCTGTACCAAGTTATCTGTCATTACATTTTCAAAGGAAAGAAAGCGCATTAGAAATCCTAGAAGCACTATTGCTAATAGAAGCAATATTTTAGGAAGATCCCAGATCTTTGTATTTCCTTCTTTTTTCTTTGGCATGATAAGTGTAAGCTTATCATATTTAACTTTGCTTTCATAGATTGGGATTTGCTAAATGGTCTTTAAAAATTATAGAATAAAGGCAATTAATATCAGCAAAACAACACATGGCACAAGTAACAAAATCTCCAGATGATGTAATTCATACAGGTACTAGCCCTAAAAGTAAGTATAGAATAGAGATCGACAGGAATGTCTGTATCGGAGCAGCCAGTTGTGTGGCAATTGGAGCAAATACATTTACATTGGATGATAAGAACAAAGTTTTAATAATTGAAGGAGAATGGGATTCTGATGAAATAGTACTTGCTGCTGCTCAATCATGTCCGGTATTTGCCATCAAAGTATTTGAAGCTGAAACGGGTAAACAAATATTCCCAGATGCTTAAATAGTAATTAAACAAAAACATGCTCATCGCAATAGATTACTCCCCTGCTCAAATCAATCCGGCCGGTATTGGTCAATATTGTTTAAATCTCACTAATGCTTTAATAAAAAATGATAAATCCAACAAGTATCTAATATTTTCTAAAAAGCCTATTACAGATCTTGTTAAATCCCCAAACTATAGAAATATTGTGATTGAGCCTGCTAAATTTGGTCCAGGTAAGGGGCTAAGATACATGAATAAATTAGCCTCAATTGCTAAGCAGGAAAAAGTAGATCTACTGTTATCCATGTCCGATCATGCACTAGCTTTAATGTTTCCCAAAACACTAGTCTTTATTCATGATCTGGCACCCATTAAATACCCTGAATTTTTCCCTTTGAAATCTCGGACCATATACAAACTAGGAGCTAAATTAGCTGCTCAAAAAGCTTTAAAGATCATTACAATCTCAAAAAGCGTAAAGGAAGAGTTAATTGAATATTTAAAGGTCCCTCAAAGTAAAGTTGAAATAGTATCACCATCCCTAAATGCCAAATTACTGGAAATTGAACCCGAATTTCTTGATAATATCCCTTCGCAATATCTTCTATCTGTATCCACTTTAGAGCCTAGAAAGAATTATGAAACTGCTATTAAGGGTTTTAAACTAATTCAAAAAAAATTCCCTAATTTAAAATATATAATAGCTGGGAAAAAGGGCTGGTATCATGAAAAGATCGAACAGCTAATTAAACAACTGGGATTAACTGAAGATGTAATTCTCACAGGCTATGCCAGTGATGCTCAAGTTAAGGGATTACTGATGAAAGCTAGGGCATATATATATCTTAGTCATTATGAGGGTTTTGGTATGCCCCCACTGGAGGCAATGTATTTTAGAGTGCCTCTTCTTTTAAGTGATATTCCAGTATTTAGAGAAAGTTTTGATAAATTGGCTCACTTTACTAATCCTAATGACCCTGAAAGTGTAGCTACTTCCTTACTAGAACTGCTGAATGAAACCACAATTAAAGATAATTCCCGAATTATTAAGAAATATAGCTGGGATAAATCTGCTAAGAAATTAATAACCATTATGAATGAAATAAATGGATAAGATCAAACAGTTAAGAGATCTAATATTGAAGAGTGAAAATGCTCTATTAAGAATTTCACTAGTGCGTAAAGCTTTAAGTTTAATTCTCACCAGAAACTTTATACGCTACCTGATCATAGGCTTTACTACTTTTGGAATGCAGATAGGACTTTTGTATCTATTTACGCAATTACTGGGCCTGGAGAAAGTCATGGGCAATGTCTTCTCAACATTGCTCAGTGTAGTTTTTAACTTCATAATGTCCAATTACTGGACTTTTAAAGCAGGATCTGGAGCTAAAAAGAAGAAATTGGGAAGATATCTAGTACTTTTTACCTTCAATTATCTATTTGATACAGCCTTAGCTTTTCCACTTCTAGTCAACAGCTTCAATGTTAACCAATATATAGCCAAGATTGTAATCACAGGCATGATCGTAGCCTGGAATTTCTTCCTGTATAAGTTATGGGTATTTAAGGATTAAAAATCCGCCATTGAGTAATTGGAGATATTTGCTGTGACCTCCTTGATCTGCCCTGGCACATTTGAATCCACTACTTTAAGCTTACCTTCCTCCAAAAAGAATACTAGTGAGCCACTCATTTGGATGATCCCATTGAATTTGCCCGAGGTAGTTAATTTGATCTCATTACCACCTTGAGCTCCAATCTTGTAAAGTTCTGAGCGACCATCTCTGCTATCGCTGAAATATACAGCAGCTGGATCGGGTGTAAATACTGCACTATCCTGACTGACAGTATTATTAGTTACCTTACTCACAGTTCCATCTTGAATACTGATTCTGTATACATTACTGACACCATCACCCATCCCTGATGAGATTATTAAAACATGCTTAGAATCTCCGCTAAAATCACTAAGGTATGTTGAGGTAAAAGGCATTAATTGTTTTAGATCAGTTCTATTACCGGTTTGAGTATTGATCCTTACTAAATACTCAACTGGTGAGCCTTCTGCAGCATCAACTAAAGTCATAGCCACACTATTGCCATCAGGGGCAACAATGAATTCTTTCATATATCCATCGAATTTAGTTGAATCAAATATGACTTTGGTTTCAGTACCATCCAAATTACCAAAGTACAATTGCTGCCAGATACCACCATCATAATCGTATTTTAGGAAGGCTCTTTTCCCTGCTTGAAAGCTGTATTGTCCAACTCCGCCATAATCTTCGTAATTGGTCTTGGAATATTTACTAAAACCGGATCCATCAATATTGACTCTATAGACTAGACCGATGGGCTCTCCGTAAGCATCAGTTATGCCATCTCTAGTAGATAAGAACAGGACTGTTTGCTTATCATTAAGAAGTTGTGGGGCGTAATTGTATCCCCTATTGTCGCTTAGCATTTTCTCATTACTTCCATCGTAATCTGCTGCATAGACATTACTGTTACCTAGCCTACTAGAAGTGTAGACAACTCGACCGCTTCTTACTAAAGCTAATTCTTTTACAGGGAAGACTTCAGGAGATTGGGGGGTATTAAGAGTCTCCTTGATAACGTTATACCCTTCCTTTATTGTCTCGAAAGTATAACTATCAGCAAGATCAAGATCTTTGAACTCAACTTTACCTTCCTCAGTACTTACCTGCTCCAGATCATTGATTATTACTTTAACATCTTTTAGTGGTGTTGATGTGACCCAATCCTTGATCATGAAGGTCAGATCTCTTGAATCTACTAATAATATATCGCCCAGATCTTTTAACCCTTCTTTGAGTTCCACATCTGAAGTGAAATCCTTGTAGTAAGGGGAAGTGAATGCCAAAGTATATGTACCTATCATCTTTTCTTTAATGGCAAAACTACCATCAGCTTCTACCACAACTTCCTCCTCATCTACCATCAAGCTGGTTCCTTCCAACAACAAATTCGAAGCTGTGAATTTTCCGATGATCTCACCAAACCCGAATGGTTTTAACTGTCTATTAACTTCATTCTTACCTCTTTGCACATCGATCTGTTCTTTGAAATCGTGATATTTATCCTTTTGAGCAGTAAGATCATATACACCGTATTTAAGATCATTAAGGCTATAATATCCTTCATTATCAGTCAGCACACATCTACCCTGCATACAAACCTCAACATTATCTAAAGGCCTGGAACTAAAGTCCGTGATAGTACCAAAAACACTGGAAGGGAAGATCAAAGCATCAAGTTTTAAAACAAGCGTGGTTATACCCAAAAGAATCATACCTAGCAATGCTACACCACCGATCACTAATGCTTTTATCAACTTCTTTCTTTTAGAGTTTTTATCTGTTAAGGATTCAAACTCTTCCACCAACATCTCTTCTGCACTTTTAAGGGGTAATTCTTTCTTATCCTCTTCATCAATTTCTTCACTTACTTCCTCCACTTGATCCTCTTCTTTTGTATCCTCTTCTTTTTTCTCTTCACTTTCCTGCTCTTTATCTGTTTGTGCATCTACATCATGCATTTCATCAGCTTCATCTTTGATCTCTTGTTGATCTTCATTATTGTCGTTGATCTCTTCTTGCTCTTCCTTGTATAGATCTTTACTTTTAGGATCCATTTTTAATAGCTTAAATTTTAAATATTGGTTTGTATATATTAAAAGTTGTAGAGCGTGTACATCATTCTATAAGGTCGGGATTGATCAGGATCTCAGAGATCCTGTCTTGGACCTTACAGAATTCATTACCAGGGCAATCCTTCCAGGCAGTAGGGACCATATAGTAAGGGCCACGCCTATCATGGGGTGCTTTATTCAAAAACGCCTCATGTCCCCCAAATTCCGGATCTAATACAATATGATAGATCCTTTCTTTATCTATCTGTCTAGCTACATCAAGTAGTTGCAATATCTCTGTAAAATTTTGAGGCTTGGAATAGACCAAAAGACTGTCAAAACTTGTTAATAATTCATTGATCTTACTGGGGTTCAGTAGTGTATCAGTGGAAAGAACTCTATCAATTACAGCTTCTACAATAAGCTGTTGTCGGCCTGCTCTGTCAAAATCACTTGTGTATTGTCTGGTTCTGGCATATTGCAGTGCTCTATAGGGATTTAGGAATAGTTTACCTTTGGGGAAATAGACATTCTCCCAGCCTGTTGCTATGGGGTAAACATCCCAAACATCTTTAGGGTTATTAACAAAGATCCCCTTCTCGCCTTTGGAATTTGTCTCCCCCACGATCTTGATCACCTCCTCAAAGGCATTTAAAGAGACCATGACATAGTACTGACTTTTAATACCGGTCACCGACTCTACAACTTCCTGCAATAGTTCAATGCCTGATTCTTCACAACTTGATCTCTGACCTTTAACATAGACTTGATTAATGGCCCCGGAATACTTTAGACAGTCTTTACGAACGTCTATTCCCATATCCCTGGGGATACTGATCATCAGGATATTGCCTGTTCTATGATCATATACAGCCTGCATAATAGTATCGGTATTTCTGGTATAAACACTATTATCCGAGCCAGGATTTTGGGAATAGAATTCACCATCCTTAACTATGGCATTTCTGGTATCTATCCCTACTATTAAAACAGCTGTGAGATCACTATCCTCAGCAATAGCCGGCTTCTCTCTGAAATTGTAGGCGTTCAAGCCTAAAGTATCCTCTAATAAGGCGTTGTTATCCGTTTCTGTAGCTCTATTGCGATTAAGATAGAGTCTAGGCAAATCCATTACCAGAAATAGAGCTAGATAGATGAAGACAAAATAGAAAGCAAGCAGCTTTTTAAAACTGATCTTTTTAAAAGACCCATTTTTAGGTTTGGCAGTAAATCTCATAGTGCAATATTACTTACTTTTCCCTAACTGTTCTTTCAATTTCCTATTCTCCTCCAATAAATATCTTATTATTAAACTGACATTATCATTAAACTTCTGTTGTCGCATTAGACTTAATTCTACAGTATTTCTAGTGACATTGGCCATCTTCCTGATCAACCCGTTTTTAACCTTCCTAACCATACCGCTTTCTGATGCTGCAAAGGGCTCATACAAAGCACTTTGAATTTCCTTTAATTCATCAAGAGCGGGGAGCAAATAGTCAAAGACTAATTGCTCAGGATCAGGCTTCTCACTTCCGACTATACCCTGCTCAGCGAGCATCTCTTTCACTTTCTCAATTATTTCTTCCTCAATTTTTTTATCTTCCATGATCTACTTTTTCCATTGTTTTATTATATCTCTTACACCCATTAAATCAATACGCAACAAGCCTCACATTATGTCTGGGGTAATGTATAATATGATGAAAATTAAATTGTAGAAATTGAAAAGGATCTTAATTACAGGACCATTTGCCAGTGAATATTCAATAGCAAAAGTGAATAGGAATCTGGCTAAATATATGCAAGCAATTACTCCTCAGGGCTATGAAGTAAAGCTTTATGCCCATAGAGAATTTGTAGATACTTTACCAAATGAAGCTACTTACAAACGCTATCCCTTTCTAAGAGATCTTGTAACTAACGAAAATTTCGACACAGACACTATCCTGTTTTACAATTTCCCTAAAAGTATCTATGCACCTTATGGATTGAATAAATTAAAGGGGGAATTAAAGTTAGCTTATCTAGGCTGGGAAGAAAGCATCTATCCTGAGAGACTTGTAAAAGAGTGCAATGCCCAGTTGCATGCCATAGCCCCCATCTCCGAGCATGTGAGGCAGGTTTTAAGAATGAGCGGCATTGGCCTTCCTATGAAAGTGATCCACCATGGTCTAGATATTCCCCTAACCAAGGCAGAAACATATCCTTTGAAATCAAAAAAGACATTCAAGATCTATCATAATAGCTCGGGACAATACCGCAAAGGCTTAGATGTTCTAGTTAAATCCTATCTTGAGACATTTTCAGCTAGTGATGATGTGGTTCTGATCTTAAAATTGTTTCCCAATCTGTCCCAAGATAAGGAAGCATTAAAACTTATCAAGGAAAATCGAGGGGCAGAGATCGAACTAATTAATGATGGCAATATCACAGACGGACAAATGCGCTACTTGGCAGAATCAGCACAGATGCATGTTTATCCAGCAAGGGCTGAAGGCTTTGCTCTACCAATTGCCGAAGGCTTAGCTCTTGGTAAAGCAGTAATAGCGACAAATTATAGTGGACAGGCAGATTTTCTAAGTACTCAAAACAGTTTCCCTCTTGATTACAAATTAATTCCCAGTAAATCTCATCTTAATATCCCGGGTAGCAAAGTAGCAGAACCAGATCAAAAACAATTAAGCAGATTAATGAGGTATGTCTATGAGAATTATGATACTAAGGATGTAAAGACTCGCTGTGAAAATGCTGTACAGCTCAAAGAGCAATTGACCTGGGAAAATGCGGCAAAATCTATGTGGGAATATATTGAAAAAGTAAAGAAGATCGTACCTCTTAAACAAGAACGCCTGAGTGTGATCTCCACCTATAACTCCCAATGTGGAATCGCCATGTATTCCTCAGATATCTACCCCAAGTTCTCTCATGCTTTTAAGGATATGGAGATCATCGCTAATAGCGATGTCACAGAAAGGCTAAAGCCAGACGATCAAACAATAAAAAGACTATGGCAATATTCAGAATTAACTTTCGATAGAGTTAAAAAACATTTAGATGAATATGATCCTAAATATATTCATTTCCAATACAATCTCTCTTTCTATTCGCCTCGTAGACTTGCTGAATTGATAGATATATATACTAGCAAACAGAAAAAGGTGCTTGTGACTCTACATTCCGTGCATTCCTCTTTAGCAGATATTAAAGAGCAACTCCTTAGAGTTGATAAGCTAATCGTTCATTCCCAGAAGGATAAACAGGAATTAGCTGATATGGGTATTGAAAATGCCGTTGAATTGAGACATGGACTACCCTATTTCGCGGATATGGATCAAAGCTTGATCCAAGAAAAGCTGGGACTTAATTCTAAAAGGATAATCGCTACTCATGGCATGATCCATGATAAAAAAGGATTCATTGAGCTCATTAAATCACTGGCAATATTAAAAAAAGTTATCCCAAACATCCTATTGCTTTGCATTACGGCAATTAATCCTAATAATTCAACATCCAGACATACATACAAATTAATGCAGGAAGAGATCGAGAAAAATGATTTAAAAGATAATATTATCCTCTTTCCCTCTTTCTTAGAGACTCCAGTTGTTATCAGGCTGCTCCAGGCAGCAGAGGTAATAGTGCTGCCTTACGCTCAAGTCAAAGAAGGCGCTAGTGGGGCAGTTAAATATGCTCTTTCCTCAAGACGACCTGTAATATTAACGGATTCATATATTTTCTCAGGATTAGACACTGGTTTGAAGCTCAAAAGCAATGACCCCGAGGTATTAGCAGAAGGCATTGCCAAGGTGCTTAATGATGATGAACTACGTATTCAAATGCAAGATAAAGCTAGAGATTACTTCCTAAGGTATAACTGGGAAGATGTCAGCCTTGAGCATTTACTACAATACGTAAGCTAATTAGGTCTTAACAAATCCCCGACTTTCGGATATACTTCCCATCATGGCATTAGAGAGGGAATATATGACAATTAATGGATATAGGTGGGCTTATCTGCATCGTGGGAGTGTGCATAAGGATAAACCCCCAATCTTCATTTTGCATGGAGTTCTTTCCTATGCTGACTATTTTGCTAAAATCGCTGATCAATTAAGTTCTGATTTCGAAGTTTTTGTGCCCGATCTTCCCGGTTTTGGATTCTCCCAAACACCCAGCACCAATGATCTGTTCCATGTTGCTAAAGAGCTTGTCAGCTTTGTTAAAGCTTTAGGCTTTACAAAAGCATATTTCTATGGCAATTCCATGGGAGGCAGTTTACTATTAGCCCTGGGGATTCTTAATCCTGAGGTCATCATCAAGACATATATACATAGCCCCTATTGGAGAAAAGATGGCATCAACTATAGATTACTGGAAAGATTTGAGATCGGTTTAACCTATTTGCCTCAAGTTATTATTAAAAGACTTGCAAATAAAACGAATTTAAGAATTCTATTAAAGCTCGCTGAGTATTTACGTCCTGATATGAAGCCCCTTCTTAATTACAATAAGGATATGATCCTGGAATGTCTGCATAATAGCGACCTGATCGCTATGAAAGAGATATTCTATTCTGTTGATAAGCATGATTTTGAAAATACTCTAAAGGCTTCTTTTCCTGATACAATTTTAATCTGGGGCGAAAATGATAGGACAATTCCCTATCGGGAAACTAATGCTTTAAAGCAACTTATTAAAAAACCCATCTGTGTGGTTGTGGGAGAAGATCATGAATTAGTAATGGACTCACCTCAAAAAATAGTGGAGGTCATAAAATGGGACATCATTGAGAAGGAAAGGATCGCCTCCGGGGACTTCTATTGGATCTAAGGTCTAATTTCCTGTTTAGTAGCCAGATCTCATAGCGGATCTGTCTTAATTGCCTTTCCAGTGGACTTGTGCAATTTTGTAGTTCCTGCTTTAATAGTGAACGCAGATGCTTTAGAATATCAGTAGACATACCAACAAGGATAAGATAATTAGCTTAAATTGTTCTTAAAATCATGAGTAAAATAATGGTGGTCAAATTAGGAGGATCTTTAGTGTCTCCCAGTCGTGATAAGCTTTATGATTTTGATTATCTAGCTCGATTAAAGCCTATAATTCTTAAAGAATTTGAAAAAGGCAATAAGCTGTTCTTTGTATTAGGAGGAGGCAATACCATGCGTATGTATAGAGACATGGCCATGGCCGCCGGCATTAATGATGATGAGCAATTACACTGGATAGGAACAACTGTTAATGTATTAAATGCCGAAGTATTCCGCGCTTATTTCTCCACTTATGCTGATCCCGGGGTATTTAAATACGAAGACTATTATGATGATAAGCCTCTGCAGATTATTAAGAACATGAAAGTCGGAGGCGGGGGTAGACCTGGACATAGTGGCGATATGGACGCGACTTTGGCAGCTTTAAAATGCCAAAGTCAGCTTATTATCAATCTTAAAAACATTGATCACATCTATACCGCCGATCCCAAAAAAGATCCAACCGCCCAGCCTTTAAGCGATCTGACCTGGCAAAAATATCTTGAGGTAATCGGTAATCCCAGTGAACATAGCCCTGGTGCAAATTATCCAATTGATCCAGTCACTGCCAGGCTAGCTCAAAGTAAAGGCTTAAGCATGGTAATATTAAGTGGCTGGGATTTAAATAATTTGTCCTCTTATTTAGATGGAGGACAATACCAAGGTAGTTTAGTTCATAATTAAGGCCATGAGGAAAAAGATCTTAAATTTCGTAATCAATTTCTCGATCTTCTATATTTTTCTTGATCTCTTGCCTGGTTTAAGCTTCCCTTCAGAGCAAGCAGGTAAGTTCTATACCTCCTTGGGGTTTGTATTTGTTGTTAATCTGATTCCTTTCTTATTAGGTTTCTTTAAATTCCCCAAGCTTCCAGCTCTGGTTTTAGCTGCCGGAGTAGCTACCATATTTGGCTATTTCTATATTTTGAACACATATTTTACAAACTTTGTACAGTTCTACCCTACAGTGATAGGGAATGCTGATCTGATCTTTTTTACTATCCCACCTCTGCTTTATCTTAATGATATTAATTCCATCTTTCTTTTTTCTTCAGTGCTTTTAATGATTTGTAGTATAATCCTTAATAAGCAGATAAAATAACATTATTGAATTTTAAAAAATGGACTGGAAAACTACCTTAAACGTATCTCAAATCATACTCAGTATAATTCTGGTTGTAGTAATCCTATTACAACAACAGGGCTCGGGATTGGGCAGTATGTTCGGAAATGTAGGAGGAGAAAGTTATAGATCTAAAAGAGGTGCTGAAAAGCTCTTCTATAACGCTACTATCATCCTGATCGTTCTTTTCATAGTAAATGGATTGGCTATTGCCATATTAAGTGCTAATTCTTAAACTTGTTTATCAAAGTGGATACCCCAAACAGGTTCCTCGATCTTTTTTATCAAAGCAGAAAAGCTTTCTGGAATTATCCTGAACGGCTATTCTTTGCCAAAGATTCATGGCTTAATTCCTTTATTACCTTCTATAAAGAATCTATTCCTTTAAGTCACATTATCAGCAGTATTGCCATCATGCTTCTTTTGTTCACCCAAGTTAATGGAGCCATGATGCAATTTCTAAGCATTGAAGATGATATGCTCATTGAAGGAGTGGTAACAGGTAGTACGGAAACAGGAGAAGTGCAACCCTTAACTAGGATAAACCCCTTGATTTCCACTAATATCCAATTAGAAAAGGATCTGTCTGAACTTATCTATGAAAGCTTGATCAAAGTGGATTCTAAAGGTGATCCAATTCCTGTTCTGGCAGATTTTTTCATTATTGAAAAAGGTAAAAGATATCAATTTAAATTAAAGCCTGATCTTTACTGGTCCGATGGTACAAAGATCACTGCTGAAGATGTTTTTAAAACATTCACTCTGATCCAGGATTTGGAATCCAATCCTCAATTTAGTAATTTGTATTCCAAAGCTGCTAATAAGCTGGAAGTGGTTAAATCGGCAGTAGATCCTGATGCTTTTGAATTTAGAGTAACTGGAGATAATGTAATACCGGGCTTTTTTGAAGCTATTTCCTTTAAGATCTTACCTGCTCACCTGATTGATGACCTGAGTGCCCAAAATATTGGGATGCCTGATCCATATATTAATAGAAATCCTGTAGGATCTGGACCATATCAACTTAGTCAGGCTACTTCACAATTTATTGAATTAAAAATTAATCCCAATTATCACGGCATTAAACCTGAAATCAATAAGATCAAATTTAAGCTTTTTCCTAACGAAGCAGCAGCTTTAAAAGCTCTCCAAAATGGTCAGATCCACTCTCTAGCCGGTATAAACATAGAGAGCACTTTGGCCTTACAAAAGAGCAATAATATTTCACTCTATGCCACAGGCCCTTTATACAATCAATTCTGGGCTCTTTATCTTAACCAAACCGAAGGAGCCAATCCCTTATTAAAAGAAGCAAAGATACGTCAGGCCCTATCAGCTGCAGTAAATAAGCAGGAACTTATTGAGGCGCAATTAGGATATGCGGAAACGGCTAATGGTCCTATCCCTAAAACCTCCTTTGCTTATACCCCTAATGATAAATACCCTTATGATGTTACCAAAGCTAATAGTATACTTGATGAATTAGGATATATTAAAGGAGCTGATGGGTTCAGGTATAAGGATAATGTGAAGCTGACTTTTACTATGACCTATGTTGATAGTGCTGATCGCAATATCCTGGCTGAAGTATTGAAAAAACAATTTGAAGCCGTAGGTATAGAATTAGTACTTGATAAAGCGACATTACAGGTAGCTGTGGAAGAGCATATCATCCCACGAAATTTTGAGATCCTGTTCTATGGCGTGCAGACATTGATCGATCCTGATCGCTATGAATTGTTCCATTCCTCTCAAGTTAGACACCCAGGATTAAATATAGCTTCCTATGTTTCCGAAGCAAAAAGAACTCAAGTGATTGATGGCAAAACAGAAAGAGTCCCTTCAGTCGATGATGATCTTGATGATGGCAGGCGTCTTATTGATGAAAAAGCCAGAAAGAAGAAATACGAAGACTTTCAAGATGTTCTAGCTAGTGAAGTTCCAGTAATATTCCTTTTCCACCCAGAGGATTTGTATGCAGTGAATAATAGGGTCCAAGGAGTTGATCTATCTAAAGTATATTTTCTAGAACAAAGATTTAATACTATTGAAGACTGGACTATCTCTCCTCAATTTCAAACAGATACTACTGCTCCTTAAAATCCCCTCTTCCGATAGGCCCAAACACATCAAGCGGCCAGAATCTGAAAAATACTACACCTCTAATCTTATCTCTACCTATTAAACCCACATCCACATATCTGCTGTCCTTACTTTGGCCTCTATTATCTCCCATAACAAAGAAGGAATTTTCAGGTATGATCAGTCTTTCTCCTTCTGAAATAAAGCGCAAGCCCTCTTGGGGAATATATGTCTTGGTATCTATTGGCAGATAGGTTTCATACAATTGCTTGCCATTAACATAAACATTACCTCCTGAAAAATAGATCTCATCTCCTGGAGAGGCAATAATTCTTTTTACTAGAACTATGGCGTCATAATCAAAGATGATAATATCGCCTCTTTGATAATCCCAATTAAGGTTGTTAAGCACCTGTGTATTGGAATTGAACCAAGTTGGTGTCTTATTTGCAAACAGCAATTCCTTATCATGAAGATTGGGCAACATGGAAGGACCATCTACCTGAGAAGGGATAATGAATAGAAAATAGATAACGACATTGATTGTTAAAGCGACGACCAGTGCTTCGAATATATCTTTAAAAATATTGCTGCGGCTTGTTTGTGGCGTGTGAATAAAAGGGTTGTCTGACATGGTAGTTTAGGCAATGATTTAAGGCTTTATTGTGATACTGGCACTTCTTCAAAATCGCCCCTTTTGATCCAGGTGAATTGATCAAATGGCCAGTATCTTAGTGTAACACGACCCCGCAACTGATCCCTGCTTACAAAACCTATCTCAGAATAACGCGAATCCTTGCTGTTGTCCCTATTATCCCCCATAACAAAATAGTAGCGGGGAGGCACAACTAAAGTTTCTCCATCAACCAGAAAAGCAAAGGGACCTGTGAAAGTCCTAGTGGTAACTGAGGGTTGTAAATAGTTCTCTTTTAATTGATTACCGTTAACATATACCACTCCTTCTTTGATCATTATTGTATCTCCTCCTGCAGCAATGATCCTTTTAACAAGATCCTGGCCCTTGATCGTAAAGATGATGACATCACCTCTTTGATAATCCCAGCCATTGTTCTTGCCCAGATCACTTTCTCCCATCCACTGCACAACCTTATTGGTTATCAGCTTGTCCTCAGGATGAAAAGTTGGCTCCATTGACTGCCCGTCAACTTGATTAGGAGCAGCTATGGTGAAAAAGATCAGGATGGATAATGCCATAGCAATCACAAAGGATTCCAAAAGATCTGTTAGCCAATCTTTTTGTGGTTGTTGGTAATAGTCTGGGTTCATTTAATTAGTTTGATCTTGAGGCTATGACCATTAAGGCTCAATTCGCTGGCAGATGCAAGATCTGTAACTAATTCAATCCTGTCTGCATAAAGGCTTTGCTTTAATTCTTCCTTAAAATGCTCAATAACCTTAATGACCATTGTAGCATTACTTGCTATCTCAATTCCAATAGTATCACCAATTGTTAAACCTTCTTTTTTACGAAGATCCTGGATCAGTCTGATCAATTCTCTGAGCATACCTTCCTCTAATAATTGAGGAGTAAGATTTGTATCAAGACTAACGGCAATTCCCAGTAATTGTGATTCCATTAGAACTAGGCCTTCGCCTTCTGCAAGTTCATGTGTCCAATTAACATTTTTAACATTAAGCTCTTCCTTTATAAGATCATCCATCCAGGCTTCACCTTGGGCACCATCTTTTGTTTTGATGGTAATGGAGGCAAGAACTTGTCTGACCTTGATTCCCTTTTGAGCTCTTAAAGATTGCCCCAGATTAACTATCTCTCTAACGCTTTGCATCTGGGATAGAAGATTTGTCTCCTGTTTTAACAAAGCCTTATCAACCTCAGGGAAATTATCAAGATGCACTGAATCTGGATCATTAGGTTGTTTCAGGTTAAGATAGATCTCTTCTGAGATAAAGGGTGCAATAGGAGCTATTAATCTACTTATATCCATTAACACGCTATAGAGGGTGGAAAGCGCCCCTTCCTCACCAGCTGCGAATCTGTCTCTTGACCTTCTGATATACCACTTTGATAAATTCTCGAGTAGCACTAAATATTCTCTTACAACAGCAGGCAGATCATAGGCATCGAAATTTTTAGTGATTACAGCAGCACTTTGATGTAATTGCGCTTTAAGCCAGCGATCCAGTTCATGATCAGACTCAATGATCTTTACCTTCCAGTCATGAATATTGGCATAAGTAACAAAGAAAGCATAGCAATTCCATAAGGGCAATATGAAATTCCTGACCTGCTCTTTTAATCCTTCTTCATCTAGATTAATATCCTCACCCACCATAACAGGAGCACCCATTAGATAAAGCCTTAAAGGCTCAGCCCCATATTTATCTATTATCAGCTTGGGATCAGGATAATTACCATAGCTTTTGCTCATCTTACGCCCATCTGTTCCAAAGATCACACCTGTCGTTACTACATTTTTAAAAGGATTGCTGTCAAAAAGTGCAGTCCCTAAAACATGCATGACATAGAACCAAGCTCTGGTTTGGGCGATATATTCGATCACGAAATCGGCAGGGAAATTTTGTTCAAACTGCTTTTTATCTTCAAAAGGATAATGCTTGGAGGCATAAGGCATGGAAGCACTATCCATCCACACATCCAAAACCTCCTTAACTCTAGTTAATTCCCCAGTCTCTCCTTTAATAGTAATTTTATCAATTTTTGGTCTATGCAGATCCAATAGCTCAACTCCATTGAAATACATGAGCATGGGATACATTGGTTTAACTTGCAATGAGAAACTTTCCTTGAGACTTCTGCCCTCATAGATATGTCGTAAAAGCACAATGATCTCAGCATGAGTTAATACAAACAGTTCTCTTCCTTCCTGTTCTCTTAATATTTGAGCAAAGCCGTTTTGAAGCTCTGAGATCTGGTCTTTAAATGCATCCTGTAAGGTCTTCTCATCCAAATCTCCCAGTGAATCCACATGATATTCTTCCTTGAGCTTGTTTTGAAGAGCTATAAACTCCTGATGTTTGGAATCACTCCCTAAGGTTTCATTCATTACAACTACTGGGGTATTTGCAAATTTCATCTTCCCGCTTAATTCTTCTACTTTTTCAGCTGCAGAATAGAGCAAGGCGTTAGGACTTTTGTCTTTAAATAGTTCGCTATTCTCAAATTCACCATTTCTCAGTAAGGTAATCTTGGTGATCTTTTGCACAGCTTTTTCCCTTAATTCATCACGTGATCCAATCACTACTCTTTCCACCACCTTACCATTTTCTTCTTTCTGCCAGACAGGCATTGGAGAAGCCCAATATCTGGTTCTACTTACGCACCAGTCCGGGGCCATTTCTATTCCCTTTTTGAATCTACCTTTTTTCAAATGTTTAGGAACCCAATTGATCTTGTCGTTATTGTTTAAGAGTTGTGGCTTTAGACTTTGCACATCTAAAAACCAGCTGGGCTGAGCCTTCTGTAATAATGGAGTATTGCAGCGATAGCAATAGGGATATCTATGCACAATTCTTTCCTGCTTAAATAGTCTGCCCATCTTATCCAGATCGGATGTGATTATGGGATCGGCATCTTTTACATAAAGTCCTTTATAGGGAGTGATAAAATCATAGTATTTGCCTTCTTCATCAATGCTCATGCCGATCTCCAGGCCATAATGTTTACCCATTTGGATATCAATATCTCCAAAACCTGGTGCAGAGTGGACTATACCGGTACCTTCCTCCATAGTGACCATACCCTCAAATTCATATACTTTGTGTTCCTTGGAATTAGGGTTAAAGAAATTAAAAGGTGGCTCATAGCTAAGGCCCAATAATTCCTGACCTTTAAATGTTTCAAGAACTTCATGATCGATCTTCTCCAGAATATATTCCATGCGTTTTTTAGCAAGTATCACTTTGAAGGATATTTGATTAGCTTCATAGTTATGAGGCTCCTGGGTATATTCTTCATTGATCCTATTTATCTCCTCCATACTTTTACCAGCGATCAAAGGAGGATATATGCCCTGACTATCAGTTACTTCTTTCCCAAACCAGGCAGGCTCTTTAAAATTCTTTTCTGAATTCAAACTGGGGAATTCTACCTCTACAACATTTAAGCCAGCCAGATCATTTTGATACACATCTATTTCAGCAGTTAAACCATTTTCAAGTGGAAAATAGTGTCTGATCTTTACTACTTTCCTACTGGCTTGTTTAATTAGTTCAATATATCTTTCTTTGGTAATTTCTTCAGTCTTTTCGATTAGCTGACCAGTTTCCTTCTTGCTGCCAGCGAAATATTTAACTGTAAAGGTATATTTATCATCCATCTTACGAATGCGGGCGTGCTTGAATTCCAAGCCCGATTCGTCTTGATAATCATCTAAATAGGCTTGAGTAATATTGGATCTTCTTAATTTATTAATATTGGCAGGCAATTCCTTTATCAGCCAAGCCTTTTCCAGCTCAACATTTAATTTCTGTACATTTACTAGGACATAGTCTTCTTTAGGATCTAGTACCAAGGCTTTGTTTGATGGCACGGTCCAAGGTGTGGTTGTCCAAGCTAAAATTGAGGATCCTTTAAATTTACCTTCACTTGTGATCGGGAACATTACTGTAACTGCTGGATCCTCCATGTCTGTATAGGAGTTATCCATAGCGATCTCAAAATTAGAGATCGGGGTTGCACATCTGGTGCAATAAAGTGAGGTACGCACCCCTTCAAAGACCTTGCCTTTATCATAGAGTTGTTTGAAGACCCAGAGGACTGTTTCGATATAGTCCTGGTCCATTGTCTTATAGCTATTATCAAAATCCACCCAGCGCCCGATTCTATCTACATACCACTTCCATTCAGCAGAAGTTGCTCTGGTGTATTTATAGCATTCGTCAACGAAACGCTGGATACCAAATTGCTCGATCTCTCTTCTGTTCTTGATCTCCAGTGCTTTCTCAACCTTAGTTTCAATAGGTAGGCCATGACAATCCCAACCCCAGACACGTTCTACCCTCTTTCCTTTCATGGTTTGATATCTTGGTATCACATCTTTGGCAATGGAAGGAAGCAAAGAGCCGTAATGGGGTGTACCAGTAATAAAGGGAGGACCATCATAGAAAACATAGCGATTATCAATACTGCGCTCTGCAATGGATCTTTCGAAAATTGATTTTTCTTTCCAATATTTACTTATCTCTAATTCCAGTGAAGGAAAGTGTTCCTTCAGATTTACAGACTTGAACATGAGAGCGCAAAATTAACAAAAATGAATAGTGGTATTGTATAATAAATGAGAAGAAATTGGTATCGCCCCCTAATTGCCCATATTTAATTTAGTGAGGATATATCTTTATGGCCACACTATCTCAAATCCCAGCAGGAGAGTTCATGCAGGAATGCACCATACTACATCAAGTAGAAGGTGTAGATCAAAGACCTTTATCTGCCGAGAATTCCCCAACAGGCAAAGATGCTTTAGAAACTTTACTTATAGTTAAAACAGGCTCTGAAATTCCTGGAATGCAAAGAGGCAATGAATTGCAAAAGCCAATGTTGATCATTGCCGGCAATTGTGTAAGATGCCCACTCAATTGGCTTTGTCAGCCGGTTCCAGCTTTAACTGAATTTGCAGGAAAACCAGAAGCAGCAATTGCCATAACAAGTGTTGTAGATCCCCAGAATATTGCACTGCCTGTGAAAAATTAATAATCAACTTGAATTCCTGATCTTATCTGGTATTATCCATAGCAACTTTATTAGTCTTAATGATTTAAATATGCCACCAAGAAATCAAGCACCCGAACCCACACCTAAATTCGACTTAGCAGCATGTCAAATCCTAGTAAAAAACGGACACAGCGTTACCGGGGTTGGATTGACCATGCCCGATCATACTCAAACCAGACTATTTGAGAAGGCAGAACTTGATCTAGAAAAGCCTGCTTTTCCCAAGCAATTTCTAAAAGATGCAGACCCTGAGGCAGGAATTAATCTGGCAATTCTTTTTGGGGAGACACCTGTTAAGAGAGTTCAATCATATTTAGCTCTTTGCTCTAATTGTTTAAATGGCAGAAACGGTACATGTCCCAGATTAGAACCTGCAGTATTAAATAACGGGAAAAATGGCGGTAAGAAAGCTCAAAACGAAAGACATAGCGCATTAGTATTCAGGCAGACTCCTGAAGTATAATGAATGCATGAAATTAATAGTTGACCTGCATCTTCACTCTCACTATTCCAGATCCACTAGCCCGGATCTAACTCTAGAGAATATATATAAATGGGGAAAGATCAAAGGGATAAATATCATAGGTACTGCAGATTTTACCCATCCACTTTATCTTCAAGAAATAAAGGAGAAATTGATCCCGGCAGAACCAGGTCTTTTTACACTTAGAGAAGACTTGGCTAAAGAGATCGATTCTCAATTGCCAGCAAGTGTTAGAAGCAATCTGATGAGGTTCATTCTTTCCACTGAGATCAGTAATATCTACAGTAAGAACGAAAAAGTCAGGAAGATGCATAATATGGTCATCCTTCCCGATTTTAAAAGTGTTGATAGCTTAAATTCCATACTCTCCCAGATAGGTAATTTAAAAGCAGACGGGCGCCCTATACTTGGACTGGACTCTAAGAAATTACTGGAGATAGTAATTGGACTTGATGAATATGCTCAATTCATTCCCGCCCATATCTGGACACCTTGGTTTTCACTTTATGGATCAAGATCAGGATTTAATAGTATCGAGGAAGCTTTTGAAGAATTAAGTGATCATATCAAGATAGTAGAAACAGGACTTTCTTCGGATCCTTTTATGAATTGGAGGATCAAAGATCTTGATGGTTTAACCCTAATAAGCGATTCCGACGCTCATTCAGCCCAAAAGCTAGGCAGGGAGGCCAATATGCTTGATATTGATCTTGATTATCAGGACCTCATTTCTGCTTTAAGATCCAACGATGAACGCATGCTGGGTACGATTGAATTCTTTCCACAGGAAGGTAAATACCATTACGATGGCCATCGTTCCTGCAACGTATTCATGTCGCCTTCACAATCAGCTAAAGTTAATGGAATTTGTCCGGTCTGCGGCAAGCCCTTAATAATTGGTGTTGATAATAGAGTGAATGAATTGGCAGATCGTTCAAGAGGTGAAGATTTCAAACCAAAGAAACATAAGCTGGTTGAATATATTATTCCTTTAGCAGAAATATTAGCAGAGCTAAATAATACTAAAAGCACAACAGGGAAGAGGGTTACTGAACAATACCATAAATTGATCAATTCTTTAGGTAGTGAATTTGAGATCCTAAGAAAGATCGATATTAATACTATCAAAGGAAATGGCTTCAAAGAAGTTGCTCAGGCAATATCAAAATTAAGACAACGGGATGTATATATTAAACCGGGCTATGATGGAGTGTACGGAATAATCAAGGTGTTTCCTCCTAAAGAGCATGATAAAGGCTTTCAGTTGGGATTACTAAATTAATCTTCAAGTAATGATTGGGGATCGGACTCCATCACCTGCTGATAGAAATCACTACTAAGAGTTCCTCCTTTAGATTCCAGATAATCCTTATCTACACTAAAATCCTGTATCTGATCTTCATAAGATAACCAGTAAGGCTCATTCACAGTATCATAAGTGTACTTATTCTTTTCATAATCATCAGGTAACTTTTGCGCTGAATCACCCGTAGTAAATAGAAGGATTCCCACACACGATATGATGATCAGCCAGAAAGCTGCACAGATTATTAATATTGCTATTAACCATTTCCATTTACTGCTCTTTTGTTGTTCTAAAGGTTGTAATTCCATTATTTCATTAATTCCTCTAAGCTATATCTCCTTTGATGCCTCTCTCCAGTTATAATTCCATAGGCCTCAGTTACATCAGAACTAGTGGGATCTTTACCAATTAAAAATCCCTGCAGGAATTCCTTTTCAGTCTTAGGTGGCTCACCGAATTTATTGTAATAGGCATCGATCGCCTGCTTGATCCTTCCCAGCCTCTCGCTTTGCACTTTACTACCTGTGAGGTCCCAAAGCAGTGAGGCTACAGCCACCTCGCTTTTAGGTGAATGCACTGGAGGGTTCAAATACCTTAAATATTTATGCTTTTGGGTTGTTAATTTCGTTACCTGCTCCAGATCATTGTTCTTCCTGGCTAATTCCAGATCAAGTTCAATATTTGAAAGTTTCGCTTCGATCTTTTTCTTAGCTTCTCCACTAAAGCCATACCAATTAATATTATTACTATCATAAAGTTGGGGATTCTCACTATCACTATTACTAAATTCTGTAAGTTCCTGTCTTTGGAAGTCATACTCATATTCATTCTCAGCTAGAGCCCCGGTCTTTATTATGTTGTAATTAACATCCAATCCAGTTTCAACACTGGAATACTTACCATCACCTAATAGGTCTACTGCTAGTAAAGTAGCTAAGGCTTCATCATAGGATCGCTCCAGGCTTGAAGAATAGCCAAAAAAATCATGACTGCTGTCACCACCGGGGATCTCATAACCTGGAGTTAATTCTTCAGCGATAATATGACTGAATTCATGAGCTATAATATCCTGGCTGGTTATAGGGTCAAGATAAAGACAATCATTCATGAACAGAAAACCGCAGGAATCGATCTTACTACCCTTTCCTGGCTGCTGAAATCTGACATTAGCAATCAGATCATTAATCTTAGCTCTTATCCTCGATTTCGTTGCATCATCAATATCACTTCGACTATTTAGCCTGTAATCGATCTTGTCATTAACCACATTCAAGAGCCTTCTTAGAGCTGTTTGAGCTTCCTGCTGATTACCCTTTTCCAGATAGATCAAAATCCCACTCATCAACTGATTGATCTGCTTATTGTAATTATCGATCTCCACAGGTGGCTCTTCCTGAGTTAATAGACAATCCAGCATATCGCCACCACTTAAGACCGAGATCTTAGCCCTGCCACATCCGAAGCCGCCACAATAGCATTCACCACTATAGTACTCATTACATTCATTGCTGGGGTCATAGTAACAGCTGACCACGGCACAATTCCAGCTTTCCTTGGTACAAGCAGCTGTACAAAGACAGCTCTTTTGCCTATCACTTAAGGCAGATTCATCAATGGTCACGCCGAAATAGTCTTCTGAGGCTTTGATAGTAAAACTTAGAAGGCCAAAAAAGAAAATTAATGCTAATAGTACTTTTCTCATTAATATATATTACTGATATTTTTAAATATTGTGAATATATGAGGTGATATAATTGCGGGTAATGAGAGATCGCGATTAT
>ENA-UOWO01000828-UOWO01000828.1-activated-sludge-metagenome-genome-assembly--contig:-NODE-828-length-43291-cov-6.307475_pt1 | contig 43291 bp, 39 predicted proteins | sample MGYA00238148_ERZ761564 | MGnify/ENA primary metagenome ERZ761564 (study PRJEB28885, sample SAMN05720194) | activated sludge metagenome | isolation source: Anaerobic digester | place: USA... | reverse complement strand
AAATGGAGCGCGAGGCGAGATTCGAACTCGTGACCTTCTCCTTGGCAAGGAGACGTTCTACCAACTGAACTACTCGCGCCCTTACTATTTTGTATTATATATAATCCTTACCTGTTTTACAATTCCTGTTTCTTAAAAGCCTCTATGACCTTAGCCACAGCCAATGCATAGGCAGCCATTCTCATATTAACTCCTAATTCTTTTCTTTTAGAATATGTTTGTTTAAAGGCTCTAGTGATATTATCTTTTAATTTCTTTAACACTTCTTCTTTACTCCATTTCTCATTATGAATATTTTGATACCATTCAAAATATGAGACTGTTACTCCACCTGAATTTGCTAATACATCAGGCACACTTAAGATCTTTTTACTAAAAAGGATCTCATCTGCTTCGGGAGTAATAGGGCCATTGGCCATTTCAATAATATATCTAGCTTTTATTTTATCTGCGTTATCAGCATTAATAACATTTTCTAAAGCTGAGGGGACTAAGACATCCACCTTTAATTCCAATAATTGTTCATTCCCTATAATCTTTGTACCTTCCATTCCTGATAATCTACCTTCCTTTTGTTTGAACTCTAAAGCTAATTTAGGATCAATTCCCTTAGCATTGTATATTCCCCCCTTAGAATCAGAGATGGCCACGATTTTATGGCCATTTTTATGTGCTAATGAGGCAAAATAGTAGCCGACATTTCCTATGCCCTGAATAGCAATAGTTAGATTATCTTTTTTTACCTTTTCTGCTTTTAGCAGCTCTTCCATTACATACACTCCTCCATATCCTGTAGCTTCTGTTCTTCCTAAAGATCCTCCGTTGTCCACACTTTTGCCAGTAAAAGTAGCCTTCGACTTATTTCCACTAACCTTAATATATTCATCCAACATCCAATCCATTATCTGAGGAGTGGTATTAACATCGGGAGCAGGGACATCCAGATCAGGGCCAATATCATGTGCTATTGCCTTTACATAGGCTCTTGATAGTCTCTCTAGTTCAGCAGCACTTAATTCCCTAGGATCAACAATGATCCCTCCCTTGCCACCACCATAGGGGATATCAGCAATGGCACATTTCCAGCTCATCCACATTGATAAAGCTTTAACTTCAGCTTCATTAACTAGATGATGATACCTGATCCCCCCTTTGTATGGTCCTCTTGAATTATTATGTTGAGATCTGTAGGCAATAAAAGTTCTGATCGAACCGTTATCCATCCTTACTGGAAGTGAGAGGGTAAGTAACTTATCAGGAATACTTAATTTATTAATTATTTCCTCATCTGCTTTAATTAACTTAGCAACGGAGCGCAATTGCGATTGCGCATTTAAATACGGGTCATTCATGGTTTGGATATATTAAATTAATTCAAAAAAGAATTAACTGTCTTTATTATCTTATTGATATCTTTATTAAAATCAAACTTATTTAATTCATAACTCCTGCCCGGAGCTTCAAACCAGGTGATCTGTCTTTTAGCGTAATTTCTATGTGCTGTTTTTATTAGTTTAGCACAATCATCAAGAGATAATTTATCATCAAGATAAGCATTTACTTCACTGTAACCCATACCTTGTAAAGCAATAGCATCTTTAAAACCTGCCTGCCTTAACCTCTTAACTTCCTCTATCAATCCAGACTCGATCATTAACTCGACCCGTTTATTTATTTTCTCGTATAAAGCTTCTCTTTCAAAACTGGGATAAATTATTAAAGACTCAATCTTAATCTTGGATGGGAAGGGCAGGGTAGGGGAAAGAGTTTTTTCGATCAACCTGATTAGCCTTCTAGGATTATTCCTATCGGAATTATTCAAGCTAAGATAGGCCTTACTATTTATATTACTCAGCTTCTGTTGCAACGAGCTAAGTTCTAGTGTAGAGAGATCTTGTCTTAACTTTAAATCTTTATTTGTTTGAGAAAGCTCATAGCCTTTAACAATAGCATCTAGATACAAACCCGTACCTCCAGTTAAAAAAACTGGGACCTGTTGTTTATCAAAATATTCCAGCAATTCATAAGTCAATTGCTGGAATGTGAAAAGATCCATAGCCTGATCAGGATTTAGTATATTGAACAAATATCCTGTTATACCACTATTTTCAAGGTCAAATCCTTTAATGGACTGTCCTTTAATATCTATATCTTTTCCATTCTCTGTAATTACCCCCTTATTGGTTCCGATATCCATTCCTTTATATACCTGCCTAGAATCAGCATTAATAATTACCCCGTTAGTTTGTTTAGCTAATTCAATTGCCAGATCGGTCTTACCTGTAGCTGTAGGACCGGCAATTATTACTGTTTTAATCATGCTTGTTTTTCATTACAATCATATTGTTAATTATATCTTATGAAAAAAGGATTTCTAACATATTCACTAAGTAGCGCCTTCTATGACATGGCTGCTAATTTAATGAGATCCTTTGGTCTAGTTTTCTTCTATATTAAATCTGGTGATAATATTTATGTTGCTATTGGAGCCTATGCACTCTCCACTTGTTTTTCCCTTGTTTTTCTTTATTCCTTCGCCAAATTCATAGGGAAAATTGGCACCAAATATGCTCTAATAATCTCTAGAATAGCTTATCTATTAGCTACAATACCCGTCCTGGTCTTGAATGAGCAAAATTACCTGCAGGCTTTACTATTTTGGAGTTTTCTTTATGGGATCGCTAAGGCAATGTATTTCATCCCTCAGCATTACATGATCATAAATATGACCGATAAATTGAAAAGAGGTCATTCAATAGGTATGTTAATGGCAATAAGTGCTTTAATAGGGATTTTTTCACCTTTTGTGGCAGGGTTCATTTCGAGTAACTACGGCAATGTAGGATACGGCATAATGATCGCAATAGCGTTTTTTATGTCAGCAATATTAATGCAAGAAATACCCAATTTAAAGTTTCGATATACCGGTGAAATTAAGGATTCATTAAATTTAAAGAACATTAAAAGAGAATTAAAATATTCCATCCTTATTCAATTACAAAGTCAGGATGGGTTCTGGCAGGTGAATATATTTAGGATATTTCAAAACAGTTTTATTGAACTTGGAGTGATCACAACTCTCGTCAATCTAATTGGAGCAATGTTCAATATGATTCTGGGCAAATGGCTAGATAAGCATGATAGATTGCAGGCTTTGAGAATAACTGGCTTTATGCAAGGATCAGGCTGGTTGATGAGGCTGCTTGTTAATACACCTTTAGGGGTCCTTGTATCAGACAGTTATATGCAATTATCAACAAGAGCATTATCAGAATCGGCAACAGTTTTCACTTATGATCTATTAAGCGTCAGAGGTAATGAGGTATTACTGGATGAGAAGATTGTTGCGCGCGAGATAGTTCTGAACTTTACCTGGATAATGGTGGCGATATTATCTTTGATCCTTTTCTACTTCCTAGGGATGGGATCGGTATTTATTCTAGCAATAATTGCCAATTTAGGGATTGTTATCCTCTAATACTTTGTTTACTTCTTCCTGTTCATTCCAAGGATGTTCTATATTCCCAAAAGCAAGACTACGTTCATGAGCCTTACCTGTAATGAACACAATATCTGCTGGTTTAGCTAAAGATATTGCTGTCTTAATCGCATCATGTCTTGAATTAACAGAATTCTCATCAAAAGCAACAAAAGGGATCTTGCCGGAAGCGCTAATATCCTCAATTTGTTTGGATAACTTTGTAACATCTATTTGGTTATGTCCGTCGAATCGGGCTACCAGTTGAGCATTAACTGCTCTGGAAAAGATCTCGTTGTTAATATCTTTCAAATCCTCATCTCTGGGATCCTCTGCTGTAAGAATAACTAATTGGGCCATCTGGGAAGCTACTTTGCCCATATTCCTTCGATCTTTATCTCTTTTGCCCGCACAGCCAAATACCACGATCAATCTGGCATCATTATCGATTTCCCTTATAGAATTTAATGCTGATTCTAGAGCATGTGGGGTATGAGCAAAATCAATTATTACCTTGAAAGGCTTAGTTTGCATAACTTGCATTCTGCCTAATGGGGTAGGGATTGTAGCTAAAGCTTCTGAAATTTTTGATAAAGGGATATATTTTTTACAGACATTAATAGCAGCTAAAGCATTTTCTAGATTGTATTTACCAATTAAAGGTAATTTAAATCCAACTTTGTTATAGGTAAATTCCAATCCTTCGAAACTACTTTTTACATCAGTTAAATCCTCTTTCCCATACCATAACTGCTTGATCTCATCCTCACTAACATCTACTAGGAATTCTTTTAGGAATTCCGCAGATTTAGTATCATCCTTATTTAAAGCTACAGTACCACCCTTTTTAACTTGTTCAATCAATGAGGCTTTAGCTAAAGCATAGTTTTCCCAGGTACCATGATAGTCAAGATGATCTGATTTGATATTTGTTATGGCAGCAGCTTCAAATTGTAATCCCCATAATCTATTTTGAGCCAATCCTTGAGAGGTTGATTCAATCACAACATATTCGCTTTTGGCATCCACCATCATTTTTAAATATCTGGGAACCATCCAGGGGTCAGGAGTAGTAACATGAAAGCCAGTGTCTAATTCTTTATCTCCAATTTTTGCGGATATGGTGGATAGATATGCTACATTAAAGCCATTAGCTTTTAATATGTGATAGATCATTAGAGTGGTTGTGGTCTTGCCATCAGTTCCTGTAACACCTATTAGTTTTAATTTCTTTTGAGGGAAAGCATAAACAATATTAGCCAATATTGACTGAAATAAATGCCAATAATTTTTAATTTTTTTAATTAGTGCTGACACGCTGTTTGCTCTCAATGATCTTAGCTAATTTTTTTCTTATTCTATGCAATCTGGTTCCAATATTAGTTTCGCTCAAACCAGTTATCTGTGCAATACGACTATTGCCCATTTCTTCAAAGAATTTATAGTAGATAAGGTATTGATCATCTTCTGGTAATTCTTTAAGAGCATTAAAAAGCTGAATATCCTCTTCGTCGCGCTCTATTTCCATTTCAGCATTAGGTAAGGTTGACTCTACAAGATTAACAATATCTTCAAAAGATTTATCATTCTTGTATTTATTCATCTTACGGTAATAATCTATAAGGTGATTCCTGGCAATTCTAAAGATCCAGGCTCCTACACTAATTCCCTGCCATTGAAAGTCCTCAATTGTTTTTAATACTTTTTCAAAGACCTCGGAGGTTAGATCTTCTGCAGTCTCTTTATTTGTGACTTTCTTTTGTAGGAAATCCAATATCTTAGGCTGGAAAACTTCATACAGAGACTCGAAATCTGAACGAGCGAATTTCTCCTTCAACAATATTCCTTCTTTGTTAGCGTTTGATTTCTCTTTTATATCAGGCCTTTAATATATTTAAATCAGGTGTTTAAAATACCTTTGATATTTTTTACAAGCTTCAAAGGCATTTCAAATTTTAACAGGGAGTACAAGGCCTCCAGAAGAGGGATATCTTTGGAGAGGGCAACACTTATTGCTGCAACTATGCTTTCAGATTTTACAGTGGGCAAGAACTGTGTCTGTAGTTCATAGCGTTGTGAATTTTTCTTTAAAACCACAACATGATTACTTTGGGTTTCATATATCAAATCAGCATCCTTTTGGCCGAATTTAAACAGTTTAGGATAATTATTAAGTATTTCTAAAGTCTCTTTGCTATCTTTACTATTGATAATTATCTTACCCTTCTTCTTCCTAGTGTTATTGATCAAATTATTCAATATCTTTAATTCTTTATTAAAATGAGTGATCACTAGAATATCCGGTTCAATGAACGAGGTCCAAAAATCGGCGGTATCGTCCTTGGTATAGTTCAAATTCAAAATCATAGCCTGAGGATTAGGCCTTCCTAATAGCAATCTTACATTGGCCCGGAATAATAAGAAAAGCCAGGAGGGAATGGACCTTTTAACATCCTTGTACCCCAGTATTGCTAGAGGAATGGAAAAATCCCACCAAGGCTCTGTATTTAATCTTCTGACATTAACTTTGGGGTGGAGTAGAGTATAGCTGAGATCCTTAACAATTCTTGTGTCATAAGCACCAGCCACAACAATCAGCTCCATGTTATGCTTTTTGATAGCCCATTTGGAAAGAGCTTTCAGTTTTTGTTTTAATAGGAATCGAAACATGATCTGTTACAATTTTACAATATCAGCCCCTAATTTGCGATAGTTTTCTAATAGATCAGGATATCTTCGCATCAAAGAATCCTCAGCATCTTCTAGAATTGTGGTGCCTTCAGCTGAGAGAGCCGCCAGGAAAAGGGCCATTGTAGCTTGAATAATGTTAGGAGCTATTAATTTGGCACCCTTAAAATTAGTGGGACCGAAGGTAATTATTCGATGCGGATCGGCCATAATAATTTTTGCTTTCATTTTGGCAACCTCTTCAATAAAGAAGAAGCCATATTCATAGAAACTATTATGAAAGATCATACTGCCCTTAGCCTTAAGGGCAGATACAACTGCAACATGGACAAAATCAGGAGGCAGGAAGGGCCAGGCAAATGTTTTAACATCGAATATATCTCCCCTGACTGTTAAAGCACATTCCATTTTTTGATTACCATTAACATGAATATCATCACCTTTTATCTTTACCTTAATTCCAATTTTTTCGAAAAACTGTAAGATCATGCTCATATGTTCTGGGATAGCATCCTTAATAGTGATCTCACCTCCTGTCATAGCTGCAGCTGCAATATATGCACCAATATCAAGGTGATCCGGAATAACTTTCCAGTCAACACCATGTAATTCAGATACCCCTTCAATAGTTAATCTATTAGAACCTATTCCATATATTTTTGCACCCATGGCATTGAGCATATTACAAAGATCTTGAGTATGAGGCTCTGATGCCGCGTTATATATCTCGGTCAAACCTGGAGTAAGAACAGCAAGCATAACAGCATTCTCGGTAGCTGTAACTGAAGGGAACCAGGACCAGATCTTGGCTCCATGTAGTTTTTCAGCTTCCAGATAGTAGCCTTTTTCGCGAATATATTTAGCTCCCATCTGGACCATATTGTCTATGAAAGCATCTAAAGGTCTTGTCCCTAATTTACAGCCACCGGGGATGGGCATATTGGCTTTTTTGAATCTGATAAGCAAAGGCCCCATAAACATCACTGATGCTTTAGCTTTTTGGGATAACTCCGGATCGATCTCATAAGTAGTTAATTCTTTAGCATTGATCTTCACACTATTCCCCTCATCAAGATAGGTCACCTTACCTCCTAATTGCTTGACGATCTTAAGCATCAAACGCACATCCGAACTTAATGGAACGTTTCTAAGAATAACCGGCTCTTTGGTGAGTAGAGCTGCCGGAATCAATTTCAAGATCGAGTTCTTGTTTGGTACTGGAAAAATCTCACCATTAAGAGGCTTACCCCCAACTATTTTGTATGTTGCCATTTTGTAATATTGCTAATGAATAAATAAGAACGAAAATATAAATAAAATATGTCATTAATATGCAGGGACTTGTAAATGATCTTTTATAGCTTCAAATGTATCTAGCCATAAGATCCTGGCATTATAATAGGAAAGATCTCCCACTTGAGGTCTTTCCAGCTTTATCAACATAGCAAAGGTCTTTTCAGGCGAGACATCAAACCCTACGAATGTCGCATTGATCTCGCCAGAATACCCAGCTCTATCTGTAAAGGGGATCAAAGCAGTACCTGACTTCATAGCAATATTGTATTTGGATAAATATTTGAATCTTTTTTCAATCAATTGATTCAAATATACTCTATGCATCATTTCCCCCATGGTTTTAGCAGTTTCTGCTCTTACGGTCTTGGCAAGGATCTTCGGCTTCATTATAGTTTCGTTACCATCATAGTCAACGACCTTCGAGACCACATAGGGCTGCATCCGGTAACCATCATTAGCAAGCGAAGCAACACCTGATAAAGTTTCTAGAGGAGTCATTGAATAGCCATGACCATAAGAATAGACTGCTTGGTCAGCATAATTCCATTTAGTAAAATTCTTTAAATTGGCATATGATTCATCAGGCAGATCTATCTGGGTTGGAGCTCCAGCTCCAAAAGCAGCCAAGTATTCATAGAATTCCTGGTAAGTCATGGTCAGGGCAATATGCCTGAAAGCGATGTTATCTGAAGCAGTAAGACCATCAAGCACGTTTATTGTCCTGCGAACTGGTCTTCTATCGTAAGTACAGATACATTCCACGGGTTTATCAGATTTATTGTTCTCAGGATTTCGGCAATTATCCTGAGGCTTGGGATCTGGACTAATAATTTCGCAACCGTTATGTCCATCCGGTAATAGAATAGTATCCGGAGTGACCTTACCAAGATCAAGCGCTGCAGCTAAAGTGAAGGTTTTAGCCACGCTTCCTATCTCATACGGAGTAGAGATTGCTTTATTTCCAAATGCTTCAAAATCCTCTGTCTCATAATATTTATTAGGATCGAAATTGGGATAATTAGCCATAGCTAATATGGCCCCGGTTTTTGGATCAATAATAATTCCGGTTGCTGATGCTGCCTTGTAATCTATGTATCCTTCCTGAAGTTTCTGTTCCAGTATTCCCTGCAGTGTTTTATCAATAGTGGTGTAAAGATTAGCACCTGGCTTGGACTCAACAAAATCAGCATCAGCCAATGCTATTGGATTACCAAAGGAATCAAATTCTGAAGAGACAATACCCTCAACAGGCCTTAGTGTTCCATCCCAATATTGTTCCAGCCCCCATACACCTTGGGAATTTTCATCATAAAGGCCAACATACCCCAATATCTGACTAGCCAGCCTGTCCTCAGGATAAACCCTTCTATTTACATATTCATACTGAATACCTCTAAAATATTTTCCTGAATCTTCTGATTTTAATTCCAATAGAGCATCTTTTGATTCCAATGGTATTTTAGTTGCGATCTTGATCCATTGGGCTGAAGTTTGAAATTTGGCTTCTAATTCAAAGGCAGTGATACCTAAGATACTGCTAACAGACTCATAAAATTCCTGTCTGGTTTGATCCCCTCTATTCTCGGCAGATTCCATTTCAGGCAACCAAACATATATATCAAAACGTGGTTCTGAATAGGCGAGGGTAGACCCGTCACTGGCTAGAATGCTTCCTCTAATGGAAGGGAGTTTGATGTCTTTGAATCTTTCATTAGCAATGGCTACAAAACGTTCATTATCAAAGACCTGCCATTTAAAAAGCAAAACAACCACCAGGAGGGATAGTACAATAAAGATAAACCTGACTATCTTTAGTTTTTTTATTTGTATCTGATTACTAGAACCCATATTCTTATCTAAATCCTATTAGTTCATTGCTGAGATCGAAAGAGTATCGGGATCTATCATTTTTAATTCTTTTTGTTTCAAATTATCATCTCCAGCCAACCCTTCCAGTACGACCTTATTTGATCTTAACTCCAAGATCTTAGCTTTTAAGATTTCATTTTCAATTTTGAGATTGCTTTGCTGAGTTCTAATGTCATTGAGCTCCTGGCCCTTAGTTCCCATATTGGACAATAAGTAGAGCTGCATGAAGATAAGTACACCAACTAAAAGGAGTGCGGATATTATCCAGTTATTCCTGGTCAAGCCAGACAAGTGCAAGTTGTTCATAAGGCAGTAAATATTAAATTTTTCGTATAGCCCTTAATTTAGCGCTATGACTTCTTAAATTTTTCTCTATCTCAGCCCTTGAGGGCTTAGCTAGTTTAATTAAAAGTTCACATTTCTTCTGCTGTGCAAGAGCTAGAAAGAATTGTTTTACTAATCGATCCTCACCAGAATGGAATGAAATAACTACCAATACTCCTCCCGGGGCCAGTGCTTCGTAAGCCTGGGGCAGCAATTGCTGTAGATGATATTGCTCTCGGTTTACAGCAATCCTCAAGGCTTGAAACACTTTGGCCTCAGGATGTTTGTTTGTACCTGTGCGCGATCTGAAAGGTACAATTTTCTGAACAATAGCAACCAATTGTTTCGTAGTCTTAAAAGGTTCCATCATTCTTTGCTCAACAACTTCTTTAGCAAGTCGTTTCGCAAAACTGATATCTCCTAGATCTTTAAAGAGAAGAATAAGCTCTTTAAAGTAAAGACCATTTAATAGATCAGCTGCTGTTACCATGAGTCCCTGTTCCATTCTCATATCAAGGGGTGAATCTTCCAGATAACTTAGCCCCAATCCCGATTGGTATTGATCTGTTGCCAGACCTAGATCGGCAAGGATGCCATTAACTTTATCTATCTTAAGATCAATTAGTAATTGCTTAAGATTGGAATAATTCCCTTGATATATGATGATTGTTAAAGAGCCCTTTTCCCTAATATAATGGTCCGACTGTTTTTGAAAGGGACCAAACTCTTCTAAGGCATTGGCTATAGCTTTATCATCTTTATCAATCCCAATTACTATACCAGTTTCCAGTTTCTCAATAATTTTTTTAAAATGACCAGCGCCTCCTAAAGTCAAATCAACATAAACTCCTCCTTTTTTAATTTCCAGCGCTTCAATAACTTCACCGACCATTACCGGTTCATGTATATATCTATTCATAATTTTTCTTTAACAATTCTTCGGCCAGATCCGGGGCAGTTTTAATTATCTGGTCTAATTTCTTTAACCAGGCCTCTTTGGCCCAAATCTCAACCCAATCCTCTATAGCTACAAACAAAACCTCATTATTAATATTTGCATAACTTAACAAACTGTTAGGCACAACAAACCTTCCCTGACCGTCCAACTCCAACTCAAATGCTCCTCCTAGAATAAACCTCTTAGTATCTCTTAAACTAAGATTTAAAATCGTGCTTTTATTTATCAAATCTTCAAACTTTGTCCATCTCTTTTGATCCAGTAGTAATAAACAACCCTCATAACCTCGTGAGACAATAAGACCTTCTCCCATTTCAGATCTAACTTTCTTAGGTATGGCCAATCTGTTCTTATCAGTCAGCTTACCATCGAACTCTCCAATTAACATGGTGGGAAATATGATGAATTAGAAGTATTAATGAAGCAGTGTGGTATTTGTAGTAAAAATACTTAATAGTGCAGTGTCAAAGAATTTTGACTTGTATTTAGTTGTTCACCATACTTCACCACCTGTCACCACTATAGAACAATTAAAAAAAATTTACAACAAGCAATTAAGCAAAATTTGCCCGAAATCGATCCGAAAAGTTGAAAATAACAAGTAGAAGACTTACTGCAAAGACTTATTCCTTGAATTATACGAATCTATAAAATCCAATAATTCTTTAGAGGGAGTTACTGATTTAATTAAATACTTAACTTCACTACTATTTCCATAAACTATCTTGATCCTGCTATTACCTGGATACTTGTTCAATAAGGCTTTAAATTGACTAAGCAGATTCTTATCACTTTCACCGCAAATGTCGATCTCTAATTCCTTTTTACGCATATACTCATCCGGATCCATAACCCCATCAAGCATTAAGCTCATTTCCCCATCTTTGTAATTAATAGTTCCTTTTACAATAATGGGTGTAAATTCCTTAATAATATTCTTTAACTTTTCATAGTCTCTAGGAAAGACAACCCCTTCCAATCTGGTAGCCTCATCTTCAATACTAAGAAAAGCCATGGCTTTGCCATCCTTTTTTGTTCTGATCACTTTGATCCTAGTGATCATTGCTAATGCCGAAAAAGGAGTTTTATCTGAATAGTTAGCTAAAGAGGCTAGGGGAGTAAGTCTGAAAGGAGTATTTAAATTAAGGTACTTACTCAAAGGATGCCTGGATAAGAATGTGCCTAGTAATTCTTTTTCCCAATTTAATTTATCAATATCACGTTCCTTAATGGGCTTGGGCAAGGGCTCTTCCTTGAGATCTACATTACCCTTATCCTCAAGACTCATGCCAAAAATATCAGTCTGTCCTCCTTCCCGATTCTTACGAAGCTTGATCACTCTCTCAAAAACCATAGGGATAGCCTCTAGTAACTGATTACGATACCCAAACTGATCTAGAGCTCCCACCTTAACTAGAACCTCTAAGTCCTTCTTGGTTAGATTGGAAGGCCCAACAGTCTCAATCAGATGCTGCAAGCTTCTGTATCCTTTTTCCGGTCTAGAATCAACAATATGCTCCATAGATTTCACGCTCCCTCCTTTGATGCCGGAAAGCCCGAATCTAATCTTTTTACCTTCCTCAATCGTAAAAGACACAGAGGAATAATTAACATTGGGGGGCAGGACTTCTATCTTCATATGCCTAGCCTCTTTTAGATCCCTCTGGAGTTTATCGGGAGTGTTGCAGTCAACTTCCATCAAACTAGCTAGAAATTCCAAAGGGAAGTTTGCTTTCAAATATCCAGTTTGGTAAGCGATCATAGAATAACAGGCTGAATGGGACCTATTAAACCCATAATCAGCAAAAGGCTCAAGATAGCTAAATATTTTCCTGGCAGTTTCTTCTTCATAGCCCTTGGCTTTGGATTTGGTAATAAATTTTTCTTTTTCCTTCTCCATAACCTCCTTTTTCTTTTTACCCATAGCCCTTCTTAACATATCCGCCTCTCCAAGCGAGTAACCCGCAAATACTACAGCAATGTTAATAACTTGTTCCTGATAGATGGCAAATCCGTATGTACTTTTTAAAACTGGCTCTAAACAGGGATGGGGATAATCAACTTCTTCAAGACCTTTTTTACGGGCAATATAGTTGGGGATGTAGGCCATTGCTCCTGGCCTGTATGCTGCATTCATAAAGATCAAATCTTCGATCTCGGTCGGTTGCAGATCTTTGAGATACTTCTGCATCCCATCAGACTCGAACTGGAATATTCCAACAGTATTGCCGGCTCTAAACAGATCGAATGTTAATTTATCTTCAAGCGGGATCTTATCAATATCGATTTCTATCTTACTGGTTCGTTTAATAAGTTTAAGTGCCTTATCAATAATAGTTAGATTGGTTAACCCCAAAAAATCGAACTTCATTAAACCAATAGGCTCCAAATGCATTCCCTCATACTGCGTAATCTTTTTATTCCCATTTCTGGCTTCAAGCTGCAATGGTACATAGTCTGTTATGGGAGAAGGGGTGACTAAATAACCACAGGCATGAATGGAAACATGCCTTGCTACATTCTCAAGCTTGGCTACATATTTCGCTAATTCTTCAAGATCAGGCGAGCTTTTAATAATTTCATCAAACTCCGGGACCTCTTTACGCATCTTCTCAATGGGGTAGACTTTACCGAATTTAACTATGACCATCTTACTGAGCCTGTCCGCAAGTGAAAGGTCCAAGCCCATTACTCGGGCCACATCCCTTATAGCTGCCTTGGTCTTCAATCTTCCAAAAGTACCAATATATGATGTATTAGATTCTCCATATTTATGGCTCATATATTCGAACAATTCATCTCTTCTATCATCTTGAAAATCGACATCAAAATCAGGAGGGGAGGGTCTTTCCGGGTTTAAGAACCTTTCAAAGATCAATTCCCACTTAATAGGATCCAAATTAGTAATACCTAGAATATATGCCACAACACTTCCAGCACCTGAGCCTCGGCCAGGACCTACTAGAATCCCTCTGCTTTTAGCCCAGGCGATATAGTCTTCAACAACCAAAAAGTAATCGTTGTATCCTTTTTGATCTATGGTTTTAAGCTCATAATCGATCCTGTCCTGCAGACTTTTATCAACCTTGTCATAGCGTGTGGAGATCTTCTTCATTACATGAGCTTTTAGTAGCTCCTTAGTCTGGTCATGGTCAAGATCAGCATCATAGCGAGGCTGAATACGTTGAAATTCAATAGGATACATCTCCACGCTCTCAGCAATTTTATACGTATTTTCAATCGCCTCAGGAAGATCTTTAAAAAGCTCTTTCATCTGTTCTGAGCTTTTAACATAAAATTCCGCCACAGGAGCTTGTCTTCTTTGGGGATCATTCAATCTTTTGCCATCACTAATGCACCAGGCTATCTCCTGGATTACATAATCCTCCTGATCCAAATAATGGGAATCACAAGTAGCGACTAATGGGGTAGAGGTATCTTTAGCAATTTTTATTAATTTGGGCACAGCATTCTCTACTTCGGGATGATCAAACCTTGTCAATTCCACATATACTTCTTGGAAATTCTTTTTAAGGAAATTTAGCCATTCTAATGCCTCATCATTTTTATCATGGAGAAGTAATTGACTAAGTTTTCCAGATAAACAGCCACTTAGACAAATTATCCCCTCACTGTATTTAGTTATTAACTCTCTATCAATTCTTGGTTTGTAATAAAAGCCTTCAATATTGGCAAGAGAAACCAATTTTAATAGATTTTGGTAGCCTTGTTTGTTCTTAGCTAGTAAGGTTAAGTGGCTTCTTTTATCATCAATTCCTGTTTCTTTATCAAATCTGGTACGCTCAGCAACATATACTTCACATCCAATAATTGGTTTTACTCCGTATTCCTTACAGGTAGCCCAAAACTCATATGCCCCAGCCAGACTACCGTGATCAGTTAAGGCCACGGCACTCATCTCATACTTTTTAATACGATCTAGAAGAGGCCTGATCTTACTGATACCATCAAGCAGTGAATATTCAGAGTGTAAATGCAGATGCACAAAAGGATTACCCATTTAGGATACAAGAATTATTAGGGATATATTATTCCTTTTAATATATCTTTTTTTTAGGAGCTTGACAAACAAAAAGGGGATTAGATGCTACTAGCCCAATTATACATATATTTGGAGGTCTTCTCCCATGAGTGTTGCCCATATGCTTTTGCTAAGGATACAAAGTCCCAGCCGTATTTGTTAGCATACTGGACAGCGATCTTGGGGATCAGATTGTTAAAAGCATCTTCAAAGGAAGCATATTTTACGCCGTTTAAATATCCAAAACAGTTATAGGTGTTGCCATTCTTCTTAACAGGAACTCTACAAAAACCCGATTCAACTCCCATAATAGCAACGATTATCCTAAAATCAGCATTATTAGCATCAGACAGATCGATTATTTGAGCAGCATATTCTCTAGTTGCCACTGGGGATTTCTGTTTTTTAAGAAAGTTTAATAATCTTTCAATTTTTGCATCTCTTTCTCTTTCAACCTTTTCCTGTTCAGCTAATATTGGTTCAATAGCTAAAGCTTCCTGCACCTCTTCCAAAGTGGCCTTACTAAGTAGCACATCATGAGAATAATCAAGGTTTAAAACACTTTTAGCAGGAAATAGATTGGCTCCAAAGACATAGCTAACTCCTAGAATAGTTGAGAGCTGCAGTAAGACCAGAAATAGTATTATGCTTTTTTTAATCACTGGCAGTTTATTTACTTTTTTCAAATCTTTAAGGATATTCTCCTGTAAGATCTTAAGCCGCATTGCTTGCGGACAAATATCGTACTATTATACCACAATCCTATAGTTTATTGTGTCTTACTTAGCATCAACTATACTATACCCAAATTCATCCTTCAACCTAGCCCTTATCTTATCTGCTTCCTGCCAATCCATATTCTCCCTGGCTTGCTCTCTCTTTTTAATTAGCTCAATTATTTCAGGATCCAGTTCCTTGCTTTCATTTCGTTTAGCAATAATATGTTCCTGCAACTTTAAACCTAAGACCTTATCAAAATCAAGTAGAGTGGCTAATTTATCAGCCTCTTCATGATCTGATTTGACCATCTCCCAGACAACTGCTAAAGCAGCTGGAATATTAATATCATCCTCTAAAGCTTCTTTGAAATCATTAATAGCTTGTTCTATTAAAACGCCCTGTTTATCTCCCCAGGAATTGGCAGTATTGACTAGTTTAATATAGGCATTTTTAGCTGAGTCTAGCGCTTCCCAGGTAAAATTCTGTTTTGATCTGTAATGCGACTGTAAGAACAGATAGCGCAAATACATTGGATCATAACCTTTCTTTGTGATCTCCGATAAAAGTATAAAGTTACCATCCGATTTAGCTATCTTTTTATCATTCAAGTTCAAATGCTCATTATGTAGCCAATAATTGACAAATCTAACTCCATTAGCACTTTCACTTTGAGCAATTTCATTTGTATGATGCACAGGAACATGCTCAACCCCTCCGTAATGTATATCAATCGATTTACCTAGCTCTTTTCTGACCATAGCTGAACATTCAATATGCCAGCCTGGAAATCCATACCCATTCTCCACCTCACTTGATTTGAAAGGAGAGGGCCAATATTGAAGTGCATTCTTATGAGGTCCTGTTTTAAAAAACCATAATGCAAAATCTTGGGGATTCCTTTTATCAGGATCTGAAACTGTTCCTGTTCCGGCACCTACTTGATTCAATTCCAAATTTTGGCCTGAAAGGGCAGTATAGTCTTTAAATTTACTAACATCAAAATATATTGCCTTTGGAGTTTCATAAGCAAAGCCTTTTTCTAACAGGATAGAGACCATATCGATCATTTCCTCTAGATAATTTGTTGCTCTAGCTTTAACTGTAGGGTCTAAAATATTTAGAGCCTCGGTATCCTCTTCAAACTGCTTAATATATTTATCTGCAATTTTTTGAGGGTCCAATTGCTCTCTTTTAGCAGCCTTTTCCATTTTATCCTCGCCCTCATCAGCATCTGAAGTTAAGTGTCCAAAGTCAGTGTAATTACGAACATATCGGACATTGTATCCAAGATATATTAACGATCTTCTAAGAAGATCTCCCATCAACATACCTCTCATATTACCAATATGCTGATTCCAATATACGGTAGGACCGCAATGATAGATCTTTACTTCATCTTTAGATAATGGCACGAAATCTTCTTTCTTCTTGGTAAGTGTATTTGTTAAATGCAGCATCTTAGAATAATAACTGAGCATATTTTAGCATAAACAAAATATTGAACTTTACAGATATTTTTGCTTTTTTGATGATTTTTGTCTAAGATGACTCTACAACGAGTAGTTAATATTTAACTATTTTTTTTATGAAAGTATCAAAAGCCGTTATCACTGCCGCAGGATTCGGATCAAGATTTCTTCCCTTTGTGAAAAACATTCCCAAAGAAATGCTCCCCATAATAGACAAACCTTCAATTCAGTATCTGGTTGAAGAATGTAAGGAAGCTGGGATAGAAGAGATAATAATTGTAACAAGGGAAGAACATAGTCTCATTGAAGACTATTTTAAGAAACCAGCCCCAGATGTTAAAGCACTTTTAGATCTTCAAGGTAAATCTGAAAGATTTTCTGAAGTAGAAAAAGTTTTGGAATTTGAAAATATCAGATTTATACAGCAAGATCCACAACTACCTTATGGTAATGGATCACCAATCTTATCAGCAAAGCCATACTTAACAGAAGGAGAGCCATTTGCCATGATGTGGGGCGATGATATGGTCTTAACTCATGGCAGAGGAGCATTAGCTCAAGTTGTTGATTTTTACAACTCTCACGAATGCGATGCTGTTATGGCGGTTCAGGAAGTTCCCAGACATGAGGTGAGTAGATACGGCATAATTAAGCCTAGTGAATACAATGAAGAGGAAAAGAGTGGAATTTTTGAGTATCTAATAGAAAAACCAAGTATTGAAGAAGCACCGTCAAATCTTGTTAGTTACGGAAGGATGGTCTTACCTTATAGTGTGTTCGATCATCTAAAAGCTGATAGTACTGGGAAGGATCATGAACTCTGGCTCCAAGATGCTAACGACAAACTATCAAGAGAAGCCAAATTGATGTTTAAAGTAGTAGAAGGTGAATGGATGACGACGGGAGATCCCATAAGATATCTTAAAGCTCAAATCAAATACTATTTAAATCATCCTAAAATGGGTGAGGGTACTAAAGAGTTACTAAGGGAATTAAGTAATTAGAACAAAACAAGCTCTTTGGTAATAATTTCGCAGGCGTTGATTTTCACCAGTTTCTTGGAAGCATCTATTGCTTCATTGAAATTCCTGCCCAAAAAATCTTTGTTACTTTTAACTCTCTCCAGGCCTAATCTAATTGCATTGTGAAGTTCTTGAGGAGGCATAGCATCATATTGTTTTAAGATATAGCCCAAACCTATTTTAGCTACAAGTTGAGCATTCTTTTGTTGTTCCTGCTCTGAGCTCCAGGGAATAGGTATCAAGATCGCTCTTTTATTTAGTGCTAATATCTCAGTAACTGTATTAGCTCCAGCTCTACAAACGAATAGATCAGATGCTCTCATGTATCTGGCAAAATCTTCTGAGAAATTACCGCTAAAGAAAATGTACGAGGATCTTAAATCCGGTTCTAAGGATTGAGCGAATTCATTTGCTTGGTTCAAATCATTGGTAACAGTTGAATTCCCAACCTGATGAATAACATTGGCTTCTTTAAGTAGTTCAGGTAAGAACTTTAATAATCTCCAATTAATTGTGTTAGATCCCTGATTTCCCCCAGTAACTAAAATTGTGGGTTTATCATTATTGAATAATCTAGGATCGTTTACTTCCTCTAGTAGGAAAGATCTAATTGGATTTCCTGAAAGTAAGGTTTTAGATTCTGGGAAATATTTAGCTGTTTCCGGCCAGGAAATGAAAATCCGATCAACCAAGTCTTTAACGGCTTTATTAGAAGTCCCGGCAACAGTAGTCTGCTCATGAATTACACAGGATTTACCTAACAGCTTACCCCAATACATTAAATGTACCTGCAAATATCCCCCAAATCCGATTATTAATTTGGGATTATAGCGAAGCAGTATGAATAAACTATGTAATGATCCCCAGGGTATCAATAGTAAGTTGTAGATAGCTTTTAATAAAGTTTTAAAAGTCCACTTTCGCCACAATTTACCTGTTTTCAGCTCAATAAAAGGGATGTTCAATTTCCTGACCTCATCATATTCAAATGAATTATTGTTAGCACCAGTTTGTACAAATCTGGTTCCCACCCAAACTAGATTTACAATCCCTTTCACTTGGAAATATTGAGCTAAAGCTAGAGCAGGAGTCAAGTGTCCTCCTATTAGCATGATTCTGTCTTTGGGACTTATTTTCATACTTGATTTTATCGTCTTTTACGTAATTTATGCAATTGCGCTCTGTTTCTTTGAGGCAAACTTACAACCCTTCTTTCTTCACTCTGGCTTCCTCCTTTAGCAATATTTAATAGGATCCCAATAGCGCTCAGATTAATAACTGTAGAGCTGCCTCCATAGCTAAGAAAAGGCAAAGTATTACCATTGATTGGTATCAAAGCCACATTAGCTCCGATATGCAATACGGCCTGTAATGTGATCCAAGTAGTTATGGAAATAGCTAGTAAAAATCCGAGCCTGTCTTTTGCCCCCATAGCTATTTTATAGCCCTTGAGGAATATGAAAACAAAAACTGAAACTAATATCACACACCCTACCAGACCAAATTCCTCGGCAAATATGGCAAAGATCGTATCAGTAAAAGCGGTTTCTCCTAAATAATGATATTTCTGCCTGGATTCACCAAATCCCACTCCAAATATTCCTCCGGAAGCAACTGCTACCAGGATTTGCCTAAATTGAAAACCACTGCTGTAAGGATCGGAGATAGTACCTTTGTTCCAAAAATCAAAATAGGTGCCAAGTCTAGTTAACCTGTACTTCTCAACAACCATAGCCCCTGCTAGAATTATTGAGGTCAATAAACCGGTGATTATAGAGCCTAATGTATGTAATAGATCCCTCCCAGCAATGAAGTAGACAATAAAAGTAGTTGCCCCCAGCATGAGAGTAGTATCCATATCCCGCTCCAGGAGGATCAAAACCAGAACGATAGCAGCAGCTCCCCAATAGGGAAGTAATTCGCTTTTTACATGTTCTGTAAACGTTTGTTTATTTATTGTTTTAACTTCCTTATGTTTTGCCAATAGACTAGAAAGATAGATCAGGGTAGTTAACTTCGCAATCTCAGAAGGCTGCAGATCAAAGGGCCCAAGCTTTATCCAGCGTCTAACATCTTCTCCCTCATTAATAAAGAGTACTAGAATTAATAGGGCAATGGTCACTATGAATGCAGGGAGGGATAATTTAGCAACGGTTCGATAATCAATTTTATAGGCCAGATACATACCAACTAAACCCAGGGCAATCCAGGTTATTTGTCTGATGAAATAATGATGAGGTTCAAATCCCTGTTTAACAGCCACAATGGCACTGCCGCTATAGACCATTAAGCTTCCGAAAATTGAAAGACCGAGAATTACAGAGAAAAGAGTATAATCCAAGCCTGACTTTTTGGGATTTCGGCTGGCATTAAGATTTGATTCCCTTTGTTTTATAAAACTGGGTAACTTGACCAAAATAGTTAATAGTACAATTATTGTGCTATTATTTATAGCATATTTTACTGTGTAAATGGAATCGGAAAGGAAAAGCACTAAAATTAAAATCGACCCGGATATGCTGATTATCGACTTGACCGAGCGCTATCCTCTAGCTGTTGATTTCCTGATCAATGAATACGAATTCCACTGCGTAGGCTGCATCATGGCTGGCTTTGAGACCTTAAGACAGGGGGCAGAGGCTCATGGAATAATTGAGGCCGATTTTGACGAAATGATCGAAAGACTAGAGGATCATTTAAAAGAGACAATCAATCCTCAGGATTAAGATATTTATCTTCTATAGCTTTAATTTTCAATTCGAACTTTTCCATCTGTTCCTTAACTTCTTTAACTAAAGCTAGGGCTTTTTCATACTTTTCCAATCCTTCTTCCAGATCAAAATCTTCACTGCTGTTTTCAAAATAGGCGACCAGCTCATCAATCTTAGCCACCTTAGATTTTAATTGCTCTTTTTTATCCATCGTTATTTAATTTTAATATTTTAGAAATAATTGTTCCTTTATTAACTTTAATATCGATATCCTCACCTACATTTAATGAATTAATATCCTTAATGATCTTGCCTTTACTTCTCACAATTGCATAGCCTCTATGTAATACATTTTGAGGATCAAGAGAATTCAATATCCTTATCAATGAATTTAACTTTTGAGAAACTAAAGCGATATTTGATTTATATTCTCTTAAATTAGCAGCTAAAACCTCAACTTTTCTAAAAATTTGTTCAGATCTTAATCTCAATACTGACGCTATTCCCTTGTAGCGCTGGGATATATACTGCAAAGCTTTTGAATTTTGCAGTCTAAGACTGGAGGCCATTTGCTCCAATTTTAGTTCTTGGGCTTCTAAAAATTGTTGATTATGCATGAACAGATAATAGGCAGCCTGCGATGGGGTAGAGGCCCTGATATCAGCGACAAAATCAGCTATGCTCTCATCCTTTTCATGACCAACTCCTACAATCACAGGCGTTTTCATAGCAAATATCTGTCTAGCTACTTTTTCAGAATTGAAAGTGATCAAGTCCTCCAAACTGCCACCGCCTCTAACTAAAAATATACAATCATAATGCATTGTATCTACATAGTTTAAAGCTTGTAATATTTCCTGTTCGGCAAATTTCCCTTGAACTTGCACATTGTATAAGTCTAATTCGATCCCGACTTTATTCTCTCTAATTATCTTTAAAAAATCACTTTGAGCAGCACTGTCTTTCCCTGTTATCAAGGCTGCTCTAGTGACAATTTCCGGCAAAGGCCTTTTTCTGCTTTCATCAAATAGTCCTTCAGCTTTTAATGTTGCCTTTAGTTTCTCGTAAGCCTCTTTTAATGCTCCCGCTCCCATAGGGATGATCTTATATATGGTCAACGAGAACCTGCCACCTGCACTCCAAAGACTAGGTACTCCAAAGGCAACTACCTGCATGCCCTCCGTTATTAAATTCAAACCTTCCACTCTGGGAGCATATCCTGAAATATTTAATACAGCTGATTCTTTAGGGTCTTTAATAACTATGTTAACTCCACCTTTGGAAGAAACATTTAGAGAAGTTATTTCTCCCTCCACGGCTACATCCCCAACTCCTTTCAGAGTTAGATCAATCATGTTATTGAATTGGGAAACGCTAAATCTTGGTTCCATTTTTCTTCGTAATCCTGCTCATTATAACAAAACATCTAATACTTTTAATTTATCTAATTTGTTAGAATAGAGTAATAATAACTATCGAAAATGGATTCAGAACTTTCCAATCTCTTCGAACAAATGAGCCTGAAGCTTAATCCGGCTCAAAAAGACGCAGTTGATACTATTGATGGTCCTGTAATGCTAGTTGCAGGTCCTGGTTCGGGCAAGACTCAAACTATTGCTATGCGTATAGCCAATATATTAAAACAAACCCAATTGAATCCTGAGAATATTCTTTGTCTAACCTTTACCGATTCTGCTGTTAACACAATGCGCAGAAGACTTATCAGTATTATTGGCCCCCTTGCTTACAATGTCAGGATCTATACATTTCATGGATTTTGCAATGAAGTGATTCAAAATCATCCTGGACGTTTTGCCGATCTGGGTGACAAGATCGAGCCTTTAAATGATATCGATAAATTAAAAATTATTAGCAGTTTAATTGAACAGCTCCCCTTCGACTCGGTTCTAAAACCATTTGGAAGGAGCGAAACATATATCAGAGATATTCAAACTTTAATCTCAGGCTTCAAAAGAGACAATATCGAGGTTACAAAGATCGAGGAAAAGATAGCTTTAAATATTGATTTCTACACAAAAACCAAACACAAATTTCAGGAATTAAAGTCCCTGCATTACAGAAAGTTGAACGATACTGTTTTTACTCAATTTTTTGTAGAACTGCAAAATCTAGGCTTTGCTAGTTTCCCGTTTGTTATTTATCTAATGAGCCTTTATCAGGAATTCGGGAGTGGCAAATTAACTCAACTAAGAAACAATATCATTGATCAATTCCAGACAGGTTTCTCAAGCAGTATTACTGCCAAACAAGTTGAATTTGTAAAAATCTTTAAAAATTACCAGACATCACTTAAAGATGAAGGCAAGTATGACTATGATGATATGATCATTTCTGTTGTGAATAGATTTAAAAGCGACAAAGAGCTATTTAGTGAATATCAGGAAAGATATCAGTATATTCTAGTAGACGAATTTCAAGATACGAATAGCTCACAGAATGAAGTATTAAGATTATTAGGTAGTTTTTGGCCAGATCCTAATATTTTCGTAGTAGGGGATGATGACCAGTCAATATTTAGGTTCCAAGGTGCTAGTGTTGAGAACATGGCCTTCTTCTATAACACCTACCTGTCTAAGATCAAAGTCATCACATTAACTGAGAACTATCGCTCGCATCAATTGATCCTGGATGCATCAAGAAGCGTTATCAAGCATAATGGGCTGCAGATCGATGAAATGATACCTAATATCAATAAAAATCTGCATGCCTCAAATACAGAACTGGTTCATCAAAAGATCGAGGTGTGTGAATACAAGGATCCTTGGCATGAAAGTAGTGGTATAGTAAACAGGATCAAAGGCTTAATTGATCAGGGAGTAAAAGGCAAAGATATAGCCATAATCTATAGGGATAATAGGGATGCTGATGATATGGTCACGGCTTTAAACGGAGCAGGATTAAAGTATAGATTAGAAAAAGGGGAAAATATTCTAGATAGCATGGAAATCAGGAAATTAATAAATTTATTGAATTACCTTATTGATCCTGACGATGCTAAAACATTATTCGTGATTCTCAATTATGATTTCTGGGGATTTAATTCGCTTGATCTAGCTAAAATCTATACTTACGCTAGAGAGAATAAACTTAGCTATCAAGATATTATTAGCTCGAAAGAGCATTTAGAAAAGGCAACTGTGAGTGAGCCTTTAAAATTTACAGAGCTTTCCCAGAAATTGTTAGATTGGCGTCAAGGTATGTACAATCAGGATGCAATAACATATTTCAATCGTCTGCTTGAACAAAGTGGCTTCCTGGCATCAACAATGGCTAAACCCGACAGCACAGTTATACTTAATAAATTAGCCAGACTTTATCAGGAATTAAAGACCTTAAGCTCAACCCAAGAACAATACAATTTAAGTGAATTCATTAGTGATCTTGAAGTTTATGAGCGCTATGGGATTGAAATGGTTGATAAATTATGGGGCATCGATAGTGATGAATCTATTAGAATGATGACTGCACATGGAGCTAAAGGGCAGGAATTCAGTTATGTTTTTATTATTAAATGTCAGGATCGTAAATGGGGAGCTAGGCCCAGTATGAATCGGATCAAGCCTCCTTTCGGTCTAATGCAGAATCAGCTGGTTTCAGTGGAAAATGATGAAGAGCGCAGGTTATTCTATGTTGCTATGACCAGAGCCAAACAGGGATTATATATTTCCTATTCCAGATTTAACAACAAACAAAAAGAGAATAACCCTTCCAAATTCATTAAGGAAATTCCAGAAGAATATATTAATTACAATGTTATGAACCGAAGTGAACAAGAAGAGGCTCAGGCTTTAATTAATATCGTTAAAGCTGATAATAATGTTAATTTTTCCGAACTAGGTAGGAATCTCATAGAGAATATTCTCAAAGATTTTAGACTCAATGTTTCTAATATAATTAGTTATCGCAAATGTCCTAGATGTTTCTTCTACAATTCCATTTTAAGAATACCCTCCATCAAGAGTAAAAGTGCAGCCTTAGGCTCAGGTATTCATTATGCTTTAAAAGGATTAATGGAATCATATATGAATACTGGGCAAATCATTCCTCTAGAAAATGTTCTGCAAGATTTTGCCTATTCATTGAAATCAGACAAGCTTGAAGAAAGGGATTTTCTAGATGCCTTAAAACAAGGTCAGAAACTTCTTACCGATTATTATCAGGATAAACAGGCCAGCTTCCCGCAAAAATCTTTGAATGAGGTTAATTTCTCTCATCAAGGGATTGTAATTGATGATGTACCTATAAGCGGGAAGATCGATAGGATCGACTTTCTAGATAATCAAAACAGCATTCTTAAAGTGATCGATTACAAGACAGGTAATCCTGCCTCTGCTTCTTCAAGACTAAGTGTTAATAATCTGGGTGATTATTATCTGCAATTGGTATTCTACAAGCTCTTGGTAGAGAATTCCCATACGATCAAAGGGAATGTTACTCAGGGTTTGGTAGAATTTATTCAAAAGGATAATAATGATCAATACGTTAGTAAAGAATTCACTCTTAATCCTGAAAGTACAACTCCTGTTATAGCCTTAATGAAGGAAACTTATCAGAAGATAATGGCTTTAGACTTTACAAAAGTTAACTCTGATACATATAATGCATGTGACAACCCCCATTTACATGAATTGCCTTTGAATTTTTAATGAACAAAGAACCAATAATAATACAATTTGATGAGGACGAAAGTTTTTTTACTGTAGTTGAACTTATTTGTTTCAATATGGGATTGAAGATGTCAGCTACAGCTAAAAATATTGAGCAAGCACGAGCCATTGTTAAGCGGATCGAAACTAAACAATTAAATCCAGATATCGCTATAATTTCAGATTATCTTGGAAATAGCTTTCAAGACGGCTCTATACTAACCAAGAAATTAAAATCTCTTAATCCCAATATTAAAATCATTTCCTATGTAACTGATCCTGAAACTGATTGGGGAGATCTCTTGGCCTTAAAGGGTAGTAAAAGTGCTGAAAAAACAATGACCATGGCCCTTGAGGAATTGACTGGGAAAAGATTTAAAGCCTCGAACATTCCAGAATCAGAGGTTGAGTAACAGTGGTAAAATTTCCTTTCTAAGATAGAGTTTCTTTGTTTGTGCAATCTTGTTTTTGAATTCTAGTTCTGGCCAAATGCTTTTTAATAACTCTTCGCTCTGAGAGTTTAAAGCATAAAGATAGTTGCATCCTTTATTTATACTAGGACTTGTTATGAAAGCGAATTTTGTATCTTGAGAATATAAGAAGTTGTCAAGGATATCACTATTGCTTTTAAAAAATCTTGAACTATCCCATAATTCGATTTGAGTGATGGCAATTGATCCTGATTTTAGATCAATGATTTTTGTATCAAGCTGCATATTAGTTATAGGATCTTTCATTATCGACTCCTCTATCTGCTCATAATAGCGCTGTTTCCAGTCGTGAGGCGGGTTGGCTATCTTAATTAGTTCTTCACTAGCTTTAATATCCCTATCAGTTGTTACTCCCGCTTTAAAATTCAACGTATTCGAGATTATAGCTGTATGGATCAATAGAGCATTAAGGGGACTAATTTGCTTCGAGAAACCTCTTTTTTGGAATTCTTCCCAAATTAAAGTTGCACAAGCTCCTACCTTTTCAATATGGCAGGAATTTCCTAGACGCGCTTTTAAATCGCCAAGCTCATCATAAAAATGGTGATCAAATACCTCGACCACCTTATTTAGATCAACAAATTTGGCATAATATTGAGGCAAGGAAATATCTACTACTATGAATTCGACCTTATTGTTATCGTAATGGAACTCTTGTTCAAAATCTAAACCTAAATCTCTAATATCTTTAGTAACAGTTAGATTTAATGGTGCAGTCAAAACTGCTCTGGCATCTTTACCTTCTAATCGTAATAATTGCTCATAGGCTAAAGCGCAGGCTAATATATCGATATCACTCCATAGATCACCTGCAGTAATGATTAGCTTTTTCATATTTTTTTTAGTTCTAATTCTTGTAGAGAGGTCAGATCAGATGCTCCACAAGCAAACATAGCTAATTTTAATTCTTTTCTCCACCTTTGAAATTGAGAAGCTACGTTATCAGAGGAAGTTAAGGCAGGTTGTAATAGTGGCTTTGCTGCACTAACCATGTCCGCTCCAAGAATTATTGCTTTAGCCATATCTAGTCCATTTCGAATACCTCCTGAGGCAATAATATTTAAACCTTCAATCTTCCTTGCATCAATTAAAGCTTGGTCTAAAGGGATACCAATCTCTTGAAATGCAAATCCCAGATCATCATCTCTTCTGTAAGCCTCCACGCTGGTCCAGCTTGTACCTCCTTGACCTGAGACATCGATCCACTTTACTCCCATTTCAAATAAAGCTTTAGCACTATGGTAATCAATTCCGGAACCGACCTCTTTGATGAATACTGGCTTGTTAAGCTTAGAAATTATTGCTTCTAATTTGGATAATAGGCCTTCAAAATTAGTATCTCCCTCAGGTTGAATTGCTTCCTGCATATGGTTTACATGTAAAAATATCCCATCTGCTGAAATGGCATCAATTAATCTATTGATCTCATCGGCACCGTATCCGTAATTCAATTGCACAAGTCCCATATTAGCAAAGAGTGGGATACTGGGGCATAATGATCTCACATTAAAACTTTTCAGACTGTCTGGATCTTTAAGAATAACCCTCATGGAGCCTAAAGCTAAAGCCACTTTTTCCTGCTCACAAGCTAAAGCTAAATTTCTGTTTATAGTTTCTGCCATTTGGGCACCACCTGTCATAGATGCCACAATAAAAGGGAATGATAATTTTGAATTTAAGAAATTATAGCTAGTATCGATCTTATTAAGATCGATCTCAGGTAAAGCCTTATATGGGAGCCTATAATTATCAAGTGAGGAGGGGATAGGTTCAACGTTATTTTCTAATACAATTTTTATATGCTGGATCTTTCTGGAAGTTATATCTTTTTTCATTATTATTTTGGTTATGATACTTTTGAATTATATTATATTAATCATCGTTTTAACATTTAGTTCTAAGGTAATTGCCACACCTTTTAAATTTGATACAATTGTAACAGACAGGCTAATATGCTTGATTAGTTTTAAACTTATTCAAGCTTTTTTTAATGGAGAATAATTTATGATCCTGTTCCACAATATTATTACTTTCATTCTTCTTAGCACTATTCTAGCTGGACTACTTGCCATACCGGTAATCAGCCTGCTTTATAGATTCAAGGTCGTTCGAAAGATCGAAGTTGATTTTTCAACTGTAATTGAAGATAGGAAAGAAAAATATGGCACACCGATAATGGGAGGTCTTATTTTTATCCTGACCATATTGTTGATCAACTATATCTTTAACTACAATATCTATACCAGAATACCTCTGCATTTATTCTCAGCTGCCGCCCTCTTAGGCGCAGCTGATGATCTGCTTAACATCTTTGGACAAACCAGAAGAGTAAAAACAATAGATCGAGCCTGGAAACTGGTTAGAGTCCATAAAAGTATCTTGATGCGGATCTTCTATTTTCTCACCTTACCCTGGTATCTTTTCTCAACTATCATGCATATGTTCGAATCCAATCCCGGCAGTGGGCTAAGAGCTCATGAAAAGATACTTATCCAAGCTTTAATTGGAGGGATTTTAGGTATCTGGGTGTATAGGGTCATAGGCTCGAGTTTATGGATCCCTTTTATTGGAAGTTATGATATTGGTGCTTGGATGATTCCTTTAGCCATAGTTGTCTTTATGGCCACAACTAACGCTGTTAATGTAACAGATGGTATGGATGGGCTGGCCGGTGGTATTGGTATGATAAGTGCATTAAGCTTTATGATGATCGCTATGTTCACCTATAATTATCCTGTTGCCTTACTGGCCGGATCTGGGGTTGGTTCTTTGTTAACATACCTCTACTTCAATGTTAATCCTGCTAGGGTCCAAATGGGGGATACCGGCTCTTTTGCCTTAGGGGCGTTTTTAACTATATTAAGTTTTGCTGTAGGTAAGCCCTTATTGCTTTTAATCGCCTGCTTCCCCTTTGTGATAGAGATGCTAAGTACAATAGTTCAAAGTATCTCTAGGCGCTTATTTGGGAAAAGAATATTACAAATGGCCCCCCTGCATCACCATTTCGAAATGATAGGCTGGAGAGAAGATAAAGTAGTGGTTAGATTCTGGATCTTTGCCATTGCCTGCAATATATTAGCCTTATGGTTAGCTTTTTTCTAGGATTGTAATAATTGATATAATTGCATATAATCTAAGGCATTAATGCCGAGGTAGCTCAGTTGGTAGAGCACACGACTGAAAATCGTGGTGTCGCCGGTTCAAGCCCGGCCCTCGGCACCAAATAAAGGGGCGCCTAGCTCAGCTGGCTAGAGCAATTCATTTACACTGAATAGGTCAGAGGTTCGAATCCTCTGGCGCCCACCAATTGAAATTTTCCCACTATAAGTTATTGATTATACTTCTAAGTTAAGGCACAATATCCCTACAATTTTCAATGTAAATTATGGAGAGATCTACGAGGGTCCCTTTTTTTGAACTTTTTCATAAACAATTTTTAAAACCAATGTTTTCACTGGTGGGCAATTTTATTAAAAATTGGCCTACTAATCTAATTCGAATCCTGATTGAACGTTAGGAATATATTGTAGTAATTCTCCCAGCTTTAATCTTCTTTTTACCTGTTGAGTCTTTAAACGAATATTATCAAGATCATTAAGCATAGTAGCTTTATCTCCATAAAACCCTTCAATTAGAACCTTAACCACTCCTCTATGCAGAGCAAATTGGATACCAGCTCCTGCCATATTCATTTTAATATTATCAAGCATAGATCCTAAAGGCTGTTCTCCAATTAAACTTGATCCCATATCATAAGCCATCGCCATTAATTGGGGTGTCAATTGAAAATGACTGGCAAGAAAATTAATTACATCAAGAGGCAGAGTCCCAGTCTGCACTTCATTTCTAACGCCAGCTTTGGTATTGATCGCCAGTTGCTCTATAGGCTCACCATGCTTCCAATAAATACCTATAGAACTATCTTCCAACACTTGTCTATTAGATAATTGGAACTCACTAAAGTGCCTTCCAGATAGAAGACCTTCTCCCCATAATATACTGCCAATAGGCATAACTTTACCGAAGCTTCTGATAATATCCAGAACTGATCGATCAGCTAGCATAGCACCAGCTGCAGGGAGTAATATCCTATCCGTTACTTTGAAAAGGTGCTCTTGTTCAAAAGATAATTCTGAACTGGAAATATTTCTGTAGGACAAGATAAAGATATATTTAATATATATGAATATAATTATATACCAAATACATATTTCCTGCATTATTTAGTATAATCAATAACATGAACGAACATAATTTCAAAAAACAATTAGGCCAGAATTTTTTAATTGATTTCGAATCAATAATTGAATTTGTGGATGCGGCAGATATCAAAGAAGGGGATAATGTATTAGAGATAGGACCTGGAGATGGAGCAGTAAGCGATATAATTTTACAAAGGAAGGCCCAGTTAACTGCAGTGGAAATTGATAGTGAATTGATCCCGACTTTAAATGAAAGATTCGCTGGATTTACTAATTTCAAATTAATCAATGCAGATATACTGCAACTGGATCTAGCTGAATTAGGCCTAAATAAGGGTTTTAAATTAATAGGAGCCCTGCCATACAACATTTCTAAACAGATCATAAATCTATTTTTAAAAACTACAATAAAGCCAGCTTGTATGTGCTTTATTCTTCAGAAAGAAGTTGCCAGTGATTATGCATTTAAAGGTAGATTCTTAAATATTCTAGCTAATACTTATGCAGGCAAGATCAGTTATATCAAAACCCTACCTGCTCACTTTTTTAATCCTGAACCAAAGGTAGAAAGCGCCATAATTAAATTCGAACAATTAGGTCCGAGATTTGATAAGCCAGAATCTTTACTTAAATTTGTGAAGATCGCATTTAGTGCTCCCAGAAAGATCCTCTCCCGAAACCTTGCGAATGCTGGTTTTGATAAATTAGAAATCGAATCTGAACTTAAAAAAATGGGATTATCTGAAAAGAGCAGGGCAGGGGAGCTTGCATTTGAACATTGGACTAAACTCTACCAAGCTTTAAAGAAATGAAAGTAGAACTTGAGATTAAAAATTGTAAAAGAAAATTTAAAGTCCATACAAAACATGGTGAGCTAAAAACTCCCTTATTCATGCCGGACGCTACCTATGGAGCAATAACTTCGGTAGGAAGTGATGATTTAAGGCAAAGTGGGGTAGAGGCTTTAGTAACTACAACTTTGCATATAGAGCAAAAGATCGGTAGCGATTATCTAGAGAAATACGGTGGTCTTCATAAATTCATGGACTTTAAAAACCCCATTCTTACGGATTCGGGCGGATATCAAGTATTTTCACTCATCCACAGGAATAAGAGTAAGAGCAATATGATCACTGATGCTGGATGCAGTTTTAGTGCTGAGGCCAATGGGAAATTCAACTTCCTAAGTCCTGAGATCTCTCAGCAAATTCAGCATAAGATAGGATCTGATATTAGAGTTGTACTAGATGAGCCGGTTATTGAGGATACTTCTCTTGCCAAGATTAAAAGATCGGTAGAAAGGACTACCAAATGGGCTAAAAGATCTAAACAAGAGTTTTTACGGCTACATGATCTAACTGAGAATGACTTTAATAATCCCCAGATAGAAAGGCCATTACTAGCCGCCGTAGTCCAAGGAGCAAATAATTTTAAATATAGGCAAATAAGTGCAGAGCAACTTATAGAAATTGGTTTTGATATATATAGCTTTGGGGGGTTGCCTTTGCATTCTAGGAATTCCTGGAAAAATGACGCCCCTCAGGGCTTCTATCATGAACTAATAAGTTACGTTGCTAATCTTCTTCCTGTTGATAAGATCCGCTATGGCTTAGGTATAGGCAGTCCGGACGACCTAGAATATGCCTACAAAGCAGGCTGGGATATTTTTGATTGTGTTCTTCCTACTCGCAATGCTAGACATGCCTACCTCTATGTACATAAAGGGCAAGGGGATAGATCCTATAAAACTTATGATGTTTTGCATATTAAAAATGGTCAATATCAATTCGATAAAAACCCCATTGATGCTAAATGCTCCTGTCTAACCTGTAAAACAATCGATCGGGCTTATCTTCGTTATCTACTAAGAACTCACAACCCAACCGGATATAGATATGCTACAATTCATAATCTTACTTTCTATATGCAACATATTCATAATTTAAGGCATGCGTAAATTTGAGTTAGCCTCAAAATTCAAACCAGCACCGGCCCAAGCTGATGCTATAGCAAAACTCTATCAAGGCCTGGAAGCAGAAATGAAACATCAGACTTTAACAGGAGTCACTGGTTCTGGTAAAACATTTGTCATGGCTAATCTTATCGAAAAGATCAATAAGCCAACTTTGATCTTGGCTCATAACAAAACATTAGCAGCTCAACTATTTTCCGAGTTCAAAAACTTCTTTCCTAATAATGCTGTTAAGTATTTCATTTCATATTACGACTATTATCAGCCTGAAGCGTATATTCCTCAGAGAGATCTATATATTGAAAAGGAATCGGAAGTTAACAAAACAATTGAGAAATACAGAAATGCTGCCACTCAAGCTCTATTAACAAGAAGAGATACTTTGATCGTGGCTTCCGTTTCCTGCATATATGGCTTGGGAGACCCTGATGATTACGAGACTTTATCAAGAGATCTGGAAAAAGGCATAACCTATAATCGAGAAAAGCTATTAAGGCATCTTTCCGATATGCAGTATGAACGTACTGTACATGATTTTGGACCAGGCACTTTCAGAGTAAGGGGAGATAATGTAGAGATTTACCTCTCATCTAGTGATGAGGCTTTAAGAATTGAATATTTTGGAGATCAGATCGAAGCTTTAAAAACCATCAATCCTTTAACAGGAGAGGTGCTAGAAAGGCCTGATTCATACAAGCTATTTCCTGCTAAACACTTTGTTACTCCATATGAATCCCTTAAGGCAATAATTCCTCAAATTCGGGAAGATTTAAAATTGGAGGTACAAAATTTTTTAGAGGCGGGTAAAAAGATCGAAGCTTATCGACTAGAGCAAAGGGTAAATTTTGATATGGAAATGATGGTGGAGACAGGTTATTGCAGTGGCATAGAGAATTATTCAAGATACATTGATCGAAGAGAGCCTAGCACACCTCCTTCAACTCTTATCGACTATTTCCCTGATGACTGGCTACTATTTGTGGATGAATCCCATATCACATTGCCTCAAGTTAGGGGGATGTATAACGGGGATAAAATGAGAAAAGGGAATTTAGTTGATTATGGATTCAGACTAAAAGCTGCACTTGATAATAGACCACTTAAATACCATGAATTCCAAAAGAGATTAGATCAGGTTATCTACACTTCAGCTACACCTGATGAAGAAGAATTGAATCTTAGTATCAATCCGGAAATTATACTAAATGATGGGTCCAAATATATTGGGAAAGCTGAACTATTAATAAGACCGACCGGACTACTAGATCCAATCGTTGATATTAGGCCTCCTGATGCAGACTCTTTTGATAAGCTCAAGCAAGATGTAGTAGCTAATGGATATATGGAAATGAAAATTGTATCTCAGGATAAACATCAGGCTAATCAAATCGATGATCTGATCAACGAGATTAAGGCTACGGTTGAGAAAGGGCAAAGAGTCTTAGTGACAACACTAACAAAAAGAATGGCCGAAGATCTAGCAGGCTATTTAACTCAAATTGGTATTAAAGTTACATATATTCATTCCGATCTAGACTCCATAAAAAGAGTAGAGATATTAAAAAATCTAAGATTAGGCAAGTTCGACTGCCTTATTGGGATCAATCTCTTAAGAGAAGGACTAGATCTTCCGGAGGTATCCCTAGTAGCCATCATGGATGCAGATAAAGAAGGGTTCCTTCGTTCCAGGACTTCTTTGATCCAAACCATGGGAAGAGCAGCTAGACATATTGACGGACGCGTCGTAATGTACGCGGCTCATATTACAGGCAGCATGAAACAGGCTATAGACGAAACTTTAAGAAGAAGGAAGGTTCAGGATGAATATAATAAGAGCATGAATATCACTCCTACCGGTATTACAAAAGATATTAGCGATACGCTCACTACTAAAGAAGAAGAGGATAAGGAGCAGGAAAAGGAAATGCTGAGCTTGATGAAGAGAATAGAAATGTATCCTGCTCTAGATCCTAAAGCTCAAAAATTGGTACTAAAAGAACTACAACTTCAAATGGAGATCTATGCAGATATGCAGGAATATGAGAAAGCTGCAGAGTGCAGAGATTTGCTTAAAGATCTTGAAAAAAGCTCCTAACGTAATTGCGCTTTAATATCCTCAGAATAGAACTCAATTACAATTTGAATTACAGCTAGAATAGGTACGATCAAGATGGCCCCAACCACCTGGAAAAGAATAAATCCTGAAACTAAAGATAGTAGAGTAATGATAGGATCAAGCCCGATCACTTTCTTCATTAGTTTAGGAATAATGAGCATACCTTCTAATTGTTGCATTCCAATGAAGAGTAGGGGAGCATAGATAATCATAAAGGTTTGCTGAGTGGAAAGAGCAATTAACAATGATAATATGGCACCTACACTAAGCCCTGTGCCTGGGACAATTTCCAATAATGAAACCAGCATAGCAATAGGCAAAGCGTAATTATGCAAGGTATAGTTTGGTAGGAACAAAGCAGGCAAGGTTAGTCCAATCCAGGAAACTACACCGGCCAAAAGCATTAAAAATACTTGAGCCCTAAACCACTTACCCAACTTTTCTTCGATCCTTTGAAATAATTCTAAAAATCTTTTTTGCGAAGCATGTGGCAAATAGCCAACAACGGAATTCCCCACACTATTATCTCTTGCCAATAGATACAAAGACAGAATGGTTATCATACCTAAAATTATTGTAAGGCCAGAGGCGAAGCTTAAAATACCCCAGGCTCCAGAAATTCCGGAGGAAAATAATCCGCCGTCGATCTTTAGTAGGGAGGTTACTAATTCCTTGAGACTCTCTTTAACAAGCTCGGGATCAATAAATTGTAATTGATCAGGCAGGCTTAGATTTGTCAGGATCGAATACACTAAATTTGGTAATTGTGAAATTAGATTAGTTAACTGAAACCATGCTTCATTAACAATTGTAAGTAGAAAAAACATTATGGTCGATAGGGCTACTCCATAGATCAAAGCGATCGCTAACATCTTGGGCACCTTCAGATCGGTTAACTTTTTCACATAAGGCCTAAGGGCGGCACTAATAATAAAAGCAATAAAGAACATAAAAAATACAGATCTTAATTCCCAAGCTACAAAGAAACTTAGAATAACTAAGAATGAGAGTGCTACTGAGCGGGGAGATAGTTCTAGTTTGATTTTATCCTGCATAGTTGTTTTGTTTAGATAATTCAATTTCAGAGAATAGATCTCTAAAGAAGATTATACTAAATGAAATTGAAAATAATAGAGAAATTAGTAGGACCCAAAGTTGAGAAATGCCTTGAAAATAATTTATGGCAACCAAAATGCACCCCAGCCATAAAAATCCTAACCAGATAACTCCACTATGATATAGCTCAAATGAGGAACGGATCAATGATAATAGATTTAACTTAGCAAGTTGGGAGATTGTTAAATTGGAAATATGACTGTCATGTAAATATATGGCCTGGATCAAAATAAAGCTCATGCCCAAACTCATTAGAGTAAACATGAATAGGTCAGAGTAGGTAGAGACTAGCATTAAGTTCTCTTTAGCTACTGAAGTTGAGAAAAACAGTAATGATTTATCTTCGGCCTGCCAATCAATAGGCACACCAAAGAGTGAAGCTATTATATATAAACCTAAGAGCTTACCTACGAAAAGTAATATCGCTGGAAGAATCGAATATTCTATGAGTTTGAGCAGTGTTTTCCTCATCTTTTATTTATTTTTTTGGAGCCTGTGTTTTTTTTGCTAAACCAGCCATTCTAGATTTGATTCTACTGGCCTTCTTCTTATGAATAACGCCTTTTTTAACAGCAGAATCGACCTTGGAATATAGGCTGCTGATCTTCTTAGTTAGAGTCTTGCTACCTTTAGAGACAGCTTCTTTCAGGTCCTTTACCTTAATTTTGTACTCACGTTCGACACGGGTATTAACCTTTTGTCTTCGCTTGCTTACCCTTAAGGCTTTTTTTGCAGATGCAATATTTGGCATATCAATATGTATTAATTAAACTCTTTGATTTTACTAAATAATATAGCTATTAACAAGATTATTAAGTTATTTATCGTATCATTTCGCGATTTATTGTCTGATTAGCATGATTTTGTTATCATTAAAGCATATCCACTTACTTTTTATTCTATTATCATGGATTACACATTAGGAATATTATCTTTACTCGGACCATGTCTTTTCTTACTCTTGATCGTACTATTCTTTATGTCCTTCTTTACAATCGGGCAGCAAACCATAGCTATTATTGAAAGATTTGGTAAATATGCTAGACAAGCAAGGCCAGGACTCAATTTTAAGATACCCTTCATTGAAAGCATAGCTGGTAAAATGAATTTAAGAGTTCAGCAACTAGATGTAAAGGCTGAGACAAAAACACTTGATAACGTTTTTGTACATATCATGGTATCGGTTCAATACTATGTCCTTCAGGATAAAGTATATGATGCTTTTTACAAACTAGAAAATCCCGAACTGCAGATCAATTCCTATGTTTTTGATGTAGTAAGAGCTAAGGTACCAAAAATTAATCTGGATGATCTATTTGAGAAAAAAGACGAAATTGCTATTGCTGTTAAAGAAGAATTAAATGAGACCATGGTAGGTTTCGGGTTTGAAATTCTTAATGCTTTAGTTACTGATATTGAACCTGATTCTAAAGTGAAAGAATCTATGAACGAGATTAACGCCGCTCAAAGATTAAGAGTAGCAGCCAATGAGAAAGGAGAGGCCGAGAAAATCCTTAAAGTTAAATCCGCACAAGCCGAGGCAGAATCCAAAGCCTTACAAGGTAAAGGTATTGCCGATCAAAGAAAAGCTATTATTGAAGGGTTAAGGGAATCCGTCGATGACTTTCAGAAAACTGTATCTGGTTCTAGTGCTCAGGAAGTCATGAATCTGGTACTGTTAACTCAGTATTTCGACACTTTAAAAGAGATCTCATCTTCCTCAAAAACAAATACCATCCTGTTACCACATACCCCAGCAGGAATGAGTGATATTGCTTCCCAGATCAGAGATTCAATAATTGTTGGGAATGAGGTGAATAAGAACAAAAGCTAATGAGCATAAATGAGATAAATCAAAAGTTTGAGGACTTGAAATCTAGATTTGCTTCCATAGAAAAGAAGCTTGATCCTGATTTAAAAATGAGTCATTTATCCGAATTAAAGACAGAGTCAGGATCTTCCGAGTTTTGGAATGATGCTTTAAAAGCAGGTAAAGTTATGAAGCAAATAGGTATGATAGAGGAAGAACTGGAGCTAACTAAAAGCGTTAATTCTAAATTACAGGATATTCCTGTAATGATAGAGCTATTAGAAAGTGAAGGCAAAGAACAAGACGAAGCTGAGCTTAATGCACTGACAAATCAGTTAAATGAACTTGATGAAACCATTTCTAAATTAGAGATAAAGACCTTTTTAAGTGGGAAATTTGATTCCTATGATGCCTTGCTAAGTATTCATGCCGGTCAGGGGGGAACTGAAGCTAATGATTGGGCTGAAATGCTTTTAAGAATGTATCTTCGTTATTTTGAAAAAGCCGGTTTTCAAGCAGACATAATAAATAAGATCGATGGAAATGAGGCTGGGGTTGATTCCGTGACTCTAGAAGTTCGAGGCCCCTATGCTTATGGATTGTTAAAAAGGGAACATGGCGCTCATAGACTGGTCAGAGTGTCTCCTTTTAACGCTCAGGGCTTAAGACAAACCTCTTTTGCAGGAGTTGAAGTTACTCCTTTGATTGAAGATGATATTGCAGTTAATCTTAAAGAAGAAGATATCGAATTCCATGCTGTAAGATCATCGGGAGCTGGAGGCCAAAATGTAAATAAAGTGGCAACAGCTGTTAGGATCGTTCACAAACCAACCGGAATTGTCGTCACTTCCCAATCTGAAAGATCTCAGCTGCGTAATAGAGAGGCAGCCATGAATATTTTAAGAGGTAAACTTTTTCAAAAGGAAATGGAAAAGATGGAGGCTGAACAGGATGATATAAAAGGGGAGTATAAAATTGCAGGATGGGGAAATCAGATCCGAAACTATGTCCTAAATCCCTATAAATTAGTTAAAGATCTCAGGACCAAGATCGAATCCAGTGATCCTGAATCAGTACTTGATGGTGAACTCCAAAAATTTATTGATGCTCAGGTTAGGAGTTAATAGCTATTTAACTATCTTTAGAACCTGCCCAGGTATGATCAAAGCTTGAGATCCATCTGGTAAAAAGCCGATCTGATCTTTATTATTTTCTAATATCTTTTTCCATTCAAACCCACTGCCATAACTAGCTTCAGCGATTTCCCATAATGTATCGCCTCTTTTAACAGTATATTCTCCTAAGCCAATATCACCCTGAGCATAATCAGTGGCGATCCATTTCCCTCTTTCAGACATTAAAGATTGATTAGCCTCGGATTTCTCCTGTGCACTTAATGTGGCCGCCTCAATTCTACCGGTACTAACTGCTCCGTCGATCTTTCCGCCCTGTTCTTGCTCTGTGATCTGATCAACAAGAACAGTATTGTCTGTGGCCTCATCTACTACTGCTAAACCAAATAGGCCACTTAATAATAGATAAAGCCCTAAAACGATAAGGATTATTGAAAAGAAAGAAGTTAAATATCTTAACTTGAATTTTAAACTATCCTGAAATTCCTGTAGTTCACGATCAGGTACTTGTGTAGCTTTGGCCATGATAGCAAATAATATGAAGTAAATAGGGGGGCAGTTAAGACTAAAAATATCTTAACAAAAAAATATACAATTAAGCAATGCCTACCTTATCAATATGCACTTGGGCTCCCATATAGATAGAGCAACTTGTTATGTAATTGCCCTTCGATAAAGGTCGAGGCCTCCATTGGCTCAACTGCATTTGTCGCTCCTAGAAATAGATCCCAAAAAGAAACCTCTTCAAATACTTTTACCAATTGATAATCACTTCCGAGGCTTGCTTGACTGCTTAAATATTCATAAGCAGACTCTCTGGGTCCATTGGCATCTATCAATTTCAAAGATAAAGCCCTCTCATTTCCATAGGGCAGTGCTTTTATTTGATTTTTAATTGTACTTTCCGGGATACCTCTTCTTTCACTGATGTATTTAACAAATTCATTATAGGCACTGTCTGTGTCTTCCTGTAAGATCTCCATCTCTTCCTCAGTCATCAATCTATAGGGGTTACCAAAATCCTTTAATTCACCAGATGTAATGTAATAAGTATCAATGGAGCTTGCTGATACACTTTCTCCCTGTGAACTCTCAGAGGTTACCTCATTGTAATACTTGAATGGTCCGAATATTACGCCAATACTTCCAACCAGACTACCTGAATCGGCAATGATATAGTCGGCGGCAGCAGCGGACCAATATCCACCTGATGCTCCAGTTCCCATTATATGAGCTACGACCGGATTACCTGTTTGTTCAATATAGTTTGCAACACCATCGGAAATCGCTTTAGATCCGGTAATGGTTCCACCTGGAGAATCAATTGCTAATAATACACCTTTTATTGAGCTATCAGCGGCTGCCTCTGCTAGTATATTTTTAACTTCATATCCATATGTCACATCAACAGATAATAATGCCAGAATATCATCCGGTTTTTCATTAAGGATTACTCCCTGGATGGGAACCACCAATAATTTGTTTTCACTAGAACTATCACCACCTGCATAGACAAGATCCAGATTAGAAGTAGTACTTAATGTTGAGAGATCTGTATCCATGCCCGCTGAGTAAAAGGCAGCTGTACATAAAAAGCACAGGGCACAAAGAAGTAGTAAACTAAATAGAATAATAAGGAATAGAACTTTCCTACCGGATTTATTATTCGAGGTGCTGTTTTCCATAAATATCAATAATAATTTAACATTAATACAATATATCAGAACGCTCAGCTTAGTGAAAGCTAAGTTTTAATTGCATAAATGCCTGTATTTATATAAACTATATACTTATAACAATTGATTATGATTCAATTTGTAACTGTCTCAAAAACTTACGACAATAACTATACAGCCCTCAATGAGCTAAATTTTAATATTGAGGATGGTGAATTTGTTTTTTTAGTAGGTCCTTCAGGTTCAGGCAAAACTACTATCATCAAATTACTAATCAGAGAAGAAGTACCTTCCCTTGGCAAGATATACTTCGATGATGAAGATATAACTAGATTTAATAGGGAAAAGGTATATCAACTTAGAAGGAAGATCGGAGTGATTTTTCAGGATTTCAAGCTTATTAATGAACTTACAGCATATGAGAATATTGCCTTTGCCATGGAAGCTGCTGGTAAACCAGACAGTGAGATTAAAGAAAATGTTCCTTATCTATTAGACATAGTAGGGCTTACCCATAGAATGAGAGCTTTTCCTTACCAATTATCAGGAGGAGAAAAGCAAAGAGTAGCAATTGCTCGGGCCATGGCTAATAATCCCAAATTATTGATAGCTGATGAACCCACAGGGAATCTAGATCCCGAGTCAGCTTGGGATATAGCACAAATCCTATACAAAATTAACAACTGGGGGACTACAGTTCTTATGAGCACCCATGGCTCTGACATTGTTAATTCAATGCATAAAAGAGTCATTCGCCTTCAAAACGGTCAGATCGTGAGAGATGATTTTAAGGGTGGCTATGATGATGTGGATGAATACAGTTTAAAAATCATCACGTCCACACAGGAAGAGCCGGTAAAACTAAAAAGCCAGGTCAAGAAAATTGAACCTGCAATTGAAGAGAGCACTCCCATAGTTGAAAAAGAAACTATCGAAAAAGCTCCAGCTTCAAAAAAGAAAATATCCTTTTCGATCAAGAAGAAACCTAAGGTTGTACTAACAGCCAAAAAAGAAGAAATTAGCGCAGAGGTCAAAATCGAGGAAGATACTAAAACGGAAGATGGTGAAGTAAAGGAAGATTCAGCTAACAAGGATGCTATTAAGATCGAAGACATGGATTTAAATAAGTCCTTAAAGAAATACCTAAGGGATAAAGGTTATGGAGATATTAATGACTTAATTGAAGCTGGCAATGAACAGTTACGTAATATCGACAAACTAACCGATATTCAGCTCAAAGCAGTAAACAAGGCGATCAAGAAGTATAAATCTTAATATATTAGAAAATGAGTTTACTTACATCCCTAAATAGATCAATAGATAATACTAAAAAACAGATCAGAAGAAGTGGCTGGCTAGCCTGGGCTTCGGTTTTAGTCATGAGTTTGGCATTTTTCATAGCTAGTATTTTCCTATTTCTTGCCTATTTATCAAATCTGTTTCTATTATCAATAGAAAATAAGCCGCATATCTATGTTTTTTTCAATGCAGGAACTGAAGAGATAAAGATTAAAGAATTAAATGACAGACTTGTAGCCATGGATGAAGTGCTGCATGTTGAATACACAGATGAGAAGGGAGCTATAACCGAATTTAAAGAAGTTCAGGAAAGAAAAGATCCTCAACTTGCCCAAAACATTAGGTCCAATGTCTTGCCACCCAGCCTTGGGATCAGACTTAATAAAATTGAAGATGCTGATGAAATGATCAGTTATCTCTCCCAAGAAAAGATCAATAATGCAGACATATTTGCTGTTCGTTACTCCAAAGAATCAATTGATATGATCCGTACACTTTTTTACTGGTTAAGATTGGGAGGGGGAATTATTATTGGGCTCCTATTAGTAGTGATATTCCTATTCACATTGTTAACAGTAGAATTCAGAACATTCTCTCGTGCCGAAGAGATTGGGATTATGCAGCTGGTAGGAGGAAGTCTCTGGTTTATCCGTTCGCCGTTCATTCTGGAGGGAGCTTTCTATGGCATGGTCGGCTCTTTTATCGCCAACTCCATTATTTTCATTCTGTATTTTGCTATCTTTTACGTTAATAAAACTAGCGCTGCTGTAACTTTCATTATCAATTTGTTCGGGAATCTATCCTGGCCCAGTTTAGATATTATGCAATATATCCTGCTACTTGCTGGCACTTTACTTTTTGGCGCAGTAGTCGGAGCATTCAACAGTATCATAGCCATCAGAAAATATATATATTAAATTATGATATACTAGATATTATGAGATCATTGCTCATCAGATTAAATACGATCCTCATAATCTCCATATTACTGCTTGGCATTACTCCTTTATCTGTAAAGGCCGGACTTCAGGAAGACTTACAGGAAGTTCAAAGAAAACTACAAGAGATACGTAATGAGAAAAACAATATCCAGAGCAAGGTTAATAGTGATAAAAGTCTCCAAAACGCTTATAGTGCTGAAATATTTAAACTTCAGTCTCAGATAGATCTGCTTGATAATGAGATCCAAGAAAAGGAATTGATCATTCAGGAATTAAATCTGCAAATCGAAATACTTACTCAAAACATCGATACTACTACAAAACAAATAGAGCAGGCGAGGCTGGATATTGGGAAGTTAGAGGAAGAAACAGATAAAAGATTAGTTGATATATATATTGATGAAAAGACCTTTTCGCAAATTGATATGTTCTTTTCTTCCCAAGGTACAGATATTATCAAATACAGTGTCTACCAGAATTCATTCCAGATGGAAACCAATGCCATGCTTAGTAATCTTAATTTCCAAAAACAAGAATTAGAATCAAAACAAGTTGAGCTGGAACAGAATAAAGCTCAGGTAATTAAGGACCAAACGACATTGGAAGAGGAAAAACAAGTCCTATCGACCAAACAAACTGAACTTGATCAGCAAAGAGCAGTATTTTACAAAAAGCGTAATGAAGTTACAGCCTCAATTCAGCAGAATAATAATTTGATCAGCATCTATACAGAAGAAGAGCAGAAAACATTGGCCATGCAGAATAAAATTGAACAGGAATTGTTCAATAATATTAAAAATCTAGGAAGTGGCACTTATGTGCTAAAAGGCACAATAATCGGCAGACAAGGATATTCGGGTTATGTAATTCCCTCAGGTCCAGGTGGGGCACATCTTCATTTTGGAACTAAGGTCAATGGATCTTCAGTTAACCCTTGTAGTTTATTGCCTTCGGGAGTTATCAGTGGCTGCGGTGGTAATGGATCTATAGAATGGCCTCTTAGAAGTCCTTTCTATTATACTTCTGCATACGGATGGCGCTGGGGTAAATGGCATGACGCTATTGATATTGCTTCACCTAACACCCATGCCTTTATCTATGCAGCACATGATGGCTGGATGTATAAAGGAGGAAGCTGGAGTAGTGGTTATTGGAGAAAGATCTGTGAAACCAAAGATAACTGCAATCAAGGGAAATACACTTTCTATCTGCATTTAGCAGAATAATCATTCAATCTCATCCAATCCTATCGTCTTGGTCAGATCATATTGACCTAATTCGCATCTTTGTA
>ENA-UOWO01000827-UOWO01000827.1-activated-sludge-metagenome-genome-assembly--contig:-NODE-827-length-43293-cov-21.890860_pt1 | contig 43293 bp, 35 predicted proteins | sample MGYA00238148_ERZ761564 | MGnify/ENA primary metagenome ERZ761564 (study PRJEB28885, sample SAMN05720194) | activated sludge metagenome | isolation source: Anaerobic digester | place: USA... | reverse complement strand
GCACGCCGCTCGGCGCCTGCCTCGCGTTCAAGGGCATCGCCGGCGCCGTCCCCCTGCTCCACGGTTCGCAAGGCTGCGCCACCTACATCCGCCGCTACCTGATCTCGCACTTCCGCGAGCCAGTGGACATCGCATCCACCAATTTCTCCGAAGACACCGCCGTCTTCGGCGGGCGCAAAAACCTCCACACCGCGCTCGACAACGTCGGCCGCCAATATCGCCCCGCCCTCGTCGGCATTGCCACAACCTGCCTTTCCGAGACGATGGGCGAAAACATGCCGATGCTGCTCGGCGAGTACCGCGCCGAGGCACGCGACCTGCCGCCCGAGGCCGAGCGCCCCGAGCTGGTCCACGTCTCCACGCCGAGCTTCAAGGGCACCCACGCCTCCGGCTTTCACGCCGCCGTCCGCGCCATCGTCACGGCGCTCGCCGGCACCGAATCGCCCGGCGCCACCGCGGAAAGCCGCCTCGCGATCTTCCCTGGCATGGTTTCCCCGGAGGATCTCCGGCACTTGCGCGACTTCTGTGCAGCGTGGGGCGAGGACGCCATCACCCTCGTCCCGGACTATTCCGAGACGCTCGACGGTCCCAGCTGGGCCGACTTCATCCGCACGCCTCCCGGTGGCACCACCATCGACGAGCTGCGCGCGCTCAGCCACGCAAAGGCGGCCTTGGAGCTCGGGCACTCGCTCGCCACCGCGCCGATCACCGCCGGCACCCATCTCAAGACGAAGTTCTCCGTGCCGCTGCACCGCCTCGGATTGCCGATCGGCGTGCGCGCCAACGACGCCTTCTGCACCGCACTCGCCGAGGCGACCGGCCGCGAGCTGCCTGAGCGCATCGCCGCCGAGCGCGGCCGTCTGCTCGACAGCTACGTCGATGCCCACAAGTACCTCGCCGGGAAAAAAGCCATCGTGTACGGAGAGGACGACCTCGTCGCCGGCCTCACGGTCTTTCTCGCGGAGACGGGCGTGGTGCCGGTGCTCGTCGCCAGCGGCGAGCGCAACGGCCGCCTGGCCGAGGCGATCTTCACCGCGGCCCCGGAACTGCGCAACCGAATCGAGGTGCGCGAGGGCTCCGATTTCGGCGAGATCGAGCAACGCATCGAGGAGCTCAAACCCGACATGCTCATCGGCAGCAGCAAGGGCTACAAGCTCGCCCGCTCGCTCGGCGTGCCGCTCGTGCGCTGCGGTTTCCCGGTCCACGACCGCCTCGGCGCCCAGCGCATCCGCCTGCTCGGCTACGGCGGCACGCAGCAACTTTTCGACCGCATCGTCAACGCCCTGCTCGAAGCAAAGCAGGAGCACTCGGACATCGGCTACAGCTACCTTTAACCCGGAGGACTTCACATGAAGGACGAACTCACAAGCACCCTGATCCCGCCCACTCGCACCTGCGTCTCCGCCGACGACACGCTGTGCGACGACGTTCCCTCCGTGCTCCATCAGACGCTCGATTTCACCAAGCACCCGTGCTTCAGCAAGGAGGCCCACGGCAAATTCGGCCGCGTGCACCTGCCGGTGGCCCCGCGCTGCAACCTGCAATGCAACTTCTGCAACCGGAAGTTCGATTGCATGAACGAGAGCCGCCCCGGCGTGACCAGCTCGGTGCTGCCTGTCGCGCAGGTCCTGCCGTACCTCGACGAGGTGATGGCCAAGGTGCCCAACCTGAGCGTCGGCGGCATCGCCGGTCCTGGTGACCCGTTTGCCAATCCCGACGAGACGATGGCCACGCTGCGCGCCGTGCGCGAAAAGTACCCGGAGATGATCCTCTGCCTGGCGACCAACGGCCTCGGCATCGGGCCCTACGTCGAGGAGATCGCCGCGCTCAAGGTCAGCCACGTCACGTTCACCGTAAACGCCGTCGATCCCGAGATCGGCGCCAAGATCTACGCGTGGATCCGCGACGGGCGCCGGCCCCTGCGCGGCATCGAGGCCGCCAAGCTCCTCCTCGAACGCCAGCTCGACGGCATCCGCCGCCTCAAGGCGCTCGGCGTGGTCGTGAAGATCAACTCGATCCTCATGCCGGGCATCAACGACACGCACATCCCCGAGGTGGCCCGCGTCGTCAAGGAGCTCGGCGCCGACCTCATGAATGTGATGGCGTTCCTCCCGGTGAAAGGCGCCGCCTTCGAAGAGCTCGCTCCACCCGACACCATGACGATGGCGCGCGCCCGACTGCAAAGCGGCCAGCACCTCCCGCAAATGTCGCACTGCGCCCGCTGCCGGGCCGATGCCGTGGGACTCATCAACGAGGGCCTCAACGAAGAAAACATGGAGCGGCTCAACCGTTTCGCCCGCGCCGATGTGCTCGGCGGCCGCAGCCGCCCCTACGTCGCCGTCGCGAGTGAGGAAGGCGCGCTCGTCAACCAGCACCTCGGCGAAGCCGCCCGCGTGCTCATCTACAAGAAGGACGAATCGACCGCCTCGGGTTTCAAGTTCCACGAAGTGCGCAAGACGCCCGAGCCCGGCTCCGGCGAGCACCGCTGGCGCGACCTCGGCGCCCTGCTCCACGACTGCCGCGCGTTTCTCGTCTCCGCCGCCGGCCCCTCGCCCAAACGCGTCCTCGAAGAGACCGGTATCGAGGTGCTGGAGATGGAGGGCATGATCGAGGAGGGCCTCGCCGCCGTCTTCTCCGACCAGCCCATCCCCAAGGCGCTCCAACGCCGCTTCACCGCCTGTGGCTCCGGCTGCAAAGGCACCGGCACCGGCTGCGGCTAAACGGCCGCTCTTTCCTCAAATCTCAGACTCGAAAAACATCATGAACAAACCTGCACACCACCTCTTCGTCTGCGGCAGCTTCCGTGCAAACGGCGAGCGTCAAGGCATCTGCCACAAGAAAGACTCCATGAGCCTGCTCTCATACCTCCAAGGCGAGATTCAGGACCGCTCGCTCGACGGAGTCGAAGTCGCTGTCACCGGCTGCATGAACGTCTGCGTCAAGGGCCCCGTCATGGTCGATTATCCGTCGGGCAACTATTACCGCGTGCCGAACAACGACGCCATCGACGCCATCCTCGATGCCATCGAGAACGGCACCACTGCCGAAGAATATCTGCTGACGTGAGCCACGCCTCCGCAAGAGGCATGACCCGCGCCGGTGCCACCTGAACCACGCACCGCCATGCGCCCCCGCCGACTCCATCTCATCGACACCACATTGCGCGATGGTGAGCAGGCGGCGGGCGTTGTTTTTACTCGGGAGGACAAGGTGGCCATCGCACGCGAGCTGGTCGCCGCCGGCGTGCCCGAGCTCGAAGCCGGCATCCCAGCGATGGGCCCCGAAGCGCAGGCCGACCTCCGGGCGATCATCGATACCGTCGGCGCCACGCGCGTGCTCGCCTGGTGCCGCGCCGATTCGACCGACCTCGCAGCGGCCGAGGCGTGCGGCGCCACGCGCGTCCACATTTCCTTTCCCGTCTCCGATCTGCACCTGCAAACCTGGGGGAAGGACCGGCGTTGGGTGTTGCGCGAGTTGCGCCGGCTCACCGTCGAGGCCGCCGCACGCTTCGAGTTTGTTTCCATCGGCGCGCAAGACGCCACGCGTGCCGACTTTGGATTTCTGAAACGTTTCGCCAGCGCTGTGGCGCGCACACCGGCGCGACGGCTTCGCCTGGCCGACACCGTGGGCGTCGCACATCCGGCGCGGCTCATGCACGAGATCGCCGTCCTGCGCGACTGCGCGCCGGCGCTGGAGCTCGAACTGCACGCACACGACGATCTCGGGCTGGCGACGGCCAACACCCTCGCGGCCTTCGAAAGCGGCGCGACAGCCGCCAGCGTCACCGTCAACGGCCTCGGCGAGCGCGCCGGCAACGCGGCGCTTGAGCAGGTCGTGATGGCGATGCGCGTCGCGCACGGGCTCGACTGCGGCGTGCGGCCCGAAAAGCTCGCGTTGCTCTCGGCAATGGTGGCCCGCGCCTCGGGCCGCACTCTGGCACCGGAGCGCCCGGTGGTCGGCGCGGCGGCGTTTCGCCACGAATCCGGTCTGCACTGCGCCGGGCTGCTGCGCGACGCGCGCACCTACGAGCCGTTCGCGCCCGAGACCGTCGGGCGGCGCCGCGAGCCGTTTGCCGTCGGCTGGAAATCCGGCGCCGCGGCGCTGGGCTCCGCGTTGCATGCCGCCGGAGTGGACGCCAGCGATGCGGAAGTGCGACGGCTGCTCCCTCTGGTGCGCGGCCGGGCACGCACGCTGCGCCGCACGCTCACGCCCGCCGAACTGATTTCGTTGCACCAAGCCACACTCAACACCGGAGACCGCTGACCATGGGCTTTAAGAGCTACCGCGTTACCGCACAGACCGATGGCAACGTGAGGAAGTATGCGCGACTGGAGCGTATCAACGGCCAGTTCGGCACGGGGACGCGTATCATGATGCAGTTCCGTCCGCTCGAAACCGCAACCAGTGCATTTCCCCTGTATGTGCGTGAACCCGCGCGCTGCAGCGGCTGGAGCGAGGAGCTCTCCATCGATGGCGGTTCGTCGAGCGACGGGTGCACCTGGCGATGGATGGCCCCCAAGCTCGGCTTCGCGAGCGTGGTCGCCGGATAGCGAAGTCGCGCCCTGCCGGCGACGCCGCCGGGCCGCCAGTCCTTACATCGCAAAGACCGGCTCGGCCAAAAGCGGTTTGAGCAGCTGCTGGGCCTGTTCGAGTTGTTCACCCGTGCCGCGCACCGCGAGCCACACGCTCCCCTCGGCGCCGCATACACCGCCCGCCGCCACCAGCATCGCCGTGGCGCCCGTGAGCTGGCGGATCGCGTCGAGCTCGGTGTACACCGTGCCGGGCACGGGCAGAAGGCGCAGCCCCTCGGCGCCAGGGGCGTTCAAATACTCGGCGATCACGTCGAGATTGCCGGGCACTCGTTTTTCCAACCCCACGGGCAACAGCAGCCGGACTCGGCGTCCGATAAACGCCTCCAGCGCCGCCCCGATGGTGCCGCCCTTCGGGTGCGCCACCAGCACGGCCGCGCGACTGTGTTCCAAATCGAGCGCATTGGCCCCCTTCAAGATGACGTCGCCGCGCTGCAACTCGTCAGCCACATCGAAGAGCGTCTTGCCCTTGAGCCACTGCCCGCGCCGGATGACCACATCGCCGGGAAAGCCACGTGCGGCCTGGACCGGCTCCGCTGGCCGCGCCTTCGGAGGAAGTGTCACGCCTCTGAAAAAACGCTGCCTGTCAAAACTTTCGCTGACGCCCAGCGCGCCCAGCAATTCTTCGGCGATATAGCCATTGGTCGTGCCGGCGACGACGACGAGCGTCGCGGACGTGGCTGCGGCGAGGACCTCTGGATGCGTCGCGATGCCCTTGGCGATGAGGCGCTTCCCGGCCGCGGGAGACAGCGCAAACTGTTTGAGCGACGACGTGCCGCGCTCCGCAGACAGATCAAGTTGCCCGTTTTCCATGAGAGCCAGAAAACCCCGGCCCGCGCCGACAGGCAACCAACGAATAGCGACCAAGAAAAGCTACCTGTCGGGCACCGCCGCCCCTCCTGCAAAACACCCGCAGCTGGCGCAAGCGCACCTTTGGATTGAACGCGGCGCCGAGTCGCGTTCTTCTCGGCCCTTTCCCCCCAACCCGCCCTCGATCTTTCCATGCAAGCATCCCAAGACAAATCCGGCCGTTTCCTCCTGAGCGGCAACGAGGCGATCGCCCTCGCGGCGCGCCACTGCGGCGTCGCCCTCGGCACCGGTTATCCCGGCACTCCCTCGACCGAGATTCTCGAGAACTTCAGCGCGCTCGGCGGCAAGGCCCAGTGGGCCCCCAACGAAAAAGTCGCCGCGGAGGTCGCGCTCGGTGCCGCCTTCGGCAATGCCCGCGTGCTCTGCACCATGAAACACGTCGGCCTCAACGTCGCCGCCGACGTCCTCTTCACCATGACCTACTCCGGCGTCTCCGGCGGCTACGTGTTGATCGTCGCCGACGACCCCGGCATGGCCTCCTCGCAAAACGAGCAGGACAGCCGCCGCTACGCCGAGGCCGCCGCCGCCCCGATGTTCGAGCCGGCCGATTCGCAGGAAGCCTACGACCTGCTGCGTCTGGCCTTCGAGACGAGCGAGCGCTGGCAGATCCCCGTCATCTACCGGGTGACGACGCGCGTGTGCCACTCGAAGTCGCCCGTGAAGCCCCGCTTCGCGCCCGACGCCACGCTCACGCCCGCCGATACCGGCGCACCCACGCCCGAGTTTATCCGCAACATCTCCCACCGCGTGATGGTGCCCGGCCACGCCAAGCCCGCACACCGCCGCCTCCGCGCCAAGCTCGCCGAGATGGAGGCTTGGAACGTCGCCAGCGGCCCGCAGCGCGTCGAGCTCCGCGCCGAGACGCTGGGCGTGATCGTCGCCGGCATCGGCTACCACCACGTGCGCGAAGTCGCCCCGGAGGCCAGCGTGCTCAAGCTCGCGATGACGCACCCGCTGCCGATGCAAACCATCAAGGATTTCGCCGCCTCCGTGCAGCGCTGCGTGGTCATCGAAGAAAACGACCCGTGGCTGGCCAACGCCTGCCGCGCCGCCGGCATCAACGTCGAGGCCAAGGACGACGCGCTCTTCCGCTTCGGCGAGCTCAACCCCGACCGCGTGCGCCGCATCCTCGCGCACGATTCGAGCGCCGAGCCAGTACCGCCGCGAGGCAAGCCGCCCGGCCTGTGCACCGGTTGCCCGCATAACGCCAGCTTCACAGTGATGAAGGAGCTCGACTGCATCGTCTCGGGCGACATCGGCTGCTACACGCTCGCCGCCCTCCCGCCGCTCTCCGCGATGGACCTCATGATCGACATGGGCGCGGCCATCGGCATGGGCCTCGGCCTGCGCCATGTGTTGCCACGCGCCCAGGCCAAGCGCGTCGTCTCCGTGATCGGCGACAGCACCTTCCTGCACAGCGGACTGACCGGCCTGCTCGAAATGACGTACAACACGCCCGACAGCGGCCACGTGCTCGTCATCCTCGACAACGGCACCACCGCCATGACCGGCCAGCAGGAGCACCCCGGCACCGGCCGCCTCCTCGACGGCACCGGCACCAGCAAGGTCAGCTACGAGGCGCTCGCCCGCGCCACCGGCATCAAAAATGTCTTCACCGTCAACCCGGTCCGCGAACGCGAGCTCTTCAAGGACACGCTCGCGCAGGCCCTCAACAAGGACGAGCTCACCGTGATCATCGCGCGCAGCCCGTGCATCCTCGCCGCCGCACGCATCGCCGCGTGGGAGAAAGAGCAAAAGGCGATCGCCGACAAAGCCACGCCTGCCACGGACGAGTCCTGCGGCTGCGGTTGCAGTTGCCAAAGCTAATCCCACGGAGATCCCGACATGAAATCCACCCAACCCACCACTCTCAACGTGCGCTTCGCCGGTCTCGGCGGCACCGGCGTCATCAAGGCCTCCGACATCTTCGCCGACGTCGCATTCCGCAGCGGTTGCGAAGTCAAAAAGGCCGAGGTCCACGGCATGAGCCAGCGCGGCGGCTCCGTGCAGAGCGACGTGCGTTTCGGCACCGAGGTCCACAGCCCGATGATCCCCGGCGGCGCCTGCGATTTCCTCATCGTCATGGAGGAGTCGCAAATCGAAGTCGTGCGCGGCGATCTGCGCGCTGGCGGCACCTTGATCGTGCCGGCGGATATCGACGTGGCCAAGCTGCCCTCGGCCAAGGCGCTCAACGTCGCCATGCTCGGCCGGCTCAGCCGCTCCTTCGAGTTTTCCGAGGAATCGTGGCAGGCCAGCCTGCGCGCCAACTTCCCCGAAAAGCTCCACGCGGCCAACGCCGTCGCCTTCGCCCTCGGGCGCGCCTGATCCACCGCACGCCGGCGCCGCCCCTGCGCCGCCGGCCTATTTTCCCCGACATCCCTCAGCTCCACACCCCGATGATTCACAACCTCTGGAACGACGCCAACGGCACCTTCTTCCCTGAAAGCGCCCTCGACTTCATGCCCGTTGGCAACCTGCGCGAAGTGCAGTTGCAACGCCTCAAGGCCGTCACCGCGCTCGCCTACGAACGCGTGCCGCTCTTCCGCCAGCGCATGGACGAGAAGGGCGTCAAACCGTCCGACATTCACACGCTCGCCGATGTGCGCCTGCTCCCCTTCTCCACGAAGTCCGACCTGCGCGACACCTACCCGTACGGCCTCTTCGCCGTGCCGATGAGCGAGGTCGTCCGCCTGCACGCCTCCAGCGGCACCACCGGCAAGCCCATCGTCGTCGGCTACACCGAGCAGGACATGGAGGTCTGGAAACAGGTCATCAAGCGCTCGCTCTACGCGGCCGGCTTCACCCGCGGCGACATCGTATCCAACATGTACGGCTACGGTCTGTTCACCGGCGGCCTCGGCCTGCACGCCGGTCTGGAAGCCATCGGCGCCACCGTCATCCCGATCTCCGGCGGCAACTCCGAGCGACAGATCATGGTGATGAAGGATTTTGGCGTCACCGGCATCTGCGCCACGCCCAGCTACTTCATCCACCTCATCGAAGTCGCCCAGAAGATGGGCATCGATTTCAAGCGCGACCTGAAGGTGAAGCGCGGCGTCTTCGGCGCCGAGCCGTGGACGAACCAGATGCGCGAGTACATCGAAAACGCCACCGGCATCCAGGCCTTCGACATCTACGGCCTGTCCGAAATCATCGGCCCCGGCGTGGGCAACGAGTGCCAGTGCCGCCAGGGCCCGCACATCTTCGAAGACCACTTCCTCGTCGAAATCGTCGATCCGCAGACGCTCGAACCGCTGCCCGACGGTCAGGAAGGCGAACTCGTTTTCACCACCCTGAGCAAGCAGGCCATGCCGGCCATCCGCTACCGCACACGCGACATCACCGCGCTGGAGACGGAGCCCTGTGCCTGCGGCCGTACCCTGCGCCGCATCCGCCGCATCAGCCGCCGCAGCGACGACATGTTCATCCTGCGCGGCGTAAACGTATTCCCCTCGCAGATCGAAACCGCGCTCCTCAAGACTGAGGCCTCCCTGCCCCACTACCTGATCGTGCTCACCCGCCGCTCCGGCCTCGACCAGATGGAAGTCCGCGTCGAAGTCACGGCCGAGATGCTGCGCGACCGCGTCGGCGAGATGGACCAGCTCCAAAAACGCTTCGCGCGAAACATCGAGCAGATCACCGGCCTGCACGCCGAGGTCACGCTCTCGCAGCCGGGCTCGCTCCCGCGCAGCGAAGGCAAAGCCAAGCGCCTGCTCGACCAACGCAACCTCGGTGCCTAAACTGGAAACTACCCCACCATGAAACTCACCCAAATCTCCGTCTTTCTCGAAAACCGCCCCGGCCGCCTGTCCGCCCTCGCCCACAGCCTGGCCGCCGCCGGCGTGAACCTCAGCACGCTCATGCTCTCCGACAACGGCGAGTTTGGCCTGCTGCGCCTGCTCACGCCCGACGTTGAAAAAGCCAAGACGACCATCGCCGCCGCCGGCTACGCCTCGACCACGACGGAAGTCGTCGCCCTCGAAGTGCCCGACCGCCCCGGCGGCCTCGCCACCGTGCTCGCCGCCGTCGAGAAAGCCGGCGTCTCCGTGGAATACATGTACGCCTTTGCCGAGCGTCCCGGCACGGCCGCCATCATGGTCTTCCGCTTCGACGACATGGACAAAGCCCTCCATGCGCTCCGTGCCGCCGACATCGGAATCTGCCAGGCCGTAAAACTCTTCGAGCGCTGAACGCGCCTGGCTCCGGCCACGCGCCAGAGTCCTCCTGTCAACACACCGCCCGAGCCCTTTGCGCTCGGGCGTTTTTTTGCGGGGTTTGCCAGCCCGTCGCCGGCTACCCGCCATGCTGAGCACTGGGGAATTAAAACTGGCGGAGAGGGAGGGATTCGAACCCCCGGAACCCTGACGGGCTCAGCGGTTTTCAAGACCGCCGCAATCGACCACTCTGCCACCTCTCCGTGGGGGCAACACCGGCAAGGTGTGGGCCGTCGGTGGCGTCGCAATGCCAAAGTTTCGCCACTTCACACGCACGCCACACGTGCGCCGCACAAAACCATTTCGCGCAAATCTAGGGCTGACCCCAAGGGGATAAATCCTCCACGCTGCCGCCATGCACGTCCGTCTCGCCGAACTTTTCACGCAACGCTTCGGAGCGCCGCCTGCCGCCACGCAGGAGCTGCGCGCGCACGGTTCGAGCCGCAAACTCTACCGGCTGCATGGGGCGAACGGGCAGTCGGCCGTCGGCGTGGAGTACGACGAGCGCGAGGAAAACGCGGCCTTCGTGGGCTTCACAAAACACTTCCGTGCAGCCGGCCTGCCGGTGCCGGAAATCTACGGTGAGGATCTGGCGCAGGGCGTGTACCTCGAAGAAGACCTCGGCGACACGACGCTGTTTGACCTGTTGCAAAAGGAGCGCGGGCAATCGGAGGAAATCCCGGCGCCGGTGGCCGCGGTTTACCGACAGGCCGTCGGCCAGCTCGCGCGCATGCAGATCGTGGCGGGCAAGCACCTCGACTACGGGCTCTGCTACCCGCACAGCGCATTCGACCGGCGCTCGATGAGCTGGGACCTCAACTACTTCAAATACTACTTTCTGAAGCTCGCGCAGGTGCCCTTTCACGAGCAGCGGCTGGAAAACGATTTCGATGCGCTCATCGGCTACCTGCTCCAAGCGCCCGCCGACTACTTCCTCTTCCGCGATTTCCAGTCGAGAAACATCATGGTGCGCGACGGGCAGCTGTGGTTCATCGACTATCAGGGCGGGCGGCGCGGCGCGTTGCCCTACGACCTCGCATCGCTGCTGCTCGACGCCAAGGCGAACCTCCCGTTCGCGTTTCGCGACGAGATCAAGGCCGAGTACCTGCGTGCCGCCTCCGCGCTCACGCCGATCGACGCGGAGCAGTTCGAGGCGTTTTACCGTGGTTTCTCGCTGATCCGGCTCATGCAGGCGATGGGGGCATACGGCTATCGCGGCTTCTACGAGCGCAAGACGCATTTCCTGCAAAGCGTCCCCTACGCGCTGCGCAACCTGGAGCATCTGCTGGCCGGCGGCGCGCTGCCGGTGGCGTTGCCCGAGCTGTGGAGCGCGTTGCAACGCCTCGTGGGCTCGGCGCGCCTGCGCACGCTCGCGGAGGTGCCCGTGCCGCTGACCGTGAAGGTGCAGAGTTTTTCCTACAAACAAGGCTATCCGGCGGACGACTCGGGGCACGGAGGCGGCTTCGTCTTCGACTGCCGCGCGCTGCCAAATCCGGGGCGCGAGCTGCGTTTCAAAACGCGCACCGGGCGCGATGCCGACGTGGCCGACTACCTGCGCCAGCACGACGAGGTGGCCCAGTTCCTCGCGCAGATCCGCGTGCTGTTGGAGCCGAGCCTGACGACCTACCGGGCCCGACACTTCACGCACCTGTCGGTGGCCTTCGGATGCACCGGCGGACAGCACCGCAGCGTTTACTGCGCCGAGGCGCTCGCACAGTGGCTGCGCCAGCAGGCCGGCATCACGGTGGAGTTGACCCACCGCGAATCGGCCCGCTGGCCCACCGCCTGAGCTGCCCATGAAAGCGATGGTCTTTGCCGCGGGACGCGGCACGCGTCTGAAACCGCTCACCGACACGCGCCCGAAGGCGCTCGTGGAAGTCGGCGGCGAGCCGTTGATCGCGCATGTGCTCCGGCGGCTGGTCGCGGCCGGGGTGACGGAGGCGATCGTCAACCTGCACCATTTCGGCGAACAGATTCCGCCCTACCTCGCCAGCCAGGGAAACTTCGGGCTGCGGCGCGTGGCCTACTCCGAGGAGCCTGAGCTGCTCGATACCGGCGGCGGCCTCAAGCAGGCGTCGTGGTTCTTCGACGACGGCGAGCCGTTTTTCGTGCACAACGCCGACGTGTTGAGCACGGTCGATCTGGCGGCGCTCATGCGGGCGCACCGCGAGACGGGCGCGCTCGCCACGCTCGCCGCGATGGCGCGACCGACGGCGCGGCCACTGTTTTTCGATGCGGAAAACCGGCTGGTCGGCCGGCGCTCGGCGAGCAAGGGCGACGAGCTGGTGCGCGCGCCGCACGGTGAGGTGAGCCCGCTCGGCTTCTGCGGCATCCACGTGGCCTCGCCGGAGGTGTTTCGCGAGTTGACCGAGACGGGGGCATTTCCCATCGCGGGCAGCTATCTGCGGCTGGCGGCGGCGGGAGCGGCGATTCGCGCCCACCGCGTGGATGGCGCGAAGTGGCGCGACTGCGGGCGTCTCGAAGACCTGCGCCCGCTCTGAAAATCGGGGCAAAAAAAGAGGCGGAGCGCCTACCCCTAAGCGCTCCGCCATAGCTTTCTTGTTACCCAAAAACTCCCGCTAGGCGGGAGAATCTAGCCGGGATAAAAAGAAGAAATCGTGGGGCACCGGTCAACCATGGCGCACGTGCACTTCTACGCACAGCCGCAGTACGAAGTCCCCCCCATTGGTGCAAAAAAACCGGTCCCGAGAACGGGACCGGTTTTGAATGAGGAAACGGGCGGAGCGGATCAGTCGTCGTTGCTGCGAGAGACACCGCCGAGAATCATGAGCACGTGGAGCAAGCTGCCCAGCGAGGCCACAAAGGCAGCGACATAGGTCAACGCGGCGGCACCGAGGGTGTCCTCGACGCCAGGCATTTCATCACGGTCGAGGATACCTAGGTTAACGAGCTCGAGCTTGGCGCGGCGGCTGGCGTCGAACTCGACAGGGAGCGTGACCAAATGGAAGAGCGTGACGGCGGCCAGAGCAATCGCGGCGAGTTGCAAGACGAGCAGGCCGAGGACCTTTGCGCCCAACAAGCCGATGAGCAGGATCGCGATGAGCAGGCCGTAGTTGGCCATCGGCGAGACGAATTGCACGGCCGGGACGATCACCTGCCGGAACTTCATCATGCTGTACCCGACCTTGTGCTGAATGGCATGGCCGGCCTCGTGCGCGGAGACGCCCAGAGCAGCGAGACTGGTGCCATGGTAGTTTTCCGAGGAAAGCGCGAGGCGCTTGGTCATCGGGTTGTAATGGTCGGTGAGGTGACCGGGAACTTCGACAATCTCGACGTCGTGGATGCCCGCCCGGTGCATGACGGCCTCCGCCGCCTCGCGTCCGGTAATGCGTCCACGCGAAGGGATTTGCACGTTTTTGTTGTAAGCGCTCATCACGCGCATCTGCGCATACAGCCCGAAAAGCATCGGGATACCAATGAGGATAAACCAGATAATCATGGCGGGAAGAATGGTTAAATAGGTTGAGCAGGTTTCGGTCCGCCTTTTCGAAAGGCAAACCGGGTCTGTGACCGGGGTTGAAGTTACACGTCCACGGCTCGATGCAAGCGCAAGCGGCCCGAATGGAAAAAAACGCCCCTGTTGGAAGGCGAGCCAGCATGGCACGCGTGGCACAAACGTTGAGGCCAAAACGCCACGCAAAGCGCCGGCATCAGCAAGTCCCTTAAGAAAGCAAGTCAATGCGCCGATATGCGGGTAAGCATTTTACGTCCATGGGCAGCATCATTAATCTCAGCAGCTTAACATCCAGTTCAGGAATGGACTGGGATTCCGTGATCGATCAGCTCATCGAGCTCGAAAAAGTGCCGATCACGAAACTCGAGACAGAGCAGAAAACAAACACGGAGAAAAACGATCTGCTCGCCTACATGGGCACGCTCATGTCGTCGCTCAAAACGGCATCCACCGCGCTCAGCTCCGATGGGCTTTTTAACTCCCGCCTGGCCTCCTCCACGACCACCAATTCGACTTGGAGCGTCAGCGCGGATAAGGGCACGGCGACCGGTGCCTACACGGTGAACATTGAGCAATTGGCGAAATCCGCCGTGCGCAACGGATCGTCGGACATCGGCTACGGCTTGAGCCAGACCTCGGACGTCTCGGGGGTCACCCTCGCGACGATGGTCACGGCAGTGAAGCCGACCGCAGGGACATTCACCGTCAATGGCGAGAAAGTCACCATCGCACTCACGGACTCCCTCCAGGACGTGTTTACGAAAATCAACACCGCCACGGGAGGCGATGTCACCGCTTCGTACGATTCGGCAACCGACAAGATATCGCTCACCTCCGCCTCCGGCTCGCTCGTCCTCGGCGCCGCCAACGACACATCGAATTTCCTCACCTCGATGCGGTTGAGCAACAACGGCACAGGGACCGTCTCCAGCGCCAGCTCGCTTGGCGCCACGAATACCTCGGCCACCCTTGCCAATGCCGGCCTCCGTTCCTCGATCACCAATGTCGATGGCTCCGGCAACGGCAGCTTCAGCGTCAACGGCGTCTCGATCGACTACAACGTCAACACGGACACCCTTTCGACCGTCCTTTCGCGCATCACCGCCTCAAGCGCAGGGGTGACGGCCTCATACGACGCGGCAAACGACAAAGTCGTCCTCACAAATAAAACGACGGGCGACACCGGCATCAGCATCAGCGAAGGCGCCGGAGGCTTGGTCGATGCCCTCGGGCTCGGCTCAACCAGTACCCTGACCCGAGGCCAAAACGCGCTGTTCACGATCAACGACGGCCCGACCTTGGTGAGCAGCACCAACACCTTGGACTCCAGTGCCCATGGCATCGAGGGGCTCACCATCACCGCCCGCAGCGCCAGCACGGAGACAATTTCGGTCACGGCAGATACAAAGACGATGCAAACCGCGATCGAGGGTTTCATCACGGCCTATAACAACGTCCAGGACTACATCGACTCGGTCACTGAGATCTCCACCACCGACGATGAAGTGACAGCGCAACCGCTCGCCTCCAATCGCGAGGTACAAGAGTGGTCCACCAAGCTTCGCTCGATCGTTTTTGGCTCCGTCTCCGGCCTGACCGGTTCAATCACCCGCCTCAACGACCTCGGCATCGATTTCATTTCGGGGTCCGACAATCTTCTCATCAAGGACCAGACCAAACTGACCAAGGCGCTCAGCGAAAACGCGAGTAGTGTTGCGACCCTCTTTGGCTCCGCCAGCACCGATGGCGTCGTCTCCAAGCTGAACAAGCTCATCACGACCATCGCAGGCGAGGGTGGTGACGGCGGTATCCTGAAAACCCAGCGCGATGCCCTCACGAAGGCCAACACCAGCCTCGATGCCCAGATCGAAGTCTTGGAACGCCGCGTCGAGCAGCAACGCGAACTCCTCGAGGCCGCCTTCCAGCGCATGAACGAATACCAGACCAAGATGAGCTCTACCTCGAAGCTCTTGGACCAATTGTATAATTCCAGTTCGAAGGACGATAGCTAACCCATGAACGGCCTCTTTCGCGCCACATTCGTCTGCCTAATCTCGCTCGGATTGAGCGCGGGCTGCTCCACCCTGCAGTTGCAAGATCCTGCGCGCACCGGGCCATTCTTCACCCCCGCCGCGTACCAATCGGCCCCGAGCATCCCGCCGGAAATCCGCCGAGTCCTCGTCCTACCCGTCGCCTCCGATGTCCCGATGACGGACGATCAGCTGGTCAAACTCGACGAGATCGTACGCACCACTCTTGGCCAAACCTCCAAGTTTGAAATCACGCCCCTCACGCGCGCAGAATGTGCCCGGATCGCAGGTAAGCAAGCGGTGCACTCGACGGATGCCCTTCCCCACGATTTTCTCGGCCGACTCGCAGCCAGTCATGCTGTAGATGCGGTTATATTCACCGATATAACAAGCTACTCACCGTACCCACCCATGCGCATAGGCTTGCGCATAAAGCTCGCCCGCACAGTCGATAACAGCCTCCTATGGGCTTTCGATACAGTCTTCTCGGCGACCGAAAAACGAGTAGTCAATTCGGCCCGCCGCTACTGGATCGACACTGCCCCCGCCAATACCCCGGCCGACTACAGCAATACTGTCCTCGAAAACCCATCTCGCTTCGCCACATACGCAACTAGCGCCGCATTCTCCACCCTCCCCGGTCGGTAATTTTGCGTATTTTTCATTTAACCCATACTCAACCCGGTCGATACTTTCTTCACTCATCCAAAACACGGCGTTCCCAGTATTCAGTCATGGGCGGACCGTATGGAATAAAACCCGTACTACCATGATCAACATTGCATCGAAGACTGACACGCTCGTGCGCCCAGAGGCCGTAACCGGTACCCCCCTTCACGCGCCCGTAAGCGTCCCGCAACGTTCCATTGATACGGAACGTCTTAGCTCGGCCAGCCAGGAAATCCTGCAAGCGGCCCTCGCAGATCAACCCGAAGTGAGACCTGAAATCGTCGATCACGGCCAGCGCCTCGCAGTCGATGGAAACTATCCCCCCAAGGAGATAATCCGCCGGCTTAGCGAGATGCTCGTGACCTCCGTCGATTATACAGAACAGGCAGAAGCTTAAACTTTATATAATAATACAATGGTCGCATCCGGTTACGCTCGTACCTATCAGGCTCAATCCGTGCTCACGGCCAGCCCCGGCCAGCTCGTCTTGATGCTCTATGATGGCGCGCTCAAGTTTCTCGGCCTGGCTCAGGAGGGCTTTCGCATGCCCGACGATAATCCCCGACGCTTTGAGCTGATTAATACTAACCTCCAGAAGGCTCAGAATATCATCGCCGAGCTCCAAGCCACGCTGAACCACGAGGCGGGGGGCGAGCTCTCCGTGACGCTCGACCGCCTCTACGATTACTACTCGCGCCGGCTCTTTGAGGCCAACCTCAAGAAGCAGGTCGAGCCCGTCGTCGAAGTCGAACGCTTCCTGCGCGAGCTCCGCGATGCCTGGGCCGAAATGCTCCGCAAGGAGGAAGGCGCCCACGCCTCCCTAAACCAAGGCGTTGCCTGATCGTCGCCTCAATGGCCCAGACTCCACTCCAGCAACTTGAGCGCCTCATCGGCGCCCTCTCCGAGCTGGTCTCCCAAGAACATGCCCTACTCACGGAGCAGACTTGGGAGGAAGCTGCGGCGCTGGAGGACAATATCCAAGCCGTGATCGGTGGCATCACCCCGCTCGCCCTCGACTTGGGCGCCGAAGGGCTCCTGCCTGCCGACTTCCGTGCCCGCATCGCAGAAGTCACCGAGACGCATCAGGCCGCGCAACGAAAACTCGCGACATTGATGGGGCAGGCACGCACCGAGCTCAGGAGTTTAAAATCGACCGAGCAGAAGCTCGGCAAAATGCGGCCGACCTATGCGGCGCTCTCCGAGGCGCAATCGCGGCCATCGTTTCTCGCCCAGTGCTGAGCGAGGTGTCTTAGATCCAGTCTTCCACGAGCGGCTTACGGCCCGCTGCGAGCAAGTAAGCTCCCCAGCTCCAACGGCCACCCGCGTGCAACCAGGCATGCTCCCCCGCCATGATCGTACGCATGGCCAGCTGAATCGGCCATGCCGGACGCTTCAAATCGCCAGCCCGGCGGCCCCCGCTGAGCGCGTTTTTCCACGACCAGACCTCCGGCACAGTCAACGTGTGCCAGTGCGTGCTTTGCACCCCATGAAACCCTGCGCCAGATAAAAAGGCATGTGCCTGCCGGCGCCTGAGCACCCGGCCCCCCGCTTCGCCCGCACGCCAGCGCGTTGGCATGTTGAGGACCAGAATTCCACCGGGCTTGAGCACGCGAAAAACCTCCGCCAGCGCAGTCTCAGGTTTCTCGACCTCGCAAAGTGCATCGATCAAGACCACCGCCTCAAAGGAGGCCGTCGGGAAGGGCAATGCCGCGATTGAGCCCTCGCGCACATCGCAGCCAGTGCGTTTCCGCGCCAGCTCGCATGCCACACTGGAGGAGTCCAGGCCGCTCCAGTCCCAATTCGGATAGCGCTGCCCAAGCTTGAGCATCACCCCGCCGTGGCCGCAACCGGCGTTCAGCACCCGCGCCGGCCGCGCCGGCGAGACCACCCGCTTCAGCACACGCTCCACATGCGCCAGGCGGGAGCGGGCGTGCCACAGGTTGTCCTCGATTTCTGCAAGCGTGAGATACTCGTCGATGTTCATTCTCAGGAGGCGGGCTCACAGCTCTGTGCATTTCCGCCCGTTTGTCCGCACCATTCTCCAAATTCTCGCTCACGGCGCCGCTGGCCGCTCGGAGCGGCCCACGAAATCCGGATGCAACACGCGCAAAGCCGACCCATCCTCGAGCAGCAGGCACTGGAGCGACTCCACAAGCTTTTCGCGAATGGGGACTCCATCATGGTATAGAATCACCGGGGTAAACACACCGCCAGGCCCCGCCTTTACCGCGACCTGATCGGGCGAGATCGACGAACGTCCGAGGACGCGCGTCGTCGGCCACGCCACATCGGGAAACACGACAAACGCCAGCTCCGAGCACACGATCCGGCGGTCGCTCTCCACATCAAAATTGAAATCGTAAGATTTGCCCAGCTGGCCGAAAGTCCGAAGGAGCGCCGCACGCGTCTCCGTGCGCGACAGCGGGCGCGGGCGGATTACGAGAAGGTCGTCGATGTTGAGAAAATGCTCCAGCGTGTTGAGCTCCACGCCAGGCCGCAGCGCCTCGACGATCGAAGCCCCGGCGCGGATGCGTGCGTGATGCGGACGCACGAGTGGCTCATCCCAAAGCCCAAGCTCCGTGAGCTCGGCTTCCGAGCCGACCCACACCGCCACATGCCCGTAGTGCCCAGGGATCGACTTGTCGGTCAGCCGAAACGGCGTCTTCTCCAGCAGCACATCGAGCGGGCGCAACTGTGCCCCCAGCGCACTCTTTTCCGCCGCCGGCAGATCCTTCAGGTAACCGTGTCGAGTCTCGACGAGCCCGATCGCATTACCGACCGTCGCGCTGGTCGCGTGCATCGAGCCTTTTCCGATCTCAAGCAACAAATCGCCCACAAACGCGACCCCCGCGTGCCCGCCGGTCACCCACTCGGACACAAAACGCTCGGGCAACGCGCGGGAGAAGAACTGATACCCGGAGCTCTGCCGGATCAACTCGTCGAGATACGCCTCGTTTGGCGTCGCGGCCTCGACGGCTCCACCCTCGGCGCGATACCAGACCACCGCGCCGGCCAATCGTTGCCTACGCAGCGGATTCAGAAACCGGCGCGCCGCCGCATCGAGTTCGCCCTCCACCTCCGGATGGTCACTGCGCAACAGCCGCCGCAGTTTCGGCTCCTCGAAAAACGGCTGCACGCCAACGGCGTAATTGTCGAACTGCATCAAGGCCGCTGCCAGCACCAGCTTGGTCTGTAACCGCGCCAGAGGATCGTGAGCAAGCGCCGGCGCGGCACGTCGCCACGCCTCATCGCCCTGGCAATCCACCAAGGCCTCCCACCGCCGGTCCAAAAAGACGTAATCCTCTGCGCCCCGGTACAGGCGCGTAAGCTCCGCACTCGTCAACACTCCGGAGCCAAGCCGCTCGCTGACCGATTCGCGAAACCGCGCCCCCCGTGCGCGCCAGTCGAGCGAACGAAGCGTGAGCGAGCGCAGCACAGCCATGTCCTCCTGCAGCGCCTCCGCTCGCGGAGGCAGACCGGCTCCCCCGGGCGACACCACCGGCACGTGACGGCAAGCCGCTGCGGACAGGACAAGAAAGACCAGTAGGAATGAAACCAAACCACGCGACATAGGGGCTCAACGCGTGCCGAGCGCCCGCTCGACTGCAACCGAGAAACGGCCCGCCACCGTTTCCCAAAAGTAAAAAACGCGCGTCCCTGCGGATCGCGCGTTCGAAAAAACCGTGCGAGGGACGGCGCTCAGGCCAGCACTTCCTCGGGCTTGAAGAAACGCGCGATCTCGGCGAGCCCGTTGTCCGGGCTATCCGAGGCGTGGAGGATGTTCACACGACCATCCGTGCCAAAATCGCCACGGATTGTCCCCTTCTCCGCCTTCCGCGAATCGGTGGGCCCCAGCATCGCACGCACACGAGCCACGGCATCCTCTGCCTGCAAGGCCATCACCACGACCGGGCTGGAAAGCATGAACTCCACCAGCGGCGGGTAGTACGGCTTGTCCGCAATATGCGCATAGTGCTCGGCGAGCAGCGCAGGCGTCAGCCGCATCATCTTGCAGGCGACGATCGTAAAACCGGCGCGTTCGAACCGGTCCAGAACCGTGCCGACGAGTTTCTTCTGCACACAGTCCGGCTTAAAAATAATGAGCGTCTTTTCCATAAAAAGGAGAGGAGCCTACACCCTGCACAATCGCCCGCCGCGGGGAAGCTCATTATCAGTTCCCCGCGTTGGCGCTTCGAGGAACCACGGCGCATTCCCGGCCAAGTTGCCCGCCCCGGACAAGAAATTGTATGCACAGCCACATGCTTGGCCCGCCCGCACCCATCAAAAAGAAGTTGCGGCACGTGGGCATGCCTAAAGCATCCCACACGCAACACCTGCCGGATCGCCCATCACGCCCCGGCCACACGCTCTCTCATGAAAAAGTTCTCCATCGCCATCGGGTCCGATCACGCCGGCTTCCAGTACAAGGAAGCCATCAAAGCCATGCTGCTCGCAGAAGGCCACACCGTGCGGGACTTCGGCACCTACAGCGCCGCCAGCTGCGACTATCCGGACTTCATCCGCCCAACCGCCGAGGCCGTCGCCCGCGGTGAATTCGAGCGCGGCATCGTCCTGGGTGGCTCCGGCAACGGCGAGGCCATCGTCGCCAACCGCGTCAAGGGCGTGCGCTGCGGCCTGTGCTGGAACGAACAAGTCGCCATCTGGAACCGCTCGCACAACGACGGCAACGTCCTCTCCATCGGCGAGCGCACCGTCACGCAGGACGAAGCGCTTCACATCGTGAAAGTCTGGCTCGCCACCGAGTTCGAAGGCGGTCGCCACCTGCCCCGCGTCCAGAAAATCGACGCCTAAACGGCGCTTCAGCCTCCGCTCATCACCTGGATGATCCGTACGATCGGCAGGAATAGAGCGATCACGATCCCGCCGACGACCACCGCCATGAGCACGATCATGGCGGGCTCGATTAACGCTGTCAGTCCGACGACGGCCCGCTCCACCTCCTCGTCGTAGATGTCGGCCACCCGGGTGAGCATCGCGGGCATGGCGCCCGTTTCTTCCCCCACCGCGATCAAACTCACCGGCATCGCGGGGAAAAGCGGGCTGTCGCCGAGCGTGCGCGACAACGACTCCCCCGCACGCACACGCCCGACCGACTGACTGATCGCATCGGCCACCGGGGCATTGCCACTCGTATCGCGCGCGATCTCCAGTGCCTGCAGGATCGGCACCCCGCTGGCGAGCAACGTCCCCGCCGTCCGTGCAAACCGCGCGATGCTCGTCTTCAGCCAGAGCTCGCCCAGTAAAGGGACGCGCAACAGCCACGCATCATAACGTGCCCGCCCCGCCGGCGTGCGACACCAGCGCCACACGCCCAAAACCGCCGGCGCGCCCAGCCCAATCACCCAGGTCCAGTGAGCCCCGAGGATCTCTGCACACCCGAGCACCCACTGAGTGAGCCACGGGAGCGATTGCCCGCGCAACTGCTCGGCAAACAGCGCCTGAAAGCGCGGAACCACCCACACCATCAAAGCCGCCACGATGCCACCTGCCACGACCACGATCGTCGCGGGATAGACCATCGCGGCCTTCACCTTTCCGCGGACCCGTTCGCCGTTCTCCAGAAAACGCGCCAACCGGTCCAGCACCGCCGCGAGCGCCCCGCCTGCCTCGCCGGCCCTGACCATGTTCACGTACAATGTGCTGAAAACATCCGCCCGACGCGCCAGCCCTTCCGCCAGCGTCCCGCCCGCACGGATTTCCAGTGCCAGCGACTCCGTCAGCTCCCGCACCGCGTCCCTCCGCTCCTGCCGCGCAAGCACATCCAGCGCGCGCACCAGCGGCACACCCGCGTGCAACATCTCCGCCAGCTGACGCGTCCACACTGCCAGCAGCTGCCCGCGCATCGGGCGCAGACCAGCCCGCCACGGTGCACACATCGTCTGCCATCGCGGCAACCAGCCACCCTCACCTGGGACACCTGGCCACGACTCCTCGCTCATACAAAACGCATCGCCTCCTCCAGTGAAATCTCACCGGCACACACCAGACGCCACGCCTCGTCGCGCAGGCTCCGCCAGCCAGCCTCCCGCAAGATACGCCGCAAGACCTGCGCTGGCGCTCCCGCGCTGATCGCCTCGCGCAACTCCGGGAAAACCGGCGCCCATTCGAAAATCCCAACGCGCCCCCGGTGGCCGCTTCCCCTGCACGCCGGACAGCCGGAGGCACGCCACCCGGCCGTGAGCGCAGCTCCCGCGACAGGCGCCCACTCGCCAGCGAGCGCCCCATCGAGAGAAACCGACTCACGGCGGCAGTCGGGGCAGAGCCGGCGCACGAGGCGCTGCGCGAGCACGCCCTCCAACGTCGCGCCCAATAGAAACGGTTCCACGCCCATATCAACCAGTCGCGTGACGGCGCCCATCGCATCCGGCGTGTGCAACGTCGTCAGCACAAGATGTCCGGTGAGCGAAGCCTGGATCGCGATCTGCGCCGTCTCCGCATCGCGGATCTCGCCGACCATGATCGTATCGGGATCCTGCCGCAGAAACGCGCGCAGCGCAGAGGCAAAGGTGAGCCCGGCAGGCAGGTTCACGGGCACCTGCATGATGCCGTCGATCTCGTACTCCACGGGGTCTTCGACGGTGAGAATCTTGCACTCGCCATCGTTGAGCCGGCGCAACCCGGCGTAGAGCGTCGTCGTCTTTCCCGAGCCGGTGGGGCCGGTCACGATGAGGATGCCGCACGGTCTTGCCAGCCGCTCCTCCAGCCCGGCGCGCATCTGCGCGGGCAGGCCCAGCTCGCCAAGATCGAGGCCGATCGACGACTGATCGAGCACGCGCAACACCACGCTTTCGCCAAACTGGGTGGGCAGCACCGAGACCCGCAGATCGATGGCGCTCCCCGCGTGCCTGTGGTGGATGCGCCCGTCCTGAGGTGTACGCCGCTCGGCGATGTCGAGATCGGCCAGCACCTTGATGCGGGAGATGATCGGAAGCGCGAGCGCCCCCGGCAGCGTCTCGATCTCGCGCAACGTCCCATCAACCCGCAACCGCACTTTCAACGCCTCGGCAAAGGGCTCGAAATGCAGATCGCTCGCCCGCTCCTCGATTGCCTGGTGAAGTATCCGGTCGACCAGATCCACCACTTTCCGCTGCGCAGCAAGCACGGCGAGCTCCTCGCGTGCGGGCTCCCTGGACTCTCCGACGCCCCCGCCGATGCCTGTCTCCACCGGGCCGGTTTCGCCACCGTAGTGCCGCTGGACCAATCCCGCCACGCCCGCCGGATCGGCAATCACCAGCCGTACCGGTTGTCCAATGAGAAACGCGACCCGCCCCGCCAGCCCGGGATCGCATGGATCGCGGGCGAGCACAGCCACGTGCGAATCCTCGCGGCGCCACGGCACCACGCCATGCCGCCGTGCAAAGCCTGCCGGGAGCAATCCGACCAGCTCCGCCGGCGCACGCTCGGGCGTCATCTCGACCCAGCCACAGCCCAGGTACCGCCCGAGCGCCTCAAGCAGCTCGCCACGCGTCAGCAGCCGGGCCGATAGCGCCAGCGAGGACACGGACTGTCCTGTATGCCGGCTCGACTCATGCAGCTGCGCCAGCACCGCAGGCTCGGCGAGCGCCGCCTGGTTTAATGCCTCAACAACGATGTGGTCTGGCCGAAAGTTCACCGAGGGGAAAGGGGCTGCCCGCACAGGGCCGAATCCGGCTGATCCAACCAAAAGAAAACCCGGACGTGTCGACCGTCCGGGCTCTGGGCTTAAATATCGCGCAACTTGTGCCCCATCTGGAGCAGCTTGTCGCGCATCACGACGGGGTCCTGCGCCTTGTCGAGGGCTTCGTCGGGGTTGACGAGCTCCCGGTTCACGAGGCTCATCAGATGGGTATCCATCGTGATCATGCCCAGGTTGGCGCCAGTCTGGATGTCCGAGCTGATGCGGAAGGTCTTGTTTTCGCGAATCAGCGAGGCGATCGACGTGGTGTTGATCATGATCTCGTAGCCGGCGATACGCCCGCCACCGATCTTTTTGCACAACACCTGGGAAATCACCGCCACCAGCGACGAGGCCAGCTGCGTGCGGATCATCTCCTTCATGTTGGCCGGAAACGCATCGACGATACGGTCAACGGTCTTGGCCGCGCTGTTCGTGTGCAACGTCGCAAACACCAAGTGACCAGTTTCGGCCGCGCTGATCGCGGCCTCGATCGTCTCCAGATCGCGCATTTCACCGACGAGGATGATGTCCGGGTCCTGACGAAGCGCGCGGCGGATGGCCTCCGAGAAACTTGGCGCGTCCACATGGACCTCGCGCTGGGTCACGATACAGCGTTTGTGCGGGTGATAGTACTCGATCGGGTCTTCGATCGTGATGATGTGACCCTCGCGGTTCTCGTTGATGTAGTTGATCATCGAGGCGAGCGTCGTGGACTTACCGGAGCCTGTCGGCCCCGTCACCAAGATCAGGCCGTGGGGTCTGTAGAGCAGCTCGTGCAGTTTATCGGGCAAACCGATATCACGCAGGCTAAACATCTTGTACGGGATCTGGCGGAGCACCATGCCGTAGTTGCCCTTGGTCTTGAGCACGGAGACGCGGAAGCGGGCCCGGTCGAGAAACGCGAAACCGAAGTCGGCACCGCCATTCAACTTAACATTCTGCACATGAAGGTCCGGCGTAATCGATAGCATGAGCTTCTCGGTATCGGCCGCGGTCAAAATCGGACCGTCGATGGGCGTCATGCTACCGCTGATGCGCAGACAGGGCGCCTGGCCTACCTGCAAGTGAAGATCTGAGGCGTTTTGGTCCACCATCAGATCCAGCAGATCGTTCATTTCATAACTCATGGGGCTTCTTGGGTTGGCGTTAAATTGGCTGATGTTAAAGAGAATCGCCAGCGGTGACGGAAACTACTTCTTCCAGCGTGGTCAAACCAGCGCTTGCAACCTCCAGCCCGCAATCCCGCAGGCTCCGCCAACCGCGTGCATGCGATTGAGCCCGCAATACTGAGGAAGATACGCCATTTTGCACCGCCGAACGCACCGTTTCATCGATGTCCAAAATTTCGTAAATTGCCAGCCGGCCGTGGTAACCAGTACCATGGCACGCCACGCAACCGACCCCGCGCCGCCAGCTCGTCGAGACTGCACGCGGCCACTCCGCGTGCGGCCACCAGCGCCGCACATGCGCATCGGGCCCTGCGCACCGATCACAGACTCGCCGCACCAGCCGCTGCGCGAGCACGGCCCGGAGCGCTGAGGCCACCAAAAACGGCTTTACACCCATGTCGATGAGACGGGCGAGCGCGCCATGTGCATCGGTGGTGTGCAAGGTGGAGAGCACCATGTGCCCCGTCAGCGCCGCCTGCACCGCGATCTCCGCCGTTTCCCGGTCCCGAATCTCGCCCACCATCACCAGATTTGGCGATTGCCGAAGCATCGCGCGCAGGGCCGAGGCAAACGTCATCCCCAGCTCGCTGCGCACCGGCACCTGATTGACGCCCGCCAGCTCGTACTCGACGGGGTCCTCCACCGTGATGATCTTGCGCCCGGCGTCGTTAAGCTGCTGGAGGCCGGAGTAAAGTGTCGTCGTCTTGCCCGATCCGGTCGGTCCGGTCACCAGCACCAACCCGTCGGGCGCGGCGAACCAGCGGCCGATATGCCCCTGTGCCTCCTCGTCAAAGCCCAGCTCCGCCAGACTCGGGATGCGTGTCATCCGGTCGAGCAGGCGCAACACCACGCTCTCACCGTGTACCGTCGGCATGATCGACACGCGCAGATCCAGCTCGCGCCCGGCCACCGGCACCCGCATGCGCCCATCCTGCGGCACGCGTTTCTCGGCGATGGACAACCGCGCCATGATTTTCAGGCGTGAGACCACCGCCGCATGCCAGTCGGACCCGAGCGACTCGCCCTCCTGCAACACTCCGTCCACGCGATACCGTACCCGCAACGCCCCAGCAAGTGGCTCCACATGGATATCCGAAGCGCGCCGATGTACCGCTTGAGCAAGCAACCGCTCTACGCACTCCACCACAGGCGCATCGTCAGGTCCCCCCTCGTCACCTGATCGAATCGCCGGCGAGCCCGCCGCGATGGCCAGCGCCCGTCGCACACGCTCGGGCGACGCCAACCACGGCTCCACGCGGCGGCCGATCCGGTGGCTCAACACATCGAGCGCGGGCAGTTGCGCAGGATCGGCGCAGACAATCCGCACGCCCGCTTCGCTCAGCCTCACGGGCACGGCTTGATGACGCTGCGCCCAATCGAGAGTGACGAGCGCCAGCGCCTCGGGGGCGGCCTCCAATGGTTCCGTCTCAGCCACGCACGGCAGGTGCAGCTCGGCCGCGCGCTGCCGCCAGTCAGGCGACGACAAAAAAGCCGGCTCCCGGTTTGCACCCGGAGCCGGCGAAGCGAAATGGGGCGTCGTCATGGTCGCGTGAGTTTGAATCGCGATGACGGCACCCGAGAGCCGGAGGTTAACGTCCCAGTCCGAGGAGGAACTCGGCGTTGGTCCCCGTCTTTTTGAGCCGCTGGATGAGCATGTCCATCGACTCGATCGGGCCGAGGCCCTGCATCGCGCGGCGCAGATTGTAGATGCGCAGCATTTCCTCGGGGTGGTAGATGAGCTCTTCCTTGCGCGTACCCGAGCGGTCGATGTTGATCGCGGGGAAAATGCGCTTGTCGGAGAGGCCGCGGTCGAGGTGGAGCTCCATGTTGCCGGTGCCCTTGAATTCCTCGAAGATGACCTCGTCCATGCGGCTGCCGGTGTCGATGAGCGCGGTGCCGAGGATGGTCAGGCTGCCGCCGCCCTCGATGTTGCGCGCTGCACCGAAGAAACGCTTCGGTTTCTGGAGCGCCGTGGCCTCGACGCCGCCCGACATGATCTTGCCGGAGTTGGAAGCGAGGGCGTTGTAGGCGCGCGCCAGACGCGTGATCGAGTCGAGCAGGATGATGACGTGCTGGCCCATCTCGACGAGGCGGCGGGCTTTTTCGCCCACCATCTCGGCGGCATGCACGTGGTTTTCCGGCATCTCGTCGAAGGTGGAGCAGACGACCTCGCCCTTGGTGTGGCGTTTGAAGTCGGTCACTTCCTCGGGGCGCTCGTCCACGAGAAGGATGATCAGCGTCGCCTCGGGGTAGTTGTTCGAAATCGAGTTGGCGATGTTGTGCAACAACACGGTCTTGCCGGTGCGCGGAGGCGCCACGATCAGGCCGCGCTGGCCGAAGCCGATCGGCGTGAGGATGTCGATGGCGCGCATCGAGACGTCCTTCTTGTGGACATCTTCCGCCTCCACGAGGATGCGCTTGAGCGGATAGTAAGGCGTGAGCTCCTCGAACGGCGTGTGCTTCGCGATCGTGTCGGGCGACTGGCCCATCACGCGGTCGATGCGCACGGCCGACGGGCAGCGCTCCCTGTTTTGCGGTGCCTGCGCAACGACATCGAGGGCATGGCCGCGCTTGAGTCCGTAGCGTTTGATCAGCGCCTCGGGCACGTAGGTGCTTTCCGGGTAGAGCCGGTAGTTGACGCCGGCATGCACGATAAAGCCGTGACCGCGGTCGGTCACGTCGAGCCAGCCGCGGTCGCGCAGCGGGCGCTTGGCCAAGGAGATCGTGGCGAAAACCTGTTCGAGCAACGCGCGCCGCGGGGGCAACGCACCTTCGAAGGTCACGCCGAGATTGCGGGCAAACGAGACGAGCTCGCCCATCGGCAGCGCGTAGAGCTGGTCGATGTAGATCGGCTCGCCCTGTTCGGAGGAGACGAGCGTGGCAACGGCGGCATCGAGAGCCGTCAGATCATGGAAACGCGACGGATCGGGCAGATCGCCATACACGGGCGCGGCCGACGGCGGGGGCGGCTGCACCGGGTGCTGGTTGCCAGAACCGCCGGGCTGGCCGCCACCATGGCGCGCCTGTTTCCAGTTCTTTTTATCCTTCTTAAACTGTTTCCAATAATTGCGGTCCTTTGCGAAGGGCCGATCACCACCCTGGCGCGGGCGATCGCCGCCGCCCGGCGAGGACTCCTGGCCATGCGCCGCACCATCAGATGTGGCGGCGGCAGGTGCCTCGGCCGGAGCCGGGCTCGACTCGGTCGACGCCGCAGGAGCGGGCGCGGGCGCCGATTCCTCACGCGAGGCCGGAGCTTGCGGGGCGGGTTCGGAGACGGGCGCCGGAACGCGCTCGACGCGTGCCGGGCGCTCGACCGGAGCGGCAGGCGCGGGGGCAGGTTCTGGAGCGGGAGTGAAAAGTTCGCGTTGAACCTGCTCGGGGGCAGGTGCCGCCGGGGCCTCGGTGGAAGTTTCTACCGATGACGCTGACTCCTCCTTGGCCGATTTTTTTGTGGTCTTGGCTTTCGTGCGCGGAGCCCGGGGGCGACGGGTGCGGGCGGCTTTGGGCGACTCAGCACCATCCTCGGCGGGAGGCATGTTGTCGTCGTTGTCGTTCTTGGGAGGGAGGGCCATAGTAGAAAATATCGGGGAGGACCGCAGCGGGGCCACGGCAAGGGGGATTTTGGGGAGATCAGACCGCCGCCGGATAGCGCAGCATCAGCTGTCGCACTTGATCACGGAGGAAGTCGAGCGTGCCATCATTCGACAGCACAAAGTCAGAAAGTTCAATTTTACGCGCCAGAGGCAGTTGCTTCGAGATTCGTTGAAGGGCGAGCGTGCGTTCAATCCCGCGTTGCTCCAGCCGGGTCAGTTGCAGGTCCGGAGCACAGGCAACGCATACGGTGAAATCAAACATTTTCTCCAGGTTCTTCTCGAAGAGCAGGGGTACTTCTACGACCCACATCGCCTGCGGCGCGCTCTGCACCTGCCCCGCCCAGTGCCGCCGGACCTCCGGGTGTACCAGCGCCTCCAGCCAGAGCCGCGCCGCATCGTCGCCAAAAACCGCCTCGGCCAGCCGCGCACGCTCGATCTGCCCATCGGCCGCGAGCACGCCCTGGCCAAAACGTGCGCCGATCTGCGCCACCACGGCGAGATCGCGCAGCACCACATCGCGCACCAGCGCATCGCAATCGATCCGCCGCCAGCCCAGCTCGGCAAAGAGCCGGCCCGCAGTCGATTTTCCACACCCCATTCCTCCCGTAAGTCCAAAAATCATAGGCGTTTTTAACCCGTTTACCCCGACTTAGGGGCTATTGCTTTTTTCGCAAAACATTATTCTCTGGCCACGCCGGAGCGGTCGCCGCCGCCCCAACCAGCCACCCGCCAGCCATCCCCAGCCAACCATGCTCGCGATCATCCCCTCGGGCGCCCTGCAAGGCATCGCCGCGCAAGCCGTCTCCGTCGAAGTCAACACCGGCGAGGCCGGCAAACCCGAGATCGTCCTCGTCGGCCTGCCCGATGCCAGCGTGAAGGAATCCGAAGACCGCGTGACCTCCGCCATCGCCAACAGCGGCTTCCGCATGCCTCGCACGCGCACGACGATCAACCTCGCTCCCGGCCACATCCGCAAGGAAGGCCCGCTCTACGACCTGCCCATCGCGCTCGGCCTGCTCCAATCCACCGAGCAGCTCCGCGCCACCGATCTCGACGACTACCTGATCGCCGGCGAGCTCAGCCTCTCCGGGCAAACGCGTCCCGTGCGCGGCGGGCTCGCCCTGGCTCGACTCGCACGCGAGCTCGGCAAACGCGGCGTGCTCCTGCCCGAGCTTTCCGCGCGCGAAGCCGCCCTCGTCGAGGGCATCGCCGTGTACGCCGTCGCTTCGCTCGCGCAGGCCGTCAGCTTCCTCTCCGGCGAACAGCCCCTGACGCCGCTGCCGGCACGCGCCGATTTTGCGCAGACCGCGACAGGCACCGAGGGCGAGCTCGATTTCGCGGAGGTGAAGGGTCAGGCCAGCCTGCGCCGCGCCGTCGAGGTCGCCGTGAGCGGCGGCCACAATCTCATCATGATCGGGCCGCCCGGCTCGGGAAAATCGATGATCGCCAAACGCATCCCGACGATCATGCCGCCGCCGACGTCCGACGAGTTTCTCGAAGTCCTCTCGATCCACTCCGCCGCCGGGCGCACGTTGCAAGGCGACATGCCGTGGGGCGTGCGCCCGTTTCGCAGCCCGCACCACACCGTCTCCGACGTCGCGCTGCTGGGCGGCGGCACCGTGCCCGGCCCCGGCGAAATCTCGCTCGCGCACCACGGCGTGTTGTTCCTCGACGAATTGCCGGAGTTCAAACGTTCGGCGCTCGAAGTGCTCCGCCAGCCGCTCGAAGAGGGCGAGGTCACGATCTCGCGCAGCGCCGGCAAGGTCACCCTGCCCTGCTGCTTCATGCTCGTGGCCGCGCTCAACCCCTGCCCTTGCGGCTATCTCGGCGACGCCGCGCACTCGTGCCGCTGCTCTCCAATACAGATCCAACGCTACCGCGCGCGGATCAGCGGCCCGTTGCTCGACCGCATCGACCTGCATGTCGAGGCGCCGGCGTTGTCGGTCTCGGAGCTGCGCACGCTCCAGCCTGGCGAGAGCTCCGCGGCGATCCGCGAGCGCGTGACCGCCGCACGCCAGCGCCAGCATGCGCGACTGGCCGGCTGCAAAATTTCCGTCAACGCCCGCCTGCCGCACGCGCTCATCCGCAAACACTGCGCGCTCGACGGCTCGCTCGGCGACCTCCTGCAACAAGCCATGGAGCGGTTGAAACTCTCCGCCCGCGCCTACGACCGCATCCTCAAAGTCGCCCGCACCATCGCCGACCTCGCCGACTCGGAGAAAATCCAGGCGCCGCATCTTCTGGAGGCGATCCAGTACCGCAGTCTTGACCGCAATCTGTTTCAGTAGACGCCGTGACGCGTATTTTTTACCGGAGCGACCGCCGCCGCCCTTGACGCATCCCCACGCCGCCGGTACCCCCTAACCCACGCCTATGTACATTGTAATGATTGCCCCAGAATGCGCACCGGTCGCCAAGGTAGGCGGGTTGGGCGATGTGGTTTTCGGCCTGAGTCGCGAGCTCGAGATCCGCGGTAATTCGGTCGAGATCATCCTCCCGAAGTACGACTGCATGCGCTACCAGGAAATCTACGGTCTGCAGATCACGATGAAGGATCTGTGGGTGCCGTGGTACGAGGGCTCCGTGCATTGCACCGTGTACTTCGGCTTCGTGCATGGCCGGAAGTGCTTCTTCATCGAGCCGCACTCGCAGCAGAATCTCTTCAACCGCGGCGTTTACTACGGGCATCAGGACGACGACGAGCGTTTCGCCTTCTTCAGCAAAGCCTCGCTGGAGTTCATGCTAAAAGCCGGCAAACACCCCGACGTGATCCACTGCCACGACTGGCAGACCGCGCTCGTGCCCGTGATGCTTTACGAGCTCTACGAACGCGCGGGCATGACACATCCGCGCGTCTGCCTCACCCTGCACAACGTCGCCCACCAGGGGCTCACCCGCGAGCACATCCTGCGCGCCACCGGGCTCAACCGCCCCGCGCATTTCTACACCCAGGATCGCCTGCAAGACCCGCGCAATCCCGGCATGCTCAACCTGCTCAAGGGCGGCATCGTTTACTCGAATTTCGTCACCACCGTCTCGCCGCGCTACGCGTGGGAGCTCCTCAACACCGACCAGCATCAGGGGCTCAGCCGCACCTTCCACACCCACCGCAGCAAGCTCGGCGGCGTGCTCAACGGCCTTGATTACGACGTCTGGAATCCCGAGACCGACGGGCGCCTGCCCAAGCCCTATTCGGCCGCGAAGATCGGCGACAAATACGAGAGCAAGCGCGCGCTCCGAAACCGCTTCTGGCTCCAGGACGTTTACAAGCCCATCGTCTGCTTCGTCGGGCGTCTCGACTACCAGAAGGGCGTGCCGCTCATCACGCACGCCATCCACTACTGCCTCAGCCACGGCTGCCAGTTCGTGCTGCTCGGCACCAGCCCCGACGCCAAGATCGGGCAGCATTTCTGGGATCTGAAACGCCGGTATAACGACAACCCGGATTGCCACATCGAGCTGAGCTTCAGCGAAGACCTCGCGCACCTGATCTACGCCGGCTCAGACATGATCATCGTGCCAAGCCTGTTCGAGCCCTGCGGCCTCACCCAGCTCATCGGCCTGCGCTACGGCACCGTACCGATCGTGCGCGCCACCGGCGGCCTCGCCGACACGGTCTTCGACGCCAACTACGCGCATCGCCCCTACCACGAGCGCAACGGGTATGTGTTTAACGATTTCAACAACGCCGGCATCGAGTCGGCGCTGCTCCGTGCCATCGGCATGTGGTACAACTATCCGCAGCACTTCCGCGAGCTCATGCTCAATGGCATGAACTACGACTTCTCGTGGAATCACCCCGGACAGGACTACCTCAACATCTACGAGTATATCCGCCAGAAGTGACTTCAGGCGGACGGCCCCACGATCACGATCCCCTGCCCCGGCCGCAGCGCGTAGTGGAAGGGCTCGTGGAGCTGGTCGAGCGGGTACTCCGGCGACACGTCGCGCAGCGCGCCACTCGACGGCACCACATGGCGCAGGCTGTCCACGTAGTATTCCTGGTGGTGCCAGACATCCTTATTGAGGATGAGCAGCGCCTCGCCGCGACGTTTGTCTGACGATTTCCGCAGGAGCAGGATGTTGGGATTTTGAAACGGCAGCACCTGCGTCGGCCCTTCCTCTTGGAAGACCGGGTGCGCCGCTTTGATCGCGTTAACCCGCCGGATGTACTCGCGCAGATCCGGGCCGGTTTCGCACCAGTCCTCCGGGCGGCTGTTCACCACGTGCATCGGCTTGCGCATGCCAAACTCGAAACCTGACGGGATCATCACGCCGCTCGAAAACAGCGCCGCGAACAGGTAGCGCTGCTTGAGCGCATCGACATTGCCCTGCACTTCCTCGGCGAGGCGGCCGGTGTCGTGGCTCTCGGGGAAGCTGATCGACGGGGCCACGGTGCGCGTGGCCTGGTAGCTCTCCAGCAGCCAGCCGTCGGAGTAGTTCCACCATTTGGAGCTGTTGAAGATGAAATCGAAGCCCGCCTGCGCCGTCGCACGCGTCTGCTCTGCCGTGCAGCCGAGCGTCTCGGCGGCGAAACACACCTGCGGGTGCTTCGCGCGGATATCGCGGATCAGCCGTCGCCAGAAGTCGGGGCTGAGCTTGTAGGCGGCATCACACCGAAAGCCGGTGAAGCCCAGGTCGAGGTAGTGACGCACGACGCCGAGGCAGTACTGGTAAAGCCCTTCGCGGTCGCGGCTGTGCGCGTGGTCAAACTCCACGAGGTCGCCCCAAACCACGGTGCGCCCGTCGTCGATGCAGGACGGATGCACGATCTGCCCCGAGGAATCGTGGGCGAACCACTCCGGGTGCTTCCGCGTGAGCTCCGAATCGAACGCGCAGTGGTTGATCACGAGATCGGTCATCACGCGCAGGCCGTGCGCCTTGGCCGACTTGAGCATCTGTTTCACCTGCTCGTCGGGCGATTTCTTCGAGTGCGCGTCGAGCAGCAGCGGGTTTACCCCGTAGTAATCGAGGATCGAGTAAAGGCTCCCCGAATAGCCGGGCTTCTGGATCGGGTTGACGAAAACCCAGTCGAAGCCCATGTCGGCGGCGCGTTTAAAATGGTCGCCCCAGCGGCTCATCGGGCCGGCCAGCAGCGGAAAGAGATTGTAGAGAATCACAGTGGAAAACGGGGGAGGTGCGCGTTGAGGACGCAGAAACTAACTTCGGTTGCGAATCGAGTTTTTTGAGAAATTTCACATAGGAATGCCCTTGAAGGGCGTAGGGCTTTGGCCTGAAGTTGTTGCGCTACGGAGGCCATGGCACATCGCCATATCCAAACATCGACCCCGACAACGTATCTCAATCCTCATGAGCACTCTCCCTGAATACGTGGACAATCTCCCCAACATCTGCGGCTCGCAGTCTGTGATCGACGCCGCCCTGCGCGCCCACAAGGGCCGCCCGATTTACCTCAAAGACGGCCACATCGACTTCGGCCGCATCCGCAGCGCCTTCGCCTGCGCCCTGCACATGCACCAGCCGCTCATCCCGGCCGGCGGCGGCGATCTCTCGACCGCAGAGGTCATCAGCAACCTCCAGCACATGATGAACAACCCGGGCGTGGGCGATAACCACAACGCCTCCGTTTTCCACTGGTGCTACAAGCGCATGGGCGAGTTCATCCCGCAGCTCATCGACGAGGGCCGCCAGCCGCGCATCATGCTGGAGTACTCCGGCACGCTCTTCCACGGCCTGCGCCGCATGGGCCTCAACGACGTCTTCGACAACCTCAAACGCATCACCTGCGACCCGCGCTACTGGCACGCCGTCGAGTGGCTCGGCTGCCCCTGGGGCCACGCCGTCGCCCCCTCCACGCCGGCCCAGGACTACCGGCTCCACGTACGTGCCTGGCAACACCACTTCGCCGCGATCTTCGGCACCGAGGCCCTCGCCCGCGTGAAGGGTTTCTCACCGTCCGAAATGGCGCTGCCCAACCACCCCGACACCGCCTACGACTACATCACGACGCTCAAGGATTGTGGCTTCCTCTGGGTGCTCATCCAGGAACACTCCGTCGAGCGCCCGGAGACCGGCGGCGGCCTCGAGAAACGCCACCTGCCGCACCGCCTCGTCTGTCGCAACTCCCGCGGCGAGGAGGTCTCCATCATCGCCATCATCAAGACGCAGGGCAGCGACACCAAACTCGTCGCCCAGATGCAGCCCGCCTACGAGGCGCGCAGCCTCTCGCGCTGGGAGCTCGCCGGCAAACAGGTGCCCCCGCTCGTCACCCAGATCGCCGACGGCGAAAACGGCGGCGTGATGATGAACGAGTTTCCCCCGAAATTCATGGACGTCATGCGCGAGTGCTCCGGCTCCGACGTGCCCGCGATGGGCGCCACCGAGTACCTCGAACACCTCTTCGCCATGGGCATCAAGGAAACCGATTTCCCCGCCGCCCAGCCCATCCACCAGAAGCGCATCTGGGACCGTTTCACTCCGAGCGCCGCCAACGCCTCCAAACTCCCCGCCATCATCGAAGCCCTCAAAAAAGAGGACCACCGTTTCCACATGGACGGCGGCAGCTGGACCAACGACATCTCCTGGGTCAAAGGCTACGAAAACGTCCTCGGGCCGATGGAGAAGGCCAGCTCGCTGTTCTACGAACGCGTGCTCAAGCCCAAGGTCGCCGAGAGCGATCCGCGCTACCGCAACGCCCTCTTCCACCTGCTCTGCTCGCAGACCAGCTGCTTCCGCTACTGGGGCCAGGGCACCTGGACCGACTACGGCCGCGAGCTCTGCCGCCGCGCCGAGTCCATCGTCATCCACGACTTCAAGTAAGCGCCCATGGACTTCCCTCCGGCCATCATCGACGGATTGCCCAACGTCTGCGGTTGGGACCACGAGCGGTCACACGCCACACAAACTGGCCGCGACCGCCCCGTGTTCCTCCACGAGTGCGGCATCGATCTTGGCCGGGCGTCCGGTGCCTGTGCCATTGCCCTGCACATGCACCAGCCGCTCATCCCCGCGGGCGGTCCGGGCCGCGGCTCCGACCTCACCCGAGAGCCGCTCATCGGCAACCTCCAGTTCATGGAGCAAAGCCCGTACGAGGAAGACCGGCACAACGCCCGCCTCTACCGCTGGTGCTACCGCCGCCCGGCCGATTTTATCCGCCAGCTCGTCCACGAGGGCGCGCAGCCCCGCCTCACACTCAACTACTCCGGTACGCTCCTCCACGGCCTCACGCAGATGGGCGCCACCGACGTGCTCGACGCCCTGCGCGGCGTCACCTGCGATCCCGCCTACCGGCACTGCGTCGAGTGGCTCGGCACCACCTGGGGCCACGCCGTCGCGCCCTCCACGCCGCCGCAGGATTTCCGTCTGCACGTCACCGCCTGGCAAAACCAGTTTGCCTCGCTCTTCGGTTGGGAAGCCTTGTCGCGCGTACGCGGCTTCATGCCGTCCGAACTCGCCCTGCCCAACCACCCCGACGTCGCCCACGCGTTTGTCAAAACGCTCAAAGCCTGCGGCTACCAGTGGATCGTCGTGCAGGAGCACACCGTCGAAAATCCGGAGACCGGCTGGGGCAGCCCGTTCCTCCACCTGCCAAACCGCCTCGTCTGCACCAACTCCGCCGGCGAGTCCGAGAGCATCCTCGTCTTCATCAAAACCCAGGGCAGCGACACCAAGCTCATCGGCCACATGCAGCCCTACGACGAGGCGTGCAGCCAGTCCCGCTGGCATTACAAGGGCCGCTCCATCCTCCCGCTCGTCACCCAGATCGCCGACGGCGAAAACGGCCACGTGATGATGAACGAGTTTCCCGGCCGCTTCGTCGATGTCGTCCGCGCCGCCCGCGGCTCCGCGTTTCCCCTTCTCAACCCCACCGAGTACCTCGAATACCTCCGCGCCGACGGGTGGAAAGACGACGATTTCCCCGTCGTCCACCCCGTCCGCCAACGCCGCATCTGGGAGCGCTTCACTCCGGGCGACGGCCCCGAAAAGCTCGCCAAGGCCATCGCCGAGCTCCACCGCGAGGACTATAACTTCCACGTCGAGGGCGGCAGCTGGACCAACGACATCTCCTGGATTTACGGCTACGAAAACGTCCTCGGCCCCATGGAGAAGGCCAGCGCCCTCTTCCACGAGAAAGTCACCCGCCCCGGCATCTGGTCCGGCGAGCAACGCTACCGCAACGCCCTCTTTCACCTCCTCTGCGCCCAGACGAGCTGCTTCCGCTACTGGGGACAGGGTCGCTGGACCGACTACGGCCGCGAGATCAGTCGCCGCGCCCTGGATATCCTCACCCACGACTTCCCGGCCTGATGGCGAATCCGCTTGTCTTAAACTCTCACGGACAGGATGAAACCGGGGACATGTCCCCGGAGAAATCCCCACCCGACAAAGACCGGACGCCCGCGCAGGAGCGCGTCGTCGTCGATCCTTCTGTCAAACTGGGCCAACCAGTTCTCCAATCCTCCGGGCGCCTCGTCGGCGAAGTCTTGGAGCGCCTCGCAGAAGCCACCTCGTTTGACGAGCTCCTGAAAGCCGATCCCGCCCTCTCCCTCGCCGGCCTGAAAGCAGCCCTGAAGTGCGCCGCCGAGACCGTCCGCGAGCGCAACTCCCTCGACCACGTCTCTCCCGAGCAGCTCCACGGCGCGCACCCCGTCACGCTTCCGCCCGCCACGCCCGAGGCCGAGCGCCAGCCCGCCCTCGCCGTCCGCACGTTCCAGCCCGACGCCACTGAGGTCACTCTCATCCGCCACTCCGAGCCGCCCGCCGAGGGCTGCCGCGCCTGGTTCCCCGCCGCAGCGCAGGACGACTCGCCCGCGCCCATCGCCGAGGCCTCGCTCGAAGTCCCGATGGAGCGAATCCACCCCGACGGCGTCTTCGAAGCCGTCTTCCCGGGCGAGACGCAGCCCTTCCCCTACACGCTTTCCGTCACCGATTCCACCGGCCACGCGCACACCGACGCCACGCCCTACGGCCTGCCCCCCAGCCTCGCGGCCGACGACCTCGCCGCCCTCGCGCCCGCCGGGAAAAACGCCGACGCCCCCGCGACCGATCCGGCCGCGCAACTCTATCGCCACCTCGGCGCACATCTTTGTTCGCAACACGGTCTCGACGGCGTCCGCTTCGCCGTCTGGGCGCCGCACGCCCGCCAGATCAGCGTCGTCGGCGATTTCAACGGCTGGGACGGCCGCGTCCACCCGATGCGCCGCGTCGCCGGCACCGGCGTCTGGGAGCTTTTTGTCCCCGGTCTGGACGACGGCCAGCTCTACAAATATCGCATCGTCCCGCAGGACGGCGGCCCGGCCATCGACAAGGCCGACCCGTTTGCCTTCGCCACGCAGCGCCGCCCCGACACCGCCTCGGTCGTCCACGATCCCTCGCGTTTCCGCTGGCACGACGCCGCCTGGTTGAAAGACCGCCGCACGCACCAGACGCTCCAGCGCCCGCTCGCCGTGTACGAAGTGCACCTCGGCTCCTGGCGCCGCCCGTCTTCGCCGGACAACGCCAAGGACCACGTCTGGTACACCTACCGCGAGATCGCCGACCAGCTCGTCCCCTACGTCCGCGAAATGGGCTACACGCACCTCGAGCTGCTGCCCGTCTCCGAGCATCCCTTCGACGGCTCCTGGGGTTACCAAGTCACCGGCTTCTTCGCGCCCACCGCGCGTTTCGGCACGCCCGACGATTTCCGCCACCTCGTCGATGCCGCCCACCGCGCCGGCCTCGGCGTCATCGTGGACTGGGTGCCCGCGCATTTCCCGAAAGACGCCCACGGCCTCGCGCGTTTCGACGGCACCTGCCTCTACGAGCACCCCGATCCGCGCCGCAGCGAGAACTACGAGTGGGGCACCCTCGCCTTCAACACCGAGCGCCCCGAGGTCGCCGCCTTCCTCTGCGCCAACGCACTTTTCTGGGTCGAGCAATACCACATCGACGGCCTCCGCGTGGACGCCGTCTCGTCCATGCTCTACCTCGACTACTCGCGCCAGCACTGGCTGCCCAACGAGCACGGCGGCCGCGAAAATCTCCACGCGATGGCGTTCTTCCGCCGCATCAACCGCCTCCTCCACCAGACGCACCCCGGCGTGCTCATGATCGCCGAGGAGTCCACCGCCTGGCCCAAGGTCACCGGCCGCGACGCCGCCGACTCCCTCGGCTTCGACCTCAAGTGGAACATGGGCTGGATGCACGACACGCTCGGCTACATGCAGCGCGACCCGGTCCACCGCCGGTTCCACCACAAGAACCTCACGTTCTCGATGGTGTACGCGTTCACCGAAAATTTCATCCTGCCGTTCTCGCACGACGAGGTCGTCCACGGGAAACGCTCCATGCTCTCCAAGATGCCGGGCGACGAGTGGCAACGCTTCGCCAACCTCCGCGCGCTCTACGGCTACATGTACGCGCACCCCGGCAAGAAACTCCACTTCATGGGCGACGAATTTGGCGCCCTCCGCGAGTGGGACGAAAACACCGAGCTCGACTGGTCGCTCCTCAAGCGCCGCCGCCACTCCGCGCTCCAGTCCTACGTGCGCGAGCTCAACCGCCTCTACACCACCCTCCCCGCCCTGCACGAGGTCGACGTCGGCTGGCAGGGTTTCCAGTGGCTCGACTGCGACGACGCCGACCGCAGCACGCTCTCCTTCATCCGCCGCAGCGCCGACGGGCAACACGAGCTGATCTTCGTCGCCAACCTCACGCCCGTGCCCCGCGAGAAATTCCGCCTCGGCGTGCCGCAGGCCGGCCACTACCGCGAGCTGCTCAACAGCGACGCCACCGCCTTCGGCGGCAGCGGCACCAGCGCCTCCGGGCTCCTCGCCACGCAGCCGCACGCGCTGCACGGCCAGGCGCAATCCATCGAGTTCACGCTCCCGCCGCTCGCCTCCGTTTACCTCGTCCGCGAGGCCGAGCCCCAAGCTGCGAGCCCGGCCCGCCGCACTCGCCGCAAGCGTTGAGCGACGCCGCCCGACGCGCCCTCAGCGCCACTCGTGGCGCGGATAACGCCGCGACAGCTCCGCCTTCACCTTCGGGTACATGTCGCGCCAGAAGCTCGTGAGATCGTCCGTCACCTGGATCGGACGCTGATTCGGCGCCAGCACTTCGATCTTCACCGGCACGCGGCCGTGCCCGAGCGTGAAGCGCCCCTCGACGCCGTAGAGTTCCTGGATGCGCGCGCTGAGCACCGGCGGCCCTTCCTTGTGATACGTGATGCGCGAGCGGCGGCCATTGGCCATCGTCAGCCGCTCCGGCAGATAGTCGTCGATCACCGCGAGCTGCTCGGCCGTCAACCAGTCGCGCAGGATCGGCATGACGGGCTTCTCGCGCACACCGCGCGCACTCGTTTCTCCGTAGCAAATCTGCTCGATCAGCGTCGCCCGGTCCGCCTCGGTGAGCGGGTTGACCTCCAGCTCGGGAAACCACTCCGCCAGCCGGTTCACGCGCACGATCCACTGCTCCACGCTTTCGTCCCACGCCTCGATCTGGATGCGCCCCGCGAGCACTTCCGCCGTCAGCAGCGCCGCCGCTTCGTTCGACGGCACGTCGTCGCTGTTGCCCTTGGCTTCGAGCACCAGATCGCGGAAACGCCGCTCGCGCCGCGCCACCACGCGCTTGGCCGCCTCGTCGTACACCACGCCGCGCGCCTCGTAATAATCGGCCGGGAAAAGCTCCTTCAGCCAGGCCTCCTCGACCGCCGTCGCGAGACTGAGCAACACGTTGACCTCGCCGCCGCGCCCTTCGACTTCGCTCACCTCGGCGGCCACCAGCAGCGTCGCCTGCTGCATCGCGCTCTCGCGCGCCAGCACCCCGCGCCGCGCGTGCACGAGCTCGCAGCGCAGCGTGCCCTGATCGAGCCGCTTTGCCAGATGGTCCGAGAAACCCGCCAGCACGCATTTACGCACCGCCACGCCGTCCACGCGCCGCTCGGTCACGTCGAGGCCTTCCTTCTCCGAGATTTCCAAAAACTGTTTGAACAACGGCCCGACCTGACGCGCCGCCTGCGCGTGCACCCCCAGCCGCCGGCACGCGTCCATCGAGAAATTCGCGCGGTCGGCGTACCGCCACGCGCGCATGAGCAGGAAGAAATCGCTCTCCGTCTCGTCGCCGAGCACATCCTCGCGCGCCTGCTCCACGTCGCGCGGCACACCGCGCAGCAGAAAGTTTCGCCCCTGAGTGAGCGCCGCCATCAGCGCGACCGGCCGCACGCACCCGCGCGCATCCGCCTCCAGCAGCATGCGCGCATAGCGCGGATGCACCGGGAAACGCAGCATCTTCCGCCCGATCTCCGTGATCGCCTTGTCCGGCCCGGCGAGCGCGCCGAGGTCCGCCAGCAGCCCTTCCGCACGCTCCAGCGCACGCGGCTCCGGCTTTTCCAGCCACGGGAAACCCGCCACGTCCACGATGCCGCTGGCCTTCAGCGTCAACACCACCTCCGACAGATCGAGCCGGCGCACTTCCGGCAGCTCCTGGATCGGACGCTGTGCATGCTCGCGCTCTGTCCACAGGCGCACACACACGCCCGGCGCCGTGCGCCCCGCGCGGCCCGCGCGCTGGTCGGCGCTCGCCGCCGAGATCTTTTCGATGAGCAGCGTGTTGATGCCGCGGTGCGCATCGTAGCGCGCCACGCGCGCCAGCCCGCAGTCGATCACCGCCGTCACGCCATCGATCGTCAGCGAGGTCTCGGCGACATTGGTCGAGACGATGATCTTGCGCGTATCGTAGCGCGCCACCGCGCGATCCTGCGCATCCGGCGGCAGCTCGCCGTGCAGCGGAAACACCACCGCATCGCGCAGCCCGCGCGCGCCCTGCACGGCCTGCACCGTGCGTCCGATCTCGTACGCGCCCGGCATGAACACCAGCAGGTCGCCCGGCGTCTGCGCCGCCACGCGCTCACACTCGCACGCCGCCACGTCCCAGACGGGATCGTGCTCAAAGTTGACCGACTTGGGCAGGTACTCGATCCGCACCGGGAAGCTCCGTCCCTGCGAGGTCAACACCTCGCACGGCGCCAGATAGTCGCGCAGCGTGGCCGCATCCAGCGTCGCCGACATCACCACGATCTTCAGGTCCGGCCGCGTGCTCTGCTGGATCTGGAGCGCGCGCGCCAGCGAGATGTCGCCGTACAGGTGCCGCTCGTGAAATTCGTCGAACACCAGCACGTTCACGCCCCGCAACACCGGGTCGAACGACATCTGCCGCAGCAAAATCCCCTCCGTCACGAACCGGATGCGCGTGCCCTTGCTCACGCAGCTTTCCAGCCGGATCTGGTAGCCGACGACGTCGCCCAGATCAGTCCTCACCTCCTCGGCCACGCGCTTGGCGAGCATGCGCGCCGCCAACCGCCGCGGTTGGAGCACCACCACCTCGCCGCCGTCGAGAAACCCGTGGTGCAGGAGCATCTGGGGGATCTGCGTCGATTTGCCCGACCCGGTCGGCGCCTGCACGATCAACCGCCCGGCCGGGGCGCGCAGTGCGGCGACGAGGGCGGATTCGAGTTCGTAGATAGGCAGATCGCGTGGCGCAGGCATGAGAGAGACCCGCAAGCTAACCAACCGCCCGCCGCCGCACGCAAGCGACGATTCCCAGCCCCCCCCCTTCACTTTTCAATCTGGTCCAGCGGACTGCGCACGCCCACGCCCGGCTTCTGCATCACATGCAGGTAAATCTGGGTCGTCTCCACGCTCTCGTGCCCCAGCAGCTCCTGCACCGTCCGGATATCCGTGCCCGACTCCAATAAATGCGTGGCAAACGAATGTCGCAGCACATGTGGCGTCACCCGTTTGTCGATCCCCGCACGGCGCGCCGCCTTTCGGATCGCATCCTGAAATGGATTATCGCTCAAGTGATGCCGCCGCCAAATCCCCGTCACCGGATCGACACTCGCCTCACGGGACGGAAACAACCACTGCCACTCCCAACTTACTCCAGCCTTCGGATATTTTCGGGCCAGCCCCTCCGGCAACCAGACTCCCGGCAGACCTGCTGCGCGATCCTCCGCGTGCAGTACCCGCAGCCGCTCGATATGCCCGCGTAACGGTTGCACCAACGAAGAGGGCAACACCGTCATACGGTCCTTATCCCCCTTTCCTCCGAGCACGCGCAACTGCTGCCGATCGAGATCCAAGTGGTGTACCCGCAGCCGCAACAGCTCCATCAGTCGCAGCCCCGCCCCGTAGGCCAGCTCGGCCATCATGCGAGTGGTGCCTTCCAGTTGTACAAACAACCGCTGGCATTCTTCACGACTAAGAACTGTCGGCACCCGTACCTTCGGCCCAGCCCTCTGGAAAGCGATCTTACCCGGTTCATGTTGCAACGCATCTCGTATCAAAAACACAAGGGCGTTGAGCGCCTGCTTCTGTGTCGCAGGGCTGGCCCGCAACGTCACCGCCAGTTGAGACAAGAAGGCCCGTAGCAGGGACAGGCTGAAAATGGCTGCGTAAGTTGCTGATTCTGGTGGGGTGCTTTTCTTGGCCGGTATGCGCGAAGCCAGAATCAAGGTCCCAGCCGACTCCGGCGATGCGGTCTATCACTGCATCACCCGCGTCGTGAACGGCGAACGCCTCCTCGACGAGCCTGCCCGCGAGGTTCTTCGCAAACAGCTTTGGCAGGTGGCCGCCTTCTGCGGCGTTCACATCCACACCTACGCGATCCTATCGAACCATTTTCATGTCCTCCTGATGGTGCCTCAACGCGCGCCAGTCTCCGACGCCGAGCTCCTCCGTCGCTACCGCCGGCTCTACCCCACGCCCACCAAGTTTCAGGCGGCCCGGCTCGACGTCATCGAAGCCGAACTCCGCTCGGGCGGGCCCGAGGGCGATGCCTGGCGCAAGCGCCAGCTCGCGCTCATGGGCGACGTCTCGCAGTTCATGAAGCTGGTCAAACAGCGCTTCTCGGTCTGGTTCAACAAAAGCCACCGCCGCTACGGCACGCTCTGGGCCGAGCGTTTCAAATCCCTCCTCGTCGAGCCCACCGGACGGGCCATCGAAACCGTCGCCGCCTACATCGACCTCAACCCGGTCCGCGCCGGCCTCGTCGACGACCCGAAAGACTACC
>ENA-UOWO01000825-UOWO01000825.1-activated-sludge-metagenome-genome-assembly--contig:-NODE-825-length-43349-cov-24.427219_pt1 | contig 43349 bp, 33 predicted proteins | sample MGYA00238148_ERZ761564 | MGnify/ENA primary metagenome ERZ761564 (study PRJEB28885, sample SAMN05720194) | activated sludge metagenome | isolation source: Anaerobic digester | place: USA... | reverse complement strand
AAAACTCTTTTGCCGGGTGCTGCACCTGCTCCCATTTCAGGCCGATCATTTCCTCCACGCGGTATTTGGCGATCAGCACGTCCGTTTCGGCCCGGATGCGGGCTTCCGACGCGGCGAAATAGGCGGCCGAGGCGGTGGTATAATCTTCGAGCGTTTTTTCGTCGTTTTTGTACAGTTGCTGCACCAGGATGTAGGTAGAGTTCATGTCCTGTTCCACCAGCGTGCGCGCTTTGAGGATTTCGTGGGCGAGTTTATAGTTGGCGTAGCGGGAAAGGGTTTCGGCGCGGATTTCCAGTTTGCGCTTGTTCACTTTCTGCTCGGCGATTTCGATGTCGCGTTTGCCAATCTGGTTCTTTTCCTTTTGGCTGAGAATATTGTAGAGGTTGAGATTGAGTCCCAGGTTGTAGCGCGGGAAAAACACGTTACTCGACGTGTCGGGAGCCCGTACGTTCGCTTCATTCAGGTTGAAAGTGGCCTGGATGTCGCGCATCCACTCCTTTTTGGTGTTTTTAATGGCACTTTCCGCATTTTTCACCTCTTCAATGGCAATGATGCCGTCGGGGCCGTTCATCCAGGCGAGTTGAACGAGGTATTCCGAAAAATCGCGGGCCTTGGTGTCTACCGGCTGCACGATCAAATCGAAATCCGTTTGCTGCGCGGCGGCCTGCAAGGTGGAAAAAATGCACAAAAGGGTAAATAATCGGAGCATGGGAAAGTGTTTGAATAAAATCAGGTGTTTTCAGTTTGCCTGAACGCCGGATCATAGTTTTTCAGCGTCACCAGCAGGGCCAGAAACACGTTGTAAATCACGTTCATCGGCAACTGCAAAATGGCTTCCTGGGCATAACAAGCCACCGTAAGCATAAAACACCAGGTCGTGATGCCGGCATAAATCGATTTGATAAAAGGATCGGTACATCGCACAAAATAATAGATACCCGTGTGCAGCACAAAATAATGCAGCAAGGTATACAGAATCAGGCCGATCCAGCCCAGTTCCACAGCCATACGTACGAAACTGGAGTCGTGCGGAAATTTCGACAGTTCCGAATCGGGGTTAAAACGTTTGCCCCACACCCCGCAACTACCCAGCCCGCCGCCTATCGGGTGGCTTTGAATAAAAGGCTGGATTTTTTTCTGGTTGGCCAGGCGCAGGTTCATCGAGTCGTCCTGCGAAGGTTTGAAGGCCGATTGTATGCGGTAAATAACGCCGCTCGACGACGATTTCAGCACAAAGCCTGCACCCAGCACCGCAAAAATGCCGCCGATGAGCAACACCCGTTTGCTTAAAATCAGTCCGCAGAAAAAGATGGCCCCGATGGGTACCAGGGCAAATGCCGTGCGGGTTCCGGTATAAGCCATCACCCACAATGAACAACCCGCCATCAGCGCCAGCAACCCTTTTCGCCGGATACTCCCGGGCCCGATCATGAGCGCAATGCAGAAAATGCTGAAGCAGGCCATCAGAATTCCGAAAGTCGTCGGGTCGAAGCAAAACGACGGAATACGCATCATGCCCCATTGGTAATACAGTTCGAAACGCTCCTTGTCGGCCATGATCCAACCCGTTTCGGCAGCGCTGAAACCAACGAATTGCTGTTTCAGGCCGTATAGCGCCGAAGCGAAACAGATACCGATGATGAGTTTCAGTACCAGCATGACCCCGCGCCGGTTATCGCGGAACGCGTAGGCGCCGATAAAAAATACGATTTGCTGAATGGCTACGCTGCGCACGGTGTATAGCCAGGCCATTTTGGATTCGGCGCCCGGATTGAGCACCTGAATGATGTTGTAGTACAGCCAGATCAGGATGATGTAACTCAGCGGGAATTTGGCAAAAGTCCAGTCGCGCTCCTTGAGTTGCCGCAGCAGAATGCCCACAGCGCTCACCAGAATCAATAAATCGAGCAGGGTGCCGATGGGCGCGGTGGTGAATTTGGCTGCAAAAGGTACCATCACCGCAATGACCAGCATGAGCGCCAGGGCGAAAGCGATGTTGAACAAACTGAAAATGATAAGCGGAAGACCCACCAGCGCCAGAAACAGCACCATGCTGATTTTCAGGTCGAGGACGGACAAAACATAAGCCACCGGCAGGGTTGCCAGCAGCAGCAGGGCCATGCCGAACGGATTGTTGAGTTTCTGAAGCAAGAGTCGCTCACCCAGCCAATCCTTCGCCTGCTCCAGCCAGGAGCGCCTGCGGTTGAACAGTTCGCCGTAGTTGATCTGCGACATGGATCAGATAACCAGCACTTTTAAAAATATGCCCAGCAATACCACCACAATGAACGCATGCATGATGAGTTCGATAAATCGCTGGTAGCGGGAGAGTTGTATTTTGGGTTCTTTCATGACTAGATCGGTCTTGATTTGTTCGGCTTCGCCTCACGGGGAAGGATGGGGATTTAGCGGATTAAAACGGATTTTTTGTGGCCTGACGGCCACTTCTTTGACTATGATTTTGACTATGATTTTAATGTGATTGATATGATGGCCATGATTAAGATCCGTTCAATCATGGCCATCATATCAATCACATTAAAATCATAGTCTGCAAAAACCCCTCCAATCCGTATTTCAGGCTTCCACAAGCACAAAGTCAAATAAAGCCCTTAAATCGAAGCGGTGTACTCTACGGTCTCTCACCTCTCACACTCTCACCTCTCACTTCTGTCTATCTTCCGACCATATTTTCCGGCCGCACCCATTCATCGAACTGTTCCGCCGTCATATGTTTGAAATCCAGGTCTTTCAACTCGTATTCCAGCGCCGATTCTTTCAGGGTGATGCCTTTTTTGTGGGCATTTTGAGCAATGGCCGCCGCATTGTAATAGCCGATTTTCGGGTTGAGCGCCGTCACCAGCATCAGCGAATTCTGTACGTGTTTGCGAATGTTGTCTTCCAGCGGTTCGATGCCGACGGCGCATTTGTCGTTGAACGACACGCAGGCCTCGCCGATGAGACGCGCCGAATGCAGGAAATTGTAGATCATTACGGGTTTGAACACATTCAGTTCGAAATGTCCGTTGGAGCCGCCGATGTTGATCGCCACGTCGTTCCCCATCACCTGTGCAGCCACCATGGTGAGCGCTTCGCACTGGGTGGGGTTCACCTTGCCGGGCATGATGGACGAGCCGGGTTCGTTGTCGGGAATGTGGATTTCGCCGATGCCCGAGCGCGGACCCGACGACAGCATGCGCACGTCGTTGGCAATTTTCATCAGGCTGACGGCCACGGTTTTCAGGGCGCCGTGGGCTTCCACGATGCCATCGTGGGCAGCGAGTGATTCGAATTTGTTGGGCGCCGTGATGAATGGCAGGCCGGTGAGGCTGGCGATGTGTTTCGCCACGTTTTCGGAGTACCCTTTCGGTGTGTTGATGCCGGTGCCGACCGCTGTGCCGCCGAGCGCGAGTTCGCTCAGGTGCGTCAGCGTATTTCGGATGGCGCGCAGGCCGTGGTTGAGTTGGGCCACGTAGCCGCTGAATTCCTGTCCGAGGGTAAGCGGCGTGGCATCCATGAAGTGCGTGCGGCCGATTTTAACCACGTTCATGAAGGCTTCGGACTTGGCTTGCAGCGTATCGCGCAGTTTTTCGATGCCCGGGATCGTCGTTTCGATGAGCATTTTGTACGCGGCAATGTGCATGGCGGTAGGGAACGTGTCGTTGCTCGACTGCGACTTGTTCACATCGTCGTTGGGGTGTATGAACTTGTGGTCGTCGGCCAGTTCACCGCCGTGCAGCACGTGGGCGCGGTAGGCGATTACCTCGTTGGCGTTCATGTTGCTTTGCGTGCCGGAGCCGGTTTGCCACACCACGAGCGGAAACTGGTCGTCGAGTGATCCTGTCAGGATCTCGTCGCACACCTGACCGATGAGGTCGCATTTTTCTTTTGGCAGCACGCCGGCTTCCATATTGGTGATCGCGGCGGCTTTTTTCAGGTAAGCGAAAGCGCGGATGATCTCGATAGGCATCCGGTTGATGTCGCGGGCAATTTTAAAATTCTCGATCGAGCGCTGCGTTTGCGCGCCCCAGTAAACATGCGCCGGCACCTGTACCTGGCCCATGGTATCTTTTTCAATGCGGAAGTCCATTATATGGTTGTTGCTGAATTTAGGTGAAATACGAGTGTGTTTACGTTTACTCGTACGTGACAGGATGGGAGAACGGATGAAACGGATAAAACCGGATCAGAACGGATTTTACAAGCATACTTTTTTTTAAAAATCCGTTTAAATCCATTTCATCCGTTGTCCCATCCTGTCACGTGCAGGTAAAGGTAAAGCCCCGCAAAGTTAGGACAGCACGTATTTATTCCATCTTTCCCGACTCGAAAAGGCAAGACTGATCTTCGTCATCTTGATCTTTTTCTACTTTTGCCCCGATTTTAACGATCTTGCCCTCCATGTCCGTTCGCCTGCACGTCATTGTTCCCTGTTACAACCCGCCGCCGGGTTGGGAAAAAGCGTTGGCGGCACATTACCAGGATTTTAGCCGCGCGCTGAACGGATGGGCCGACGAACTGAAACTGGTGGTGGTGAATGACGGTCCCTCTACCCATACCCAATCCGCCAATTTCGCGTATTTAAAAGAACTCCTGCCGACGGTGGGTGTGGTGGATTACGCGCAAAACCGGGGCAAAGGTTACGCCCTGCGGCAGGGTGTGGCGAGCACGGAAGCCGATTTTTACCTGGTTACCGACGCCGATTTCCCCTACACCATCGACAGTATGATACGGGTGGCGCAAACACTGAAACAACACGGGGGCATTGCAGCCGGCAACCGCGATACCACGTATTACGAACGGGTGCCGCTGCTGCGCAAATGGCTGTCGCAGTTTCTGCGCTGGATGCTGCGCAATATTTTGAGGCAGCCGATCGACGATTCGCAGTGCGGACTGAAAGGATTTGACAATGCGGGAAAAGCGGTTTTTTTGAAAACCACCATCGACCGTTTTTTATTCGATCTGGAATTTCTCATGCTGGCCAACGGCAAGGTGCCGGTCACGCCGGTACAGGTGGAATTGCGGGAAAGCGTCGTTTTTAGCGCGGTGAGCTGGAAAATACTGGCCACGGAAGGGAGAAATTTTTTGTGGCTGCTGCTGCGACGGGGTGGGTGAATACCGATCATATCAGACGAATATTTGCTTAATCCCTCTGTAAATGCCTGATTATCAACACAAATACCAATAACCAATAACTACATAGCAACGCTTAACTTTTGAAGCACCTGGAATACATCGAACATACCCTGCAACGCCTGGCTTCGCCCAAGCGGGCCCACACTTTTTGGGGCTGGGTGCTGGTGATGATGATCGCGGCCGTTTTTCTGTGGATCCGCAACAGCAGCTGGATCGACAACCCGAATGCGTGGTTGCTGCGCGATTCGACAGATTCGTATAAAAACTACATGACCTCGGCCTGGCACGTGAAGCACGATTCCGGTTACGTGCATTACAGCGGCATGGATTATCCGTACGGCGAACACGTGCTATTTACTGACAATCAGCCGGTTATCAGTGCCGGCCTGCGCTGGTGGAACCGCCACGTGAATGATATTTCCGGTGAAACGACGGGGCTGCTGAATATGCTGCAAGTGTTGTCGCTCATTTTTGGAGCGGGCATTATTTACCTGCTGTTCCGAAAACTGCACTTTCCGGTGTGGTACGCCATCATGGTATCGTTGGGCGTTTTGTTCCTGTCGCCGCAATGCGCCCGTTTCGACGTGCATTTCGGCCTGTCGCATACATGGGTGTTCCCCTTGCTGCTGCTGCTGCTGTGCCGGTACGAAGAGCGTCATAGCCGCAGGTACCAGAGTTTGCAGATCGGCATTCTGCTGTGGTTGGCTGCACAAATCCATTTTTACTATTTCGGATTGTCGGCGCTGTTCCTGCTGTTGTACACGGGTTACCAGTTGCTGACGGACCCTTCGCTGCGCAACATCCGGGTGCGCTTGAGCCATTTGGTGGTGATGATCCTGCTCCCGTTTGCCTTGCTGAACGTATGGCTGCACTGGGCCGATTTCCGGCCCGACCGGCCCGCCACGCCGTACGGTTTTACGGGATACATCGGTTTCTGGGAGGGCGTTTTTCTGCCTTATGAAAATTTCCCGATGTACAAGTGGATCGACGGCCACTTGGCCCATATCCGCCGGCTCGACAGCGAATCGCAGGCCTATGCGGGTGTGGTAGCCTTTGCGTTCACGTTGTGGCTGATTTACTCGGGCGTGTTCCGCCGTGCCGCACGCCGTATTAAAGCCGTTTTTGTAAAAGAGACGCCGCCGGCGCCGGGCCTTTTCCCGCACGACTGGGAACTGGCGGCCTATCACCGGGTGCATAAACGTTACCTGCAAGGTATTCTGGCGGCTGCGCTGGCGCTGCTGGCTTTTGCCTGCGGGTTCCCGTATGCCATTCACGGACTGGAATGGATTTCCGATTATTTCGGTCCGCTGCGACAATTCCGCGGGATGGGCCGATTTACCTGGGCATTTTACTACGTTATCAACCTGGTGGCTTTTTACTGGCTCTGGAACTGGAGCATCCATTTTAAAGGCTTCAAGGGAAATACCAACCTGTGGTTTCGCTGGGTCATCGCGCTGCTGCCATTGGCGATGCTGGGCTATGAAGCCTGGTATTTTCACAAAAGCCGGCCGCTGGCCATCGAAAACAGCCCGATGTATGCACCTGAGCGGGCCACATTTGAAGATAAATGGCTGGAAAAGGTGGACTACAAACCTTATCAGGCCATTTTACCGCTGCCGTATTACCATGTAGGGTCCGAAAATCTCTGGCTCGATATGGACTTTGCCTTGTTCCGGAAAGTGCAATTGACCGGCTTCGTGCACGGCATCCCCGACATGGGCGTCAACATGAGCCGAAGCTCTATCGGGCAAATGCTCAAATCGGTTCAACTCACGCTGCCACCCGGCGAGGTGCCGCAAATTCTGGCCGATCTGCCCGACAACCGGCCCTTGCTGTTGTTCACCGAGCAACGACTGTGGGACGAAATGCTGCTGAAATATCCCGTTCTGCTCGGAAAAGCCACACCCGTATACACAGGTTCTAAAATCAGGTTGCTTGCCCTTTCGCCCGATAGCATCCGGGCGGCAGCAAAGAATTTTTCCCGCGCCATGCAGGCGGAAGCAACGCGCGGCATTTACCCTGCCGGGCGGTACCGCAGTGATACCACGCCGGGCTTTTTTTATGTGCAAACCTTCGATTCGCTGAACAACGCGGAACATATTTTTCAGGGTAAAGGCGCTTTTTCGGGCAACATGCACGACACTACCTGGCTCTGGAATGCGCCGCTGCCCAAAGGGAAATACACGCTCGGTTTCTGGATCGACGTAAAACAGGACATGGGCATGGTGCATGCGTTGAGAATGATGGAGAATAATCTTTCCGACGGCCGGGAAATTCAACTCGTCGACATTCAGGCGCGCTTTCACCTGAAAGAGATCGTGGGCGACTGGGCCATGTTTGAAATACCGATTACCGTGCAGGAAGACCAGTCGCGGACGCGATTGTACCTGCTTCAAAAAGGTATCAATACTACCTTTTACCTCGATGAAGTGCTGCTGAAAGCGGATGGTTTCAACCTGTACCACAGCCGGCCGGGTTGGGTGGTGCGCAATAATTTCTGGTGTAAAACTGATCTGGAATAAATTGGACGTTTAATAAAGTAAGATATGAATTGGCAAGCCGTTGCAGGATTTCAGGGTACGCTTAGTCATCCGATGACTCCAAGTCATCGGATGACTAAGCGTACCCTGAAATCCTGCAACGGCCTCTCTAAATCCATAAATCATTGATGAACATTCTTTTACAAAAAGCCCACATAGTCGACGGCTCCCGAGAGTCGAAACCGCAGGATATCCTGATCCGGAATGGCCGCATCGAGTCCATTTCCAGCCACATCGAAGCGGAAAAGAATACGAAAGTGTGGTCATCGCCGCACCTGTGTGTGTCGCCGGGCTGGTTCGATGTGGGCGTGCAAACCGGCGACCCCGGTTTCGAGCACCGCGAAGACCTGCGTACGGTGGCTGCCGCTGCCGCGAAAGGCGGATTCACAGCCATTGCACCCTTCCCCAATACGCAGCCGGCCATCCATTCCAAATCGGAAATCCTCTATATCCGGAACACCACAGCCGGTCTGGGCGTACATTTTTACCCGATCGGGGCAGTGTCGCTGGAATGTGCCGGAAAAGACCTGGCAGAATTATACGACATGCATGCCTCCGGCGCGGTAGCCTTCAGCGATGGCAAAAAATCCGTGCAGGATGCCGGGCTGCTGCTGCGCGCCATGCAGTATACCCGCGCTTTCAACGGACTGATACTCAACGAGCCCCACCACAAAACCATCGCATCCGGCGGGCAAATGCACGAAGGCACCATGAGCACTTCCCTGGGACTGAAAGGACTGCCTTCCCTGGCCGAAGAGATTATGGTTCAGCGCGACCTCAGCCTGCTGGAGTATTCGGAAGGGCGCCTGCACATCCACCTGATTTCTACCGCCAAGAGCGTGGGCATGATCCGCGCTGCCAAAAAAGCCGGCTTGCAGGTGACCTGCTCCGTGGCCGTAGCCAACCTGTTTTTCACCGACGCCGAATTGCGCGATTTCGATTCCAACTGGAAACTGCTGCCGCCCCTGCGCGCGCAGTCCGACGCCGATGCCCTGATTGAAGGGCTGGCAGACGGAACCATCGATTTTATCGTATCTAATCATAGTCCGTGGGACGAAGAAGCGAAAAACCTCGAATTCCCCTATGCTGATTTTGGTATGATCGGGCTGGAAACGGTTTTCGCCTTGTGCCGCACCTTCGGCGACAAAAAACTGCCGCTGCCGCTGCTGGTAGAAAAATTGTCGCTGGCGCCGCGTCGCATTTTCGGGCTGCCCGTTCCGGAGATAAAAGAAGGTGAAAAAGCGGAACTCACAGTGTTCGATCCTACAGAGTCCTACACCTTTTCTGTGGAAAATATCGGTTCCAAATCGCGCAATACGCCGTTTTTGGGCCGCAAGATGCAGGGGAAAGTGTTGGGGACGATTGTGTGAGGATATGAGTATTCGAGTATTTGATTGCGGCAGTACTCAACAATCTCAACAATCTCAACCCTCAACAAAAAACAATCTCAACAAACAAAAAATCACACCCATATCATGAAAAAATTCGCTCTATTATCCATCCTCACCGGCCTGCTTCTTTCTTTCACGGCCTGCGACGTGCTCAAGGAAGTGACCAACAGCGTGTTGTCCGAACCGAGTCTGGAAGAAATTGGAAGAGGCCTCAAGGAAGCGCTGACCAAAGGTATCAACAAGGGTGTGGATCAACTTTCTCAGAAAGACGGGTATTTTAAAAGCGCCTACAAAATTCTGCTGCCCGACGAGGCCCGGAAAGTGGCCGATAAACTCCGCAATATTCCCGGTTTCAATAATTTTGAAAATGATTTACTGGAAAAAATGAACCGCGGCGCGGAAGATGCAGCCAAAGAAGCGGGTCCTATTTTCCTGACAGCCATCCGCCAGCTGACGTTTCAGGACGCTACCAATATTCTGATGGGAGAGGACAATGCCGCCACGCAGTACCTGAACCGCACCACCAATCAGCAGTTGTACGACAAATTCAATCCCAAAATAGTAGCTTCCCTCGATAAAATCGGCGCCAACCAACTCTGGCGCAAGGCTGCCGATGCGTACAACAAAATCCCGCTGGTAACCAAAATCAACAACGATTTCGACGATTACGTCACCAAACAGGCGTTGAAAGGATTGTTCGGGAAAGTAGAGGAAGAGGAGCGCAACATCCGGAACAACAAAGCCAGCCGAACTTCGGAATTGTTGCGCAAGGTATTTGCAAAACAAGACACTGCCGGAAAATAAGTGCATCTTGCAGCCCTTTCGCGCATCTTTGTTTTGATTTTTAATCCGCAACCGAAAGTATCCCTCGTCTGCAAACGAGGGGATCCCGTTATCCGATTTTTGGAGGAGGTGCAAAAAAAGTACAATTGCTTAACTTCGCACCCCAAAACCCCGGTTGAAGTAATTTGTAAGATCAAAACTGATCTATGATAGCGCTGATCGGTGAGTTGGCATTCTTCTTATCAAAACCACTTGCGTTGACAATAGGCAGAACAAAACGGCGATACTTTTATGAAGTGGTTGGTAAATAAAGTCCTGAAACAATACCTGGCTGTTCGCATGAAGCGGATCGAGCATTACATCGAGCATCCTGAAGAAGTGCAGGATCGCTGGCTGCATACGTTGCTCGACACTGCCCAAAACACCGAGTTTGGCAAGCGTTACGGCTTTTCCGGGATCAGAAACGCGGAAGATTTCGCCAAACAGGTGCCGGTGAACGATTATGATAAACTGAAAGGCCAGATCAATCGTATGATGCACGGCGAATCAGATGTGTTGTGGCCCGGCGAAATCAACTGGTACTCCAAAAGCAGCGGTACCACCAGCGATAAAAGCAAATACATTCCGGTGCCTTACGCCAATATGTACGACTGCCATATTGCAGGTAGTTGGGATTCGCTGGCTATTTTGTACCACAACAAGCCGGATATGGAAATTTTCCGGCGGAGAAACCTGGTCATGTCGGGCAGTTTCGAATCGCTGAAAGATTATCCGAAAACCAATTTCGGTGATGTGAGCGCGGTGCTTACGTACCACATGCCGGCACTGGCACGGTCGTTTTACACGCCCGACCTCGACGTGGTGCTCCAGTCCAATTTTGAAGATAAAATCGAACAGGTTGCTGAAATTACCAGCAAACAGGACGACGTGGTGATGTTCGGCGGAGTACCCACCTGGATCATCGTACTCTTCCGCCTTATTCTTGAAAAAACGGGCAAAAAGAATATGCTCGAAGTATGGCCGCACCTGCAGGCTTATATGCACGGCGGCGTGGGTTTCGAACCCTATCGCCGGACGTTCAAGGAACTGATCCCGAGCGACGATTTCGTTTACCAGGAAATTTACAACGCTTCGGAAGGATACTTTGGCTCGCAACTCGATTTCGGCCACAACGACATGCTGCTGCTCACCGACAACGGCGTGTTTTACGAGTTCGTGCCGATGGAAGAATGGGATAAGGACCATCCCAAAACCATCACACTGCCGGATGTGGAACTGGGCAAAGACTACGCCATCATGATTTCGGCCAACAACGGCCTGTGGCGCTATCAGCCCGGCGATACGGTGGTATTTACCCGAAAATACCCCCATTGCTTCCAGATTTCAGGCCGCACAAAACAATTTATCAACGCTTTCGGCGAAGAAGTTATGGTAGGCGATGCCGACAAGGCCCTCGCAGAAACCTGCCGCCAGATGGATGCTGTGGTATCGGAATACACAGCAGCGCCCGTTTATTTCGGGAGCGGAAAATCCAAGGGCGGCCATGAATGGATCGTGGAATTCGAAAAAGCCCCCGCCGATCTGGAACGTTTCAACGACCTGCTCGACCAGACGCTGCAACGGATCAATTCCGATTACGAAGCCAAACGTTTTAAGGGCCTGGCTCTGGAGCGCCTGCTCCTGCGCGCTGTTCCCAAAGGTACTTTCCACCGATGGATGCGGGCTCGTGGCAAATTCGGCAACCAGAACAAGGTGCCGCGCCTCGCCAATCACCGCAAATTTGTGGAAGAGGTGGTTTTGTACGCTCAGGAGTAACACCGAACCCCAGTTCGGTGACACACCACACCGAACTGGGGTTTAGTATCACCGAACCCCAGTTCGGTGACATACCACACCGAACTGGGGTTCGGTGGTACAGAACACATTCGCCAATAGGAGACATCCCTGCGAATGTGTTTTTCCATTTTTAACAATCCGGGTACCTTCATCCGCCTGTATATACTTAAAGCCTTTTCAGCCTCTTATGAGGTTTTCGGAGAGGCTGTTACAACCAACGAATACTATGCTAAAAAGAATCATTACTCCGCTTTCCCTCCTCTGCCTGCCGCTGTTGATGGCGGCACAACCCAAAATTCAATTGGTCGATTTCGTATCCGGATTCGACCGTCCTGTAGATATCGCGCATTGTGGCGACAGCCGCCTGTTTATCGTCGAACAGGATGGCATCATCAAAATAGTCGACTCGCTCGGCAGCGTGTTGCCCGAACCATTCCTGAACATCGATCCGCTGGTGAACTCCACGGGCAATGAACAGGGCCTGCTCGGACTGGCTTTTCATCCGGATTACGCACAAAACGGTTATTTCTTCGTGTATTATACCCAGACTTCCGGCGGCCACACGCATGTTTCACGGTTTTCCGTAATGCCCGATAACCCGAATAAAGCAGACCCGAACAGCGAGCTGACTATTCTGCAACAAAACCAGCCGTATAGCAACCACAATGGCGGTTGTGTCAAATTCGGTCCCGACGGATTCCTGTATATCGGCCTCGGCGACGGCGGTTCCGCAGGCGACCCGCAGGCCAATGGCCAGAAAAAAACAACCTTCCTGGCCAAAATGCTGCGCATCGACGTGAATAACTCGACGGTAGATACGCCGTACGTGGTGCCTCCAACCAATCCGTTCGTGGGCCATGCGGAATACTTGCCTGAAATCTGGGCGCTCGGTTTGCGCAACCCCTGGCGCTATTCCTTCGACCGGCTGACCGGCGATATGTGGATCGGCGACGTAGGCCAGGGCGACCGCGAAGAAATTGATTTTGCTCCGGCAGGTGTGGGCGGCCGCAATTACGGCTGGCGCTGCTATGAAGGCACGCTTCCCTACAATACTGCCGGATGCCAGCCGGCATCCAGTTATATCGGCCCTGCTTTCGACTACGACAACTCTTCGCTCGGTTGCTCGGTTACGGGCGGGTTCATTTACCGCGGCTCCAAATATGCCGACCTCTATGGCGTGTACCTGCATGCGGATTATTGCAGCGGTCGCTGGTGGGCTACCCGTCACAATGACGACGGCACGTTTTCTACCACGGCACTGGCCAACCTCACCGATTATGAATACAGCGCTTTCGGCGAAGACCGCGACGGCGAACTGTATGTGGCCCTGCTTTCTTCGGGAAAAATTCAGAAAATCAAAGAGATCTGCTCGCCTTTTCAGGTCATGGCCAGCAGCATTAACAGCCCCGTGTGCGACAGTTCTTTCAGCGGCTGGATATTCCTCGATACGATCGGAATTACCGGTAATGTGTCGTTCCAGTGGTCGAACGGACAAACTGAAAAAGACATTGTATACCTCAACCCGGGTACATATACGGTGGTGGCTACCAATGGAAACGGTTGCTCGCGCACATTATCGTACGAAATTGGAAGTGCCTCGCCTGCAACGCCCATTCTGCTGAGCGGCGACCTGGTGCTGTGCGGCGGCGACAGCATTCAATTGTCTACCTCGGAAGCGCCCGCAGATTATACTTACCAATGGAGAAAAAATGACGAGATCATAACCGGCGCCGAAGGTCCGTCGCTCACCATCACCGAGCCGGGCTCTTACAAAGTGCTCTTTATTACCAACTCCGGCGCTTGCAATTCGCTTCCTTCCGCTGTAGCCAATGTGTTGCTCGACGAATCCGTGGCGCCTGTGGTGGCTGTCGATGGCGACAGTTTGTATTCGAATCTGCCATGCGACGGTAACTGTCAGTGGCTGCTGAACGGCGCGCCCATCGACGGCGCGACGGGAGACTTCTACATTGCTGCCGAATCGGGATCCTATTCGCTGGAAATGGTGACGGGAAATGGCTGCCAGCGTCAGTCGAACGCAGTGATGGTGGTGATCAACGATGCGGTGACACCCGCTTCGGTGCGCCGTTTTGCCTTGTCGCCCAACCCGACGGACCGCTCGGTTATCCTGCAACTGGAATTGCAGAAAAACGAACGTGTAACGGTGACGTTGCAGGACAAACAGATGCGCCAACTATTTGCACAAACAATTGAAAGCCAAAAGATTGAAATGCCGATCGATTTGAAGAACCTGCCTGCGGGCACGTATTATGTGCACATTCAGGTTGGCAATGAACGGTTTGTAAGAAAGGTGGTGAAGATTTGAGTTTAACCGCGAGGATTAATATTTAACCACAAGGAACACAAAGGGGTTTCACAAAGTACACGAAGCGTTGCGTATACGCCTTGTGTACTTTGTGAAACCCCTTTGTGTTCCTTGTGGTTAAATAATTAAAAGTCAATCCAGCACAATCTCCACCACGTCCTCCACTTTCAGGCCCAGCAAGGTGGCGGCCCGGCCCATATTCACGGCAATTTCCAGAAAACCGGCACTGTTAAACAGGCACAACTGTTCGCCGACCGGCACGTCGCAGTAGTTGTCGGAAAGTTTGGTGATCGGATCGTTACGTTTAAAAAACAGCGAAAAAGAGCGATCGCCGGCTGCCTTGTCGAACAGGTCACGCCGGATATTTACAATGGCATTGTCAAAGTTATCGACATGAATAATGGTGCCGCGAATACGTCCAGGCGTAATAACCGGCTGAATACTAATGCGTTGCAGCAGCGGCGCAGGAAAATCTCCCAGGGCTTCGAAGGGTTTGCCGCCCGTCAGATGCGCCACGGAATCGGCGAAGATCTTTTTCACTGCAAAATGCTCCGAGGCATCGGTGGGCAGGTTGCGCAGGTCGACGGGGTCGATTTCCTCAAACAACAGGGTGAGCAATCCGTTATCGGGCGCCAGAAAATAATGCCCTTTATGCCGCAGGGCCACAAACCGGAAACCCAGGTTGTATACACAGTGTACGCCGATGAGGTGAATGGTGCCTTCAGGAAATTCGGACCAGGTATTGCGCACCACAAATGCGCCTTGCACAATGTCGAAGGGTGCGATGTCGTGTGAAATATCCACCAGGTGCAGATCGGGGTTCCGGCGCAGCAAAGCGCCTTTCAGCGCACCTGCGTAATAATCCTGTGTTCCAAAATCGGTGGTCAGCGTTACGATGGGCATGGCTTGGCGTTATAAAGCAGGACAAAGATAGGGAACGAAAATCATTACAAACAGTATATAAATCAGCGTTTTCGTTTACGCGGGTACTTGATACCGATGCCCGCAAATTGTATTTTTGTATAACGGAAAATCAGGAAAAGATTCACTTCATCATCACGTAATAATTACTTCAAGTTAAATTAACCGGATAAATACGTCTATCCATTCCATCTTTTCGGTTTTTGCATTCCCTCTGATGCTATGCGGGCGGCTGCGGTGCTAACACCCAATTTGCAAAAAAATTCAAATCGATTGGACCTTGCCACCCAACTTCATCGTATAATAATGAACGCCTCCTGCTTTTGCAGCACGCTTAACTTTATACTTCCGTTACAAAAGCAGTGAAAATGAGGGGAAAAACGTAAAACCTATTCCGGAAACCGGAAAAATCCTCCAATTGCTGTTGGTGAAGAGGCATCAGCGGCAATCACCGATTCTAGATTCTTTGATCGCTTTTGTTTGCTTTCGGGCAGGCGCCAGTTCGCCCGTCTCATCATACATTCGTGTTTCTCCAAAACTTAATAGCATGAACCAGAGCCTTTTACAGAAGATTCGCAGCTATGATGCTCCTCAAAAACTCAAACAGGCCAATCTGTACCCTTATTTCCGGGTCATCGAGTCGGAACAGGATACGGAGGTAACGATCGATGGGAAAACCGTGCTGATGTTTGGCTCCAACAGTTACCTGGGTCTCACCAACCATCCGAAACTCAAGGAGGCAGCCCAACAGGCCGTTCTGAAATACGGCACCGGCTGTGCGGGTTCCCGCTTTCTCAACGGTACCCTCAAAATCCACATCGAACTGGAGGAGGCGCTGGCCGATTACCTGCGCAAGGAAGCAGTGCTCCTGTACAGTACCGGTTTTCAGGCCAACCTCGGCGCCATTGCACCACTGGCCGGGCGCAATGATTATATCTTCATCGACGAACTCGTACACGCTTCCATCATCGACGGCACCCGCCTGTCTTTCGGGAAAGTGGTGAAATACCGACACAACGACATGCAATCGCTGGAGCAGCAACTGCGCCGTGCTGAAGGAGACGGCGCCAGGATCATCGTCATGGACGGCATTTTCAGCATGGAAGGCGATATCGCCGATCTGCCGGGCATTGTGGCGCTGGCCCGCAGGTACGATGCTACTGTGATTGTGGATGACGCGCACGCGATCGGCGTGATCGGCCAGGAAGGCATCGGAACCGGCGACCACTTCGGTTTGCACGACCAGGTAGATCTGATAGTCGGTACTTTTTCAAAATCGCTCGCTTCATTGGGCGGGTTTGTGGCTTCCAGCCATGACATGATCAATTACCTCAAACACAATTCCCGCGCCCTCATTTTCAGCGCCAGCATGACGCCGGCTGCGGCTGCCAGCGCACTGGCCGCGCTCGATATCATTCGCAGCGAACCTGAGCGTATGGAAAACCTGTGGCAAAACACCTATTTTGCCATGGATTTGCTTCGCAGTGCAGGTTTCGAGCTCGGAAAAACCGAGTCGCCGATTTTACCGATTTACATCCGCGACGATTTAAAAACCTTTCAGTTCGCACATAAAATGGCCGAAGACGGCGTATTCGTCAATCCGGTGGTATCGCCCGCCGTGCGCAGTACCGACTCGCTGATCCGTTTTTCACTGATGGCTACACACACTTTTGCACAAATTGAACAGGCGGTGGAAATCATGTATCGCAATGCCCGCGCACTCGAAATTTTTGAACCCATCGGCCAGGTTTCCTGATTTCAATTCTTTAACTTTATGGGTCTATGAAAAGCACTTTAAGTATTGAAACGCCCGTCGATCTGCGCCTTGAAAAAGTGGAAGGCCGCAAGGCTTTGTCGCAGTTCATCGATTTTCCGCATGATCTGTACGCAGGCGACCCCAACTACGTGCCGGAATTGTTCATCTCGCAGGAGGTGCTGCTGAACCCGGCAAAAAGCCCGTTTTTCGAACACTCCAAGGCCGTTTATTTCCTGGCACGTTCGCCGGAAGGGGAGGTGCTCGGCCGCATCGCTGCCATTCGGAACAATAATTATATTCAATTTTCGGGCGATCATGCCGGTTTTTTCGGTTTTTTCGATGTAATCGACCATTACGGCGTTGCCAAAGCCCTGCTCGACACCGCCTGCGCATGGCTGAGGGAGGAAGGCCTGGACCGTGCGATCGGCCCTGCCAATTTTTCCACCAACGAAACCTGCGGGGCGCTGATCGAAAATTTCAACGAACCGCCGTTTGTGCTCACTACCTACAACTATCCCTATTATGCGGAATTCCTCGAACGATACGGGTTTGTAAAAAACAGCGACCTGCTGAGTTACATACTCAGTACCGACCACCTTACACCCGAAATGGAAACGCTGGGCGCTCAACTGGAAGCGCGGCTGGCCCGGCGCGGTATTACGATCCGTACCATCGACATGAAAAACTTCAAAAAGGAAGTCAATAAATTCCTGCCGATCTACAACGCTTCGTGGGACCAGAATCTTGGGTTCGTGCCGATGACGGAAACGGAAATACGACATATGGGTAAGGATCTGAAACCCGTCATCGATCCGGATTTTATATTTTTTGCCGAAAAAAACGGCCAGCCCATCGGCGTCGCGCTCTCTATTCCCAATCTCAACGAAATTTTTATCAAAATTCCCCGCGGCCGGCTTTTCCCGACCGGCATATTCCGGTTTTTATTCGGGCGGAAATCCATTAAAACCGTGCGCGTCGTAGCCCTGGGCCTTTTGCCGGAATACCGGCGTACGGGGCTCGACCTGTGCCTGTATGTGCGCACATATCAGGCGGCCATTCGGAAAGGGATTCGGTATGGTGAAGCCTCCTGGATACTGGAAAACAACGTCATGATGAACCGTGCGCTCACCCAGATCGGCGGCAAGGTTTTCCGGAAACACCGCTTGTACGAAAAAGCACTCTGACCGATGGCGCGTGTACTAATTACAGGAGCCAGCGGATTTATCGGTGGCTATCTTGTGCAAAAAGCCCTGGACAGAGGCGACGAAGTGACGGCAGCCATACGATCGGGCAGCAACCTCGCACGGCTCGGCGACCCGCGTATCCGTTTGCTCGAACTGCCGCTGCACGATGAAGAGCATCTCACTGCTGTACTTCGGCAAACCGGGCGTTTCGACCAGGTGATTCACAATGCCGGTGTTACCAAGGCCTTCTCCCGCAAGGAATACGAAGCCGGCAACTACGGTCATACCCGCCGCCTGGTGCAGGCGCTTCAACAATCGGGCACCATTCCGGGTACATTTCTGTTTGTAAGCAGCCTGGCCGCTCTTGGTGCGGCGCCCGCCGGTGCGGAAAATATTTACAGCGGACAAACCCCCGTTCCGCTGACACCTTATGGAGAAAGTAAACGTGCCGCCGAACTTTTCCTGGAATCCCTGACACCGCATTTCCCCTGGACGGCCGTGCAACCGACTGCCGTGTACGGTCCCTGGGAGCGCGACATTCTGACCTTCATCCGGCTCATGCAAAACGGACTGGAACTGACCATCGGCCTGCGTCCGCAAAGGCTGAGTTTCGTGCATGCCTCCGATGTGGCAGCGGCGATTTTTTGTACGCTCGATACTCCCGCTGCCTTGCATCGTAAATTCATTATCACCGACGGACGGGCTTACCATACGACCGACCTGGGCGCCGCCGTCCGGCAGGCGCTGGGTAAAAAAAGAACGCTGCGGATACAACTTCCGCTCGGACTGGTGCGTAGGGTGGCGGGAATAGCCGAAGAAATCGGACGCTGGCAAAAACGCCCCAGTCCGTTGAGCCGCGACAAGATTCCCGAACTCGCGGCCGAAAACTGGCATTGCGATGTGTCGCCGCTTATTGAAGAAACGGGTTTTCAACCGGAATTTGATTTGTACACTGGCATGGCCGACACTATTCGGTGGTATCGGGAAAAAGGGTGGCTCAAGTAAAATAATTAAAATGCGCAAAATACCCTTCCGCCATTTTTCCCCAACTGAAATGTTCCAGTGTGTAAGCCCTTGCTGAACCCGGGGGCAGGGCCGCAGCCGCAGGGTTGTTAAACAAACCGTTCAGCGCTGCTGCCCATGCCATTGCATCTCCGGAGGGCAGTAAAATGCCGTTCTTTTTATCGTGAATCGCATCGGGAATGCCGTCCGTGTCGGCGGCGAATACGAGTGCTCCGCACAGGCATGCTTCCAGGCAAACCAGACCGAAACCTTCCATATCTCCTTCGATCCGGATATTAGGCATCACGAAAGCGTCGGCGGCAGACAGGATTTGTACGATGTCTTCAAATGGTAATTTGCCGAGGTGCCTGGCTTTGGAGCGTATGCCGGGCGCCGCCAGCAGTCGCCGCAATTCGGACTCATCAGTCGGAAATCCCAGAAAGAGTTCGATCTGCCGGCGCAGAAAAGCGGGCAAAAAACGCAGTACGGTTTCCGTGGTGGTGGGTTTTTCATGAAAAGGGCCGATGAGGAGAAATACAGAATCGTCCGACAATTTTGGCAACACCTCGCGGACAAACCACGAAAACCCTTTGCGCCGTACGGAACGCCCCATGGCGACGATCACTTTTTTTCCCGAAATACCGAGGTGGTACTGTTTCTCGAAATACGGGTAAAAATCGGGCCTGCGCGGCGTGCCGGCAATACCCGTATCGACCCCGTTGGGTACAACCACGACTTTTTGAGGCGAAAGGCCACGTTCGATGCAGGCATTTGCAGTGGCCTGGCTGACGGCAATGATCAGATCGAGCCGGTCGAATTGCGGCAGCACAAACCGCTGAAACCAGGCATTGGGGAAAACGACGTCCAGCCCGTGCAGGGTGGCCGTGCGTTTCAGGTGCTCGTAACCCTTGTGGCGCAGGCAAATGGCTGCCAGCAATCCGTCGTTGAAATGAATCACGGAAATGCCCGGATGTTCGCGGCAGGTTTGCAAAATGCGCCGGCGCAGCATCCGGAAAAAACGCAGGCGGCTTTCCCTGCCCTCGTACACGATCGAATGAACCCGCGCGAATGCATTCATGCCGTGGATGAGCTCGAAACTTTGTTTCTCCATGCCGCCGACAGCCGGCGGGTATTTATGGCTTACGAAGAGTATTTCCATTAGCGGCGGCGGAACAGGAAGTTCCTTTTTTCAGACATTCCAAAATAAGCGAGTAGTCCGGCGGCAATCCAGAACAACTGTCGCGCACGCCGCAAAATAGAAGCGGCGACCCAGATTTCGGTACCCGGCGCTCCGATGGTCGCTAGCATCACTTTGTTGCCATATTCCTCGATGCCGATCTGGCCGGGCACGAAAGCGCCGGCGGCTTTGAAAAACACGACGCCCATGTCCACCAGAATTGCCTGTACCAGGGTGGCTTTTACACCCAAAAACAGCAGAATAAAGTAGAATTCCGCAGCGCCGAATACCCAGTGCAGGGCAAAAAACGCAGATGAATACACGAGGTTTTTCTTGTTGTTTTTATAAAGGGAAACAAGTTCCGTGCGCACCTCAGCCATCTTTTTGCGCACCCGGAAAGTACGCCGGGCCAGCCCTGCCCCGAATGCGGTGGGCCGGATCAGGTCTTTCAGCCACGAATTACGCGCCAGAAAGATTACTGCCGGTATGCTGACCAGAATGGCGACGTACAAAGCGGGTGGCAGTTGCGGTAATTGCAGGGAAGTGCCGCTGCCCGAATATAAAACGAATACTGCCAGCGTAAATAAAAGCAGTTGCGTCAATACCATCAGTACGCGGGAGAGCAGCAAAGAAGCCAGTACAGTTTTCGGTTCTATTTCTTTTTTTCGGAGCAAAAACGCTTTCAGTGCATCGCCCCCGATCACACTGGTCGGATTCACGAGCCCAAGCGCCTCGCCGGCCACCCGCACGGTAAATAAATGCCACAGGGACAGGTCTTTGCCCGATGCGCCGAAACAATACCTCCATCCGATGGTGGCGCAGAAACCGGAACAAAAAGTGACCAGGATCAGTACGAAAAACTTTAAACCCACCTGCCGCATGGATACCAGCACCTGCTGCATATCGGTGGCCCGCACAAAGGCAATCAGCGAAATCAGAATAACCGCCACGAGCAGTATGCGCAGTATTTTCATTTTGTCAGGTGTTGCAGGTCCTCAAAATACACGTTCGCCAGTTGCGCCCAGTCGTGGGCAAAACTGTACCTGCGTCCCTGCCCGGAGAATTGTTGCCAAAGCACGGGATCCTGTAGTATCCGTTCTATCTTTTCCAGGTAGTCGCCTTCGTCGTAAGGGGCGCATTTGAAACCGTTTACGCCCTGTTCGATAAAATCCTGAGACCCGCCACCGGCAGCGATCACGCAGGGAAGTCCGGACGCCATCGCTTCGAGTACTACGTTTCCAAACGATTCTGACACGGAAGGGAATAAAAAAACGTCGGCCGAAGCATAGAGTTCCGACAGTGTATTGTGGTCCACTTTGCCGGTGAAAATGGCGTCGGGCATTTGTTCCCTGCATACTTTTTCGGCTTCTCCGGCGCCGGCTACCAGCAGGTTATACGGCAGTTTTTTGCTTTTCATCAGGGTATAAATCCGGAAAAGGGTGGCCAGGTTTTTTTCCCACACCAGGCGGCTGGCAAATAACACCACAGGCCGGTCGTTTCCGGTCAGCCGTTGCATTCGTTCGGGATTGCGTTTTTCAGGTGAAAACAGGCTCGTATCCATGCCGCGTTTCCAGATTTTCATACGCGTCCGTTCAATGCCCATCTCCGCCATTTCTGCTACAATGGCTTCAGCCGGCACATAAATCAGGTCGCAGCGGTTGTAAAACTTTTTTTGCCGCGCGGCCACCCCAGGTTTTACAAATGGAATGAGCGCAGGCACATGCCGGAAGTAATAATCTACGTAAGAAATAAAATGGGTATGGTAAATGGAAAGTACCGGAAGCCCCAGCGAAACGGCGTACTGCAAGGCAAATTCGCCCAGCAACGACGGCGTGGCAATGTGCACGACCTGCGGATCAAAATCCCGGAGTTTTTTCCGGATACGACCTTTGACCAGCAACGGCACGGCCATGCGGTACCCCGCATTCATGGGAAGCGGAACGGTCGGGATGCGCACGCATTCGAAACCGAAAAGCGTGTCCGGCCCCACGCCACAAATGAACAGGAATTCGAACTGCTCCTGCGGAATGCGCCGGAGCAACTGGAACATGGTGCGGGAGGCGCCGTCGAAATCCTCGATCAGTATTTCAGCAAAAAAAGCGACTTTGATTTTTTGCATGGTCTTTTAGTACTTATACAACTGGACATTTGAGTTATATCTCGCGCCGCCAGTTTTTGGCGACGGTTACTAAACTTTTAAAGTTTAGTAACCGTGTCGTCGGCCTAGCCCATGCACAAAACCTGGCGAAGCGAAGTATACTTATTGGCTCCACTCCGTCGGCTCCCGGTCCCAGCGGTGTTGTTTCAATTCGGCTACCAGATCAGCCGTCAATCCGTGCCCGTCGGAAGCGCCGCAATTGCCTTCCACGTGTCGCACGCTGCGCATGCCTGGAATAATCGTAGCCGAATCGGGCGTGCTCAGGATAAAACGCAAAGCCATTTCCGCCATTGTCATGCCCGACGGCACCAGCGGCCGCAGGGCGTCGGCACGGTCCACACTGGCATGCAGGTTTTCGGGCACGAAATACGTGGCGCGCCAGTCGTCGGCCGGGAAAGTTGTTTCGTGCGTCAGCATGCCGGTCAGCGAGCCTTCGTCGAACGGCACACGGGCGATCACGGCCACTTCCATTTCCTTGCACAAGGGGAACAGGTGGTCTTCCGGCGCCTGATCGAAAATGTTGTAAATCACCTGCACGGCATCGATCATGCCTGTGCGGACGGTTTCGAGCACATTGTCGGGTTCCCAGCGGTTCACCGACACGCCCCAGTGCGCCACCTTGCCTTCGCGGGTGAGTTTTTCAATAGCAGATTTCCACTCATCGTGATCGTGCCACGCGTCGTTCCACACGTGGAATTGCTGTAGATCGATCTGTTCGACGCGCAGGTTTTTCAGGCTTTTTTCCGTGTACTCGATGATGTGGTGCGCCGGGAAAACGTCTTTCAACTGAAATTCGGGGCGAGATGGCCACTTGAAATTCATCGGCGGAATTTTCGTGGCGAAGTACAGGCGTTTGTCGCGGTGCTGGCGCAGCAGATCGCCCAGAATCTGCTCGCTTTTGCCGGCGCCGTAACCCCAGGCGGTATCGAAAAAATTGACACCCAGATCCACGGAGCGGTCGAGTGCGCGGGCTACTTCGTTCTGGTCACCACCGGTCCAGCCGGCCAGTCCCCACATGCCGTAACCGATTTCGGAAACGTTGAAATTGCTTTTTCCAAAGCGACGATATTGCATAACAAGTTAAATTTTCTTGTGGGTGAAGGTAGGGAATGGCTGCAAAAATGACGGTGGAAATCTGTTGCAGACGCTCCGGCATTGCTTACGTTTGCTACCGGAACAAAAACGCTCCCGCTCGCTATGAAAAAAACGTTTCTTCTTGCATTCCCCTTGCTGGCCTTGATGTCTTCGCTGTTTTCCTGTGAAAAAGACCCCGAGATAATGACCCAAACCGTTGTTGAAACGGATACGGTGTACGTAACGCAGCACGATACGATCATTCTGCACGCCACGGATACGCTGACGCTGACCGATTTTATCCAGGATACGGCCACTACATTCATTGTTTTACGACATGCCGAAACCAGCGGCAGCGGTAGCGATCCGAACCTCAGCGCTGCCGGGATGGCCCGCGCCGACGAACTTCGCCGCATCCTGGGCAATGTTCCGCTGGCGGCCGTTTTTTCTTCCAATTACAACCGTACCCGTCAAACCGCTCAGCCGACCGCTACAGATAAATCATTGAATGTCAATATTTATGATCCATTAAATCAGTCGCCACTGGTGGACGAATGGCTGTCTGCTTATCGCGGCCAGACGGTGCTGGTGCTCGGGCATTCGAACACCGTGCCGGCGCTGCTGAACCTGTTTTTGGGCAGCAATGAATATTCCAATTTGCCGGATACGGAGTACAATAACCTGTTCATAGCAACGGTGTCGGAGCGGGGCAGAGCAAAGGTGTTGCATTTGAAATATGGAGATTGAACGGGTGCCCAATGTTGATTTAGTTTATGTTATTTTATCTGCAAATGCCTGATTATTAACACAGATAACCAATAACTACTTATGTCCCGTATCGCCCACCTGTTTCTCAAAAAAGCGGCCGGGAAGCCCCGAACGCCTGTCTTATCCGCCACCGGCCTTCGGGGTTATGGACTGGAAGGCGACCTGCACGCCCATCCCATCAGCCCGCGGCAGGTGCTGGTCACCAGAAAGGAGGATCTGGATGAACTGGACATCGCGTACGGAGCCCTCATGGAAAATATCATTGTCGAAGGAATTCGGGCAGATTTTTTTCAGCCCGGCGCCCTGCTCACAATCGGAGAAAACCTGCAAATCCGGCTCACTTTTCATTGCGAACCCTGCAAAGAAATAGCATCTGTCGTGCCGAGCCTGAAAGCCGTGCGCGGCAAACGCGGTATTTTGGGTGTTGTCCTGTCAGATGGAAGAATTACGACGGGCGATCCCGCAACCTGTACTCCCGGCCGCTTCAAACCCTTATCCGAAGTGCCTTTCGAACGATTTCTGGAATTTATCGGGCAGGTGCCGTCCGGTAAAGTCGTGACCTATAAAATGGTGACGCTGGGCATGGGCGTTGCGGAAGGCTATCTGCGCGCCATTCCCGGATACATAGAAAAAGCAATCGCCTCCGGTTGGGAAACACATGTCCACAGAATCGTGGACGAACGCGGCGGAACAATTCAAAAACACGTGCCGCACCAATTGGAAACGCTTGCATTGGAAGGCGTGGAGTTGGAAAAACGGGCAGATTTGTTTTCCACGCCGGGTCTTTTCGGTGTTTCCCTTTCCAGATATCGGTGGGCGGGCTCGTCTTTATACCTGGGGTAAAAATTTCTACATTTTTCAGGCAGGCTTTCGGGCACTCATTTTTTAGAAAAAGATGGTTACAGGCGTAAAAAGGGACACAACCTTGCCTTTATGCGCCGATTGGGTATAAATCACCTCTAAATCTTTTTCTATGAGATACCTCCACACTGCACTCATCGTCAGTCTTTTATATACATTTCAGCCTGTTTCTGCCACTACCATCATGCCGTTTTCACATTTGGGAGAATGCACCGTGGAAAGCGGCGCGGTTGTGCTCGCTACGGCTTTATACCAACAAGAAGTAACGTACAATGGGATGACCTACCTGAACACGCGTTTCGAAGTCAGGTCGGTCGTTAAAGGCTCCATGGAGGCAGGACAGGAGTTTTTCCTGCGCCCCTATTCCAAGCGGACTGCGGCGTATTCTTTCGACGTATCGGGCGATTTTCTGCCTGAAATCGGCAAAACATACCTGATCTGGCTGAAAGCGAGTCCACCCGTCTGGTCGTGCCAGATGCTTTCCTATTATATTTTTGAAGTGGTATTTTACAACCAGGATTACTACATGGTACCACAATCGGGCATCGGCATCGAAGTGATGGGACGCCCCGACGGCGTGATTCCGGAACCGCTGGCCGTGTACCCGCGCGATGCACTGATCGATATGCTGCGCGCCTGCGATATGGGCGGCATGGATGAATGGGACGGACAGTCGATTCAAACGCCATGGCCTGAAAGTCAGGCCGTACTGGAAGAACGCGCGGCGCCGTCTTATTGCGATTTTATGCTGGGGTCTTCTACAACACTTGCGCGCTGGAAAAACCCGGCTGTCAACGTCTATTACAGCAGCGTCAATACGCCGGCGAATTTCAACAGCACCCTGAGCAGTATGCTTTCCACCATGCGCGCCAATTATCCCGGTATTGCGCCGGTCAATTCGGGCGCCACACCGTTTACGCCTACCTGCGCAGGCGGAAATGCGGCTTCTCCCTCCGGAAATTTTATGTCGTATCTCAACTCGACGCTCAACGGCCGCAACAGCATCCTTTTTATCTTCGAAGATCCGTGCAATGAAATTGCCAACCTGACCAATTGTTCCGGGGTGCTTGCATTGGGTGGCAGTTACAGTTTTTCCACCACGCATGTGTACAAGGGCGAAACCTGGCAGGATGCCGCATTCGGTTATGTGGTGGTGAATAATAGCGTTTTCAGTTGTTTTTCTACGACGCAGGTCATGCAGGCGCTCACCCACGAACTCACGCACGCTTATCGCATGGATCATATTCCGACCACGTCGCCAGGCGCACCGGGGCAGAACATGAACCCCACGTGTTGCAATGCCATCAATACACTGGATCGGAATTGTATGAATTACGTGTACGAATCGGCGGCTTTGCCGGTCGAATTGACCAGTTTTACCGCCCTGCGTACAGGCGATCGTTCGGCCACGCTTGCCTGGAAAACCGCTACGGAAAATAACGCAGGTTACTTTACGCTCGAGCGCTCCGCCGACGGCTACCATTTTGAAGCCATTGCACAAATAAAGGCCGCCAACAACACAACGGGCGCCACCTACGAATGGCTCGACGAAGCCGTGCTGCCCGGCGCCAACTATTACCGGCTGTCGCAAACGGACCTCGACGGGCAGGTGAACAACCTGGGTGTGCGCAGTGTCAAATTCGATTTCCTGACGTCCATTCACATTCTGCCCAATCCCATTGCCCGGGAAAATGCCGGCGCTATCGAGATAGGGACGGCCGCACTGCTGGAAGGAACGCTGGAGATCGTCGGCGCCGACGGCAGTATTCTGCATACCGAAAATCTTTCACTGGAAAGCGGACTGCATCGCATCGATTTTCCGCAGTCGCTGGCAGCAGGAACGTACCGTGCGGTGCTGCGCAATGGGCAGGAAGCGATGTCAGCAGGTTTCAGTAAGTTATAATGTACCACCGAACCCCAGTTCGGTGTAAAATGCGGGTGTATGACGCAACGCGTCATACACCCGCATTCCTTTTTATTAGAACTATGATTTGCTTCCAACTGCATGGAACAGGAATGTTTTTTTCTATTTTTGTCCCGATTCAAAAGGGATCACTTCTCTTCAAATACCGCCCATGAAAATTCAACCCGGTGTCCTGCAATTCCTTTCCGACCTCTCTCAAAACAACAACCGCGAATGGTTTCTGGCAAACAAACCCCGCTACGAGGCCGCCCTGGCCAATATGAAACAGTTCGTCAAGTCTGTCGAGTCGGCTCTGGGCGAAACGGACCACATCGAAGATTCCACCCTTTTCCGGATTTACAAGGACGTGCGGTTTTCCAAGGATAAACTGCCCTACAAAAACAACTTCGGCATGGGTTTTACGCGCGCTACCAAACGTCTACGCGGCGGCTATTACCTGCACATCGAACCGGGCGCTTCCTTTGCCGGCGGCGGTTTCTGGCAGCCCAGTGCGGAGGACCTGAAACGTATCCGCGACGAATTTGTGATGGATGCCCAGTCCATCCGCGAGATCATCGCCGAGCCCACGTTCAAAAAATATTTCGGAACGCTCGATGGCGAGGAGTTGAAAACCGCGCCGCGCGGCTACGATAAAGACAGCCCGGCGGTAGACCTGATCCGGAAAAAGAGTTTTGTCGTGCGCCGCAGTTTTACGGACGCGGAAGTGGCGAGCGAGGGTTTTTTACAGGAGGTAAAACGGACGTTTGAGGCTATGCGCCCTTATTTTGACTATATGAGTATGGTGCTAACGACGAATATGAATGGGGAGTCAGTGGTGGATTGACAAAAACAAAGAGGCCCGCCCCGAAAAACCGGAACGGGCCCCTCTCTCAACCCCTCAACCCCTCAACTCAAAAAAACTACTGCTTTCCAACCGCCACAGTATTCCTAATCATGTCCTGCATAATACGGAATGACTCATACAGTTGAATGTCTTTTTTCTTGTCTTTCAGCCAGTCATCGTTGCGGGCGACGCGGGAAGTATCACTTTGGATCACCGGCAAGTCGGCTGCCAGGTTTTCGATGGTGAATGCGTTGATCGGCTGGAACAGGTTGTCGAATTGTTCGGCTTCCATGTCCTGTTTTTTGTTCCAGGTGCGGAATTTTTCTGCCTGTAGCGGGTATTGCGACTGGTCTTTTTGTTTGCGCAGGCGCATAGCGTTGTCGTTCACTTTTTTGAACGTATCGTCGGATTTCACGCGGGCTTCGCTGTCCGATTTCAGTTTTTCCATATTGTTGATACGGAATGCGTTCTGTTTGAACGGCACGGCATCGATGGTCGTGGACGCGAGCGGGTAGTCGTTTTCGCGTTCGCCCAGGTCGATGTAGTTGTAGAAGTCGGGCAGTACGATATCGGGTGTTACGCCGTCGAGTTGCGTGGTTTTACCGGTGATGCGGTAGAACTTCTGGATGGTCAGTTTCATTTCGCCCAGCGGTTTCACGGAGTCGTCACCAGTAGCATTGTCGAGATCGACGAAGCGTTGTACCGTGCCCTTGCCGTAGGTGCCGGAAGAACCGACGATGACGGCGCGGCCGTAGTCCTGCATGGCGGCTGCGAGAATTTCCGAAGCCGAAGCGCTGAAGCCGTTCACCATGACGATCAACGGACCGCCGAATTGAACGCGCGAATCGTTGTCGGCCATGATCTCGGGTGTTTTCGTACGGCTTTTCACCTGCACGATCGGGCCGCTTTCGATGAACAGGCCCGACATCTGCACCACGTCGCGGAGCGAACCGCCGCCATTGTTACGCAGGTCGAGGATGATACCTTTGGCATTTTCCTTTTTCAGTTTTTCCACTTCTTTGGCCACATCAGCTGCGCAGGAAGTGACGCCTTGCGGCGTGAAGTCGGCGTAGAATTTCGGGAGGTAGATATAGCCTACTTTATCCTGGCTTTCTCCGTTGTTCAGCATCAGCGATTTGGCAAAACCTTCTTCCATGATCACCACGTCGCGGGTGATGGTGATGATTTTTTCCATACCGTCGCCCTTGCGGATCGTGAGGGTCACTTTGGAGCCTTTCGGGCCGCGGATCTTACTCACTACGTCGTCGATTTCCCAACCCATCACGTCGACCGGCTCGGCGTCGGGGCCGCCCTGCGCCACTTTCATGATCACGTCTTTGGGTTGCAGGGTGCCTTCTTTCCAGGCCGGACCGCCGGGAACGATTTCCGTAACGGTGGTTTTTTCGCCGTCGCTTTGCAGGCGGGCGCCGATACCTTCCAGTTTGCCCGACATCTGAATGTCGAAGTTTTCTTTTTCACGCGGGGAGAAGTAGCCCGTGTGCGGGTCGAACACGTTGGTGATCGCGTTCAGGTACACCTCCATGCGGCGGGTGCGGTCCATTTTCAGGATCTGTTTCTGACGCTTGTCATACGTTTCGAGCACCTTTTTGCGCATTTCCTCTTCCAGTTGCGCGAAGGTTTTTTTCTCGCCTTTAAAATCGGCTTTTTCCTGCTTTTGCTCTTCTTCGACGATGCGGCTGAGCACCTCGAATTTCATCCATTTTTCCCAGCGGGCGCGCAGTTCGGCGTCGTCTTTGGCCCAGGTGGTTTTTTCGCCGTCGGCTTCCAGGAGTTCGTTTTTGTTGAAATCCATAGGTTTGGACAGGATTTCCTGGTACCAGCCCTGCGTTTTGGGAAGGGCTTTGTCGAACAGTTGGATCGACAGATCGAAGAACTGGAACGTGCCGGCATTGGCCTGGTCGTCGAGTTGTGTTTCGAATTGTTTCAACTGGTCGATATCGGCCTGGGTAAACAGGCGTTTGCTGTTGTCGATATCTTTCAGGTAAACGCCGTACACCTCTTTTGAAAACTGGTCATCCAATGTTTTCGGCTGGAAGTGAAGGCGGTTGAGGCCTTGCAGCAGCGCCTGCATCAGAGCCGCTTCTTTTTGCGGAGTAGGCTCCGGTTTTCCGAAAGGATGGAGCGCCCCCGTAAATACCACGAGACCCACAATGCCCACGAAGGAGAACAGCAGGATGGACGATTTTAATTTCATATCCAGTAAGAATTTGTCAAGATCAAATTTGCCGAAAGGCTTGAAGGAATGGAACATCGATCGATATTGCGTTTTTGAATGTACAAAGATATACCATGAAGCGCGTGAAACAGAGGATTAACAGGATGGTAACGTATGGTTTTATCCGTAATGACACTCAAAAACCTTCCGCGTAACGCATGGCAAATAAAAGATCACAAATTTCATACAAATGCTGCCGCTCAATCGTATATTGTGATGGTAGCAGATGAAACGAAAAGAACGCCCGTTTATGGGCACTATTTCCGTTTTTTTCTACGAACGAACGAAACAAACGGCTTTTCGTAACTTTTTATGCGCCCGCTTTGTGACTTTCGGATAATAAACAGTAAAAAGGCTCGCAGGGTTGGAAATTTTTTTGGAAGGGTATTTGGCATTACCTTTGGTGTTTGGGGTGTGGTTTATCGTGTTTGGTGTTTGGGGTGCATTGCTTTCGGCTATGTCAATAAACGCGGCCATAAGCAATGCACCCCAAACACTAAACACCACACCCCAAACACCAACATAATCCTTCCCAACAATTGAACATATGGATTTCGGATACCTCCTACGCATTTTGGCCCGTCGCAAATGGCTGATTGTCAGTGCTATGCTGACAGCGGCTATCGCTACGTTCCTGTTGATCGGGTTGCGACCGGAAAAATACAAGGCATCGGTGATACTAGCCACGGGTATCGTCAACTATAAAGGTATAAATTCGGACAATTCCGATGCTTTCGTACAGCAATATCAGGTGCAAAACGCCTTTTCCAACCTGATCGAGTTTGTACAGTCACGCTCCAGCATGAAAATCCTCACGATTCACATGCTGAAACATGATCTGTCGGCGGGCAGCAACGGACCGGAAAAACCTTTCCGCCCCGCAAACCCGAAACTTTCCGGTTTCAGCCAGGAAGAACAAAACGAGTTGATGGCCGAACTGGCCAAAATCAACCTCGACAGCATCAACGACCCTTCTTTCAGCCAGCAGTTCGATTACCTGCTCGATAAAATTGCCCGCGCTTACGGCTACGACCACGACGCGCTCCGCCGAAGCATCGATGTGAAACGTAAAGGCGAAACGGATTACCTGTCTATCGAAGTGGTGACGGAAAATCCCGTGTTGTCGCAATACATAGCCAATACATTTTCCAAACGTTTTTTGTCCTATTATCATAACATTTCGGTACGGGAAAAGCGGAAAAACGTGGAGAGTTATACCAAACTGGCCTCTGAAAAGAAATTTGTGGTCGATTCGATCAACAACATCCGTTTCGAGTACCTGAAAGCCAAAGGGCTGCCGGTGCTGGGTAAACAAAGTGAAGAACTCGTCGGTCAGATCACCAAACTCGAAATCGATCGGCAGCGCGCACAATCGAAAAAACAATCGGCCGCCGGCTCGGTAGAACGTATCAAGAAATACGAAGACAACCGCGAATCGCGCGACGCCCGCGAAGTGCAAAACCGCGTGGAAGAAAAGAACAACACCATCGATCAGATGGACCGGGTGCGCGAACTGACCCAGAAAAGCCTCGAAACCAAGGGCAAGGATGCTGATATTGAAGCCGAACTCGCCGAAGCCAAGGCAGAACTCAACAACTCCGTGCGCAGTTCGGCCCGTATACAGGGGAAACTTCGCACCGACGAATCGAAACGCACCAAGGAAGACCTGTATAAAGAACGCGTCTCTTCCGACCTCGACCGCATCGACGCTGAGGAAAATTACTCCCGCCTGAACAACGAAATCTGGTCGCTGAAAAACAAACTGGGTTCCATGGTGGTGAGCGATGAAATTTCTACCCGCCTGCAAAATGACGAAGACCGTGCGCTGGGTGAATTCAATAAGGTGAACGATGAACTGATTACCGCCAAACTCAACCTGGAAAACGCGGAAAACCCGCTTTCCATCGTCGAAAACGCCCAGTTGCCCGAATGGCCCGAACCCAACCGCCAAACGCTGATCAGTATTTTCGCAGCCATCGTGATCGGTACGCTGACGATCATCGCGCTGTTCATGCTGGCTTACCTGGACAGCAGCCTGCAGTCGCCCGACCTTTTCAGAAGATACACCAACCAGTTGCCGCTATTGGGTTCTATCAGTGCGGTGCCGGTAAAAGGCCTTAATTTCGAAACGTTATTTGCCGGAGAAAACGCCGCCAAACAGGTGTCCGTTTTCCGGGAAGGGTTGCGCAAATTGCGCTCCGTTATGCTGCAAACCTCGGATCGAACCTTCCTTTTCGTCAGTCTGAAAGGTATGGAAGGCAAAACCTTTACCATGCACGCGCTGGCGTATTCGCTGGCCGCCAACCACAAGTCGGTGCTCCTGCTCGACACGAATTTCAAAACCCCGCTGGCAGAAAAATATACGGACAGTCCGACGCCCAACAGCGCAGTGCTGAACAAACTCATCCGCGAGCACGGTTTTTCCAATGTTTTCCTGATGAAAAACCCGTCGGAAGACCTGAAAAAAGAACAACGGGTAGACATCATCGGCAACATCGGTATTCATAAATCGCCTTCCGAAATACTGGAACCTGAAAAATTCCGGCAGTTCCTGGCTGCCCTGAGTGAGCATTACGACTACATTTTTATGGAAGCGGCCTCGCTCAACCAGTATTCCGATGCCTACGAACTGGTGCCGTTTGCCGACAAGGTGATCGCAGTGTTCAACGCCAAATCGAGCATCGGCCATGCCGACACCGAAACGCTCGACAACCTGCGCGAACTGCGCGAAAAATTCGCCGGCGCGATCCTGACGGAAGTGGATGTGCGCAATATGAACTGATCCAGCGACATGTCGGCTACCTCCAATTACTGGCTCCGTTCGGGCTTTTTCACCCTGCTGGAAAAAGGCGCAGCCCTGGTGTTCAGCCTGGGCACGGCCATGCTGCTGCTGCGCCTGCTCGACAAACCAACGTTTGCGGCCTGGGGCATTTTTACCATCATCGGCTACTTTGTGGAAATGGGCCGCAACGGACTGATACAGAACGGTTTGGTGCGCGCGCTGGCGATTGAAAAAAACGACAGGGCGAATTACGCGGCCATTTCCACCGCCTCTTTTACGCTCAACATCGCCTTTTCCCTGGTTTCCAATCTGCTGCTTTGGAGCGCTGCCGCCTGGCTGTCGCACCAGTACCAGGCGCCGCAACTGGCGCTGCTGCTGCCGGTGTACTACACGACCAATTTTATGATGGCCCCGTACACGCATTGCGCGTTTGTGCAGCAGGCCAATTTTGAATTTCGCGGCATTTTCTGGGGCACGTTTTTCTACCGGGGCGCTTTGTTCGTGTGGGTCGCCGGTTGCTGGCTGCTGGGCCGGGGTATTGCATTGCCCGAACTGGCGCTGGCGATGCTGACGGGCGCTGCCCTCGGAGCGGTGGCCAACGGTTATTTTGCCCGGCCGTTTTTGGCTTTTTCCGGAAATATAGAATGGGAGCGGATCAAAAATTTACTCGGCTACGGCAAATACGTGCTGGGCACCAACCTGAGCACGATGTTTTACAAAAATATCGACAAGTTGTCGCTGGGCTACCTGCTCGGCCCTGCGGCTTTTGCCGTGTACGATGCCGCAGGCAAAGTGACGCAAATGGTGGAAGCGCCCTCGTTCAGTATTGCCGCGGTGGTATTTCCGAAAAGCGCCGAACGGATGGCGCTGGAAGGCGCTCCGGGCGTGCGGTCGCTGTACGAACGAAGCGTAGCCGCTATTCTGGCTATCATCCTGCCGTTTTTGCTGGGCGTACTGGTATTTGCGGAGCCGGTCATCCGGATCTTTGCCGGACCGCAATACGCCGATTCGGCGGGGGTGCTGCGGCTCACGGCTTTTTTCGGACTGTTTATGCCGTTTGCGGTGCAGTTCGGTACCGTGATGGATTCGACGGGGCGGCCGGCGCTGAACTTCGTTTGCACGCTGTTTACGGCACTGCTCAACTGGGGGTTAAGTTTCTATTTCGTGCAGCAATACGGTTTGTTTGGGGCTGCATACGCTACCCTGGCAGGATACGCAGTCAGTTTTGTAGTGATGCAGTATTTTTTGTATAAATATTTCAGAGTCAATGCGTTGCATGCTTTTTGGTATGTGCCGGAGATTTACAGGATAGGCTGGGAGATGATGAAAAAGCGGGCGGTTAAACTGGCAGATTCTGAAACAAATCACTGACGATACGGCTTCAGGATGCTTGCCAGCCCCAGTCATCCGATGACTCGAAGTCATCGGATGACTGGGGCTGGCAAGCATCCTGAAGCCGTATCGTCAGATAAATCATCATCAAAACCCATGATCGTTCCTACTCGGGATACCGAAATTGTTTTTTTTACCCTGTTCCGCACGGACAATCCCTATTCCTCCATTTCCCTGTCGATGGCAAAGGAACTGGCGAAAACGCGCCGGGTTTTTTACGTCAACCATCCGTATTCACTGAAAGATATTGTGCAGGGCCTGCGTTCGGGCGACCGCACATTGCGCGACCGCCTCGCAAATCTGCTCACGGGCCGCACCCGTTACGAAACGCTCGACAGCATTCCGCATAACTTCGTGACGGTGCAGCCGCCTGCCACGCTGCCCATCAACTGGCTGCCGCCGGGCAGCATCTACAACTTCCTGCAAAGCCTGAACAACGGCATCATTTTGCGGGCAATCCGGAAAACCCTGCGCGATTACAACGTGCACAACTATGTGTATATCAACTGCTACGATCCGTTTTATGCCGGCCATTTGCCGAAAGAAATGGGTGCGCGCTGTTGCATTTACCACTGTATCGACGACATCACGCAGAACGCCTACACCGACCGGCACGGCACGGCGCTGGAAAATGAAGCATGCCGGAAAGCCGACCTGACTTTTGTAACTTCCACCAATCTGTACAAACTCAAGGAGCCGTTTGCGCGCCGTATCGTCACCTATTTTAATGCGGCGGATGTGTCGGTTTTTCACCGCGTGCTCGAAGAAACCTTTCCTCGTCCGCCTGAACTGGAAAACCGCACGGGCAAGGTGATCGGTTTTATCGGCAACCTCGACGAGTTGCGCATCGATTACCCGCTGCTGAAAAAAATTGCGCTCGCATTTCCCGGCCACACGCTGTTGCTCGTCGGGCCCGTGAACAGTCCCGCACCCGCAGAAATCGGCCTGGACCAACTGACGAACGTGGTTTTTGCCGGCAGCCGACCCTTACAGGAATTGCCGCCGCTGCTGCAGCACATGGACTGCGTGCTGATCCCGTTTTTAAAAAACACACTCACGAAAAGCATTTACCCGCTCAAGATCAATGAATACCTGGCTGCCGGGAAGCCGGTGGTGTCTTCGGCTTTTTCGGATGATATCCGCACCTTTTCCGACAGCATTTACCTGGCGGAAAACCACCCGGAGTTTATGGTGAAAATAGCGGAAGCGCTGGTGGAAGACGATCCTGCCCGCGTACAACAAAGGGTTGAAATTGCGCAATCCAATACCTGGGAAGCGCGTATCCGGCAACTTTGGGAAGAAGTGCGGAGGTGTAACGCGGACTCCGCGGAAGATTAGTATTACGGAAGAATTTACCGCACCGTCTTTTTCGTATACCTATGTACTACTTCCCGCACCTTGCCAAAATCGGCCACCGGCAAGTTGCAAAACGACACTGCTCCGCTCCCGCTTTCGGGATCGAAGTAAATAAAGGAATACACTCCAATGGAACCCCCGTTGTGCAGCCGGTAACCGGAAGCGGAAATCGCCCAGAAAACACCTACGCTGTACTGATCATTAAAAGGGTAGTCATTCCTGTTTTCAAAACAGGAATCGGGAAGTAGCGGACTGAACAAGATTTGGTAGGATTTTTTACGCAGCAATTGTCCATTGCCTTCGTATCCTTTCATCATGTCAATCAGATACTTGCTTAAATCGTCCATACTGGTTTTTAATCCTCCCACTGGAAAATCGGTCATTTCGTAACGAGGATGCTCGATGGCCCTGGAAGGCTTGCTATTGCTGTCCGGCATATATATTTTAGTCAGCAGTGCTGCGTTCAGGTCCGTGTCGTGCCAGCCTGTTTGGTTCATATGGAGCGGCTCGAAAATGTACTTTTTTGTATAGTCTTCAAACGTCATTCCCGATTTGATTTCTACGATCCGGGCTGCAATAACCGCATCCAGGTTGGTATAATCGAATTTGGCTCCCGGCGGGTGACGGAGGAAATTTTCAGTCATATACCATTTGCCCGAGGGCTGTGTATAGTTCCGGATGTGATCGTCGAGGGAAATTTTTTTCCCAAGTTTGTAATAACCAATGGCCTTTTTAAAATCCTCCGACGCATCACCGGCCGGCTCGAATGGTTCTGTAAGAAAAATGGTGGCATCGCCAGTGTCTTCCGGATCAAATTCCTGATTTAAAGTTGACGTATGGGTTACTAAATGCCGCACGGTAATGGGAAGGGCGGGGTAAAATGGATTAATCACTTTGTAGGGCAAAATGCTGTTAATCGGCTCGTCCAGATCGAGTTTGCCTGCATCTACGAGTTGCATGATGGAAAGGCCGATGAATGTTTTCGAAATAGAGGCTACGCAATTGATCGTTTTGCCAGTGAAAGGAGTGTTGTTTTTTAGATCGGCATACCCGTAGCCTTTTGAAAAGACGATCTTGTTATTCCGAATCAGCGAAACGGCAAATCCCGGCATAATACTTTGATGAAGCACGTTTGTCAATTCGGTATCAAGCGAATCCAGTGGTGCAAGTTGAGGCACTCTACGCCCGACATGTTGTTGCCCCGACTTGCAGGAAAGGAAAAGGAAGAGGATGATTAAAAAAGGCAGGCCCGTTTTCATTGATTTATTTGTCGTTTTGTGGAAGAGGGTAAGCGTATACAGAACAAATATATGCAATGAACATTCTGTTTCACGCGGTAATTTTGCGGTCATTTCAAGAGAGAATGAAATGCCTGACAAGTGAGCAACGGAACGAAAATACTTTTACTCCGGCAAAAATAATTTGATACAATTTGTGTTGATATAATATCTTCGTCCTCATGAGATCAAGAGTTCAATTCAAACAACTCACCACCGACGAAGCCCTTTCCAAACTCGAGTACTTCTGCGCCTATCGCGAGCGGTGCCCCAAAGAAGTGCGCACCAAACTCTCGGAACTGGGCATGCGCGGTGAAGCAGCGGAACAGATATTCCATGTGCTGCAGGAGGACGGTTTTTTTAATGAAGAGCGTTTTGCCATGGCTTTTGCCGGCGGGAAATTCCGCGTCAATCACTGGGGGCGCATACGTATCCGCATCGAATTGCGCATGCGCAACATCGCCCCCGAACTCATAGAACAGGCGCTCGCCAGCATCGACGAAGACGCCTACATCGGCTTGTTGCAGGATTTGCTGGAGAAAAAACGGCAGTACTACGAAGGCCAGGAACAGGCCAGGGATAAAACGATTGCGGCATTGATTCGGGCCGGATTCGAGCCGGAACTGGTGTTTGGGATGATGAAGTAGGTTATTGGTTATTGGTTATTAGGGTGGTAACCTTTGGCTTTTCTTACAACAAAAGCCAAAGGTTACCACCCTAATAACCAATAACGAATAACCAATAACGAATCACTATTTTCGCCCCTGCAAAAACACAACGAACTATGCAACAAATCATCGAAGCAGCCTGGAACGACCGGGCGCTTTTACAACAGGAAGACGTGAAAAAAACGATCCGCGAGGTCGTGGCCCGGCTGGATGCGGGCGAATTGCGTGTGGCCGAACCCACAGCCGACGGCCAGTGGATTACCCACGAATGGGTAAAAAAAGCGGTTATTCTGTATTTCCCGATCCAGGAAATGCAGACGATAGAAGTAGGTCCGTTCGAATACTACGATAAAATACCGCTGAAAACGGGTTTTGCACAAAAAGGGGTTCGGGTGGTACCGCAGGCCCTGGCGCGTTTCGGCTCATTCATTGAAAAAGGCGCCATCCTCATGCCTTCCTACGTCAACATCGGCGCGTGGGTAGGCAGCGGTAGCATGGTAGACACCTGGGCAACGGTCGGCTCCTGCGCGCAGATCGGCCGCAACGTACACCTGGCCGGCGGCGTCGGCATCGGCGGCGTACTCGAGCCACCGCAAGCCACACCCACCATCATTGAAGACGAATGCTTCATTGGCTCGCGCTGCATCGTGGTGGAAGGCGTACACGTGGGCCGCGAGGCGGTGCTGGGCGCCAACGTAGTGCTCACACAAAGCACACACATCATCGACGTAACGGGTGCGGAACCGGTAATATTCAAAGGAAAAGTGCCGGCGCGTTCGGTGGTTATTCCGGGCACCTATACCCGCAAATTCCCGGCCGGCGAATACCAGGTAGCCTGCGCGCTCATCATCGGGGAACGCCAGGAAAGCACCGACAAAAAAGTGTCGCTGAACGAAGCACTGCGCGAATTTCAGGTAGCAGTGTGAAAAGGTTGATGAGGGTTGATGAGGGTTTATAAGGGTTGATAATCATCCGCTCGAAAAAGGTGGAATTGTTTCATTAACGAGCCGCTGAATATCAACCCTCATCAACCCTTATCAACCCTTATCAACCCTCATCAACCCTCATCAACCCTCATCAAACATGCAAAAAACAATCGAAATCACCACCACCCAGAACGTCACCATCGAGTATGAACTCGCTGAACTGCGCGAGCGGATGCTGGCGTGGCTGCTCGATCTGGTGATTGTGGTATTCGGTTACCTGTTGCTGATGCAGTTGTTTGTGATGGTGTTCGGGAGCCTCGGGGGCGATGGCATGGGCTTCCAGATGATCATGGCGATATTGCCATTTGCAGCCTATTTTTTGTACCATATCTTTTTCGAGATCTGGCGCATCGGGCAAACACCGGGCAAAAAAGCGCTCAACATTCGCGTGATCCGGCTAGACGGCAAAGACCCGGAATGGGGCGATGTCGTGATTCGCTCCATTATGCATATGGTAGATACCCTGTTCTCCGCAGGCGTGATCGGCGTTTTGTTTATCAAAACTACCGACAAAAGCCAGCGCCTCGGCGATCTGGCTGCGCACACGACGGTGGTGAAAATTTACAGTTCGCGGTTCCGTTACCTGCTGAAAGACATCCTCAACATTTCTTCGCTCGACAATTACGAACCGGTTTTCCCGCAGGTGCGTAATCTGACCGAACAGGATATGCTGTTCATCAAAACCGTCCTCACCCGCCGCCACCGCTATCCCAACCAGGCCCACGACGAGGTGATGGAAGACCTCGTTTCGCATCTTATGCCACTCCTTCAAATCGAACAACGCCCCCTGAACAGACAGGATTTTCTGCGCACGATTTTGCGCGACTACATCGTACTCACCAGATAGAGAAGTGAGAGAGGTCAGAAGGTGAGAGAGTGAGAGTGGTGAGAGAGTGAGAGCCGACTTCGAGTACGCCTCCTTCGCCCTAAATAAACAGATTCTGGGGCGAAGGAGGCGTACTCGAAGTCGGCTCTCACTCTCTCACCTCTCTCACCCTCTCACCTCTCTTAATACGCAAGTCCTATTTTCTCCCGAATCGTATCCAGTGTTTCCACCAAATCCAGCGTAAAATCCAGCGGGATCAAATCGCTTTCGAGGCGTTGCTGGCGCAGGCATTGCATCACGTGCGCCGCTTCGAAGGCATAACCCCAGCCTTCGTACGGAAAGTCGAGGTCGTGTTTTATTTCCGTACGGCCATCGTATTTCGAAACAGTCAGTTTTTGCGTGTGGTGCCAGCGCGGATGCAGGTAAATGGTGCCTTCCGTGCCGTAGAGGCAGGCTTCCACAGGCGTATTGGCCGCCACGGTAGAGTGGCCGATGGCCAGTTTATTGTTCGGATATTGAAAGGTAAAAGCGCACGACTCGTCCACTTCGGTACGGGTAAAAGTGGCTGCGGCGAGGATATCTTCCGCTTCCGGTTTTCCAAAAACAAAAAGCGACAGCAGGGCAGGGTAGATGCCGATATCGAGCAGGGAGCCGCCGCCCAGCGCTTTGTCGTAAATGCGTGAATGCGGGTCGAAAGGCAGTTTGAACCCGAAATCGGATTTCACCGTGTGCACCGAGCCGATGGCGCCTTCCGACACCAGTTGCAGGGCATGGTCTACTGCCGGGATAAACCGCGACCAAAGCGCTTCCATCAAAAAAACGCGGTTTCGGCGGGCGGCAGCCACCATCCGGCGGGCTTCGCCGCTGTTCATGGCAAACGGTTTTTCACACAGCACCGGCAATCCGTTTTCCAGGCACAGCAAAGCACTTTCACTGTGCAGCACGTGCGGAGTAGCCACATACACCACATCCAGTTCCGGGCAATGCACGATGTCCTCGTATCGCCCGTAGGCGTGTGGCGCGTCATATTCCGAGGCAAATTCCTGCGCACGATTCAGGGAAGTGGAGGCTACCGCGTGCAGTTGCGCATCGGGCAGCAGGCGCAGGTCGTCGGCAAATTTCCGGGCAATTTTACCCAGACCAATAATACCCCAACGAATTGTTCTTTCCATAATCAGAGAGTGAGAGAAGTGAGAGCGTGAGAGAAGTGAGCGTGTGAGATGCTAAGAGCAACGAATCAAAGTACCCTTATCCCGCCCCAATAACTAATAACCAATAACCAATAACTACCCCAAAGAAAGTAATGCCGCCCGCACACTTCCATGCTCCAGCAGCAGCGCCTGGGCAGTATCATAATCCAGGTCGGTACTTTGCAGAATCATTCGGGTGCCGCGGTCGACGAGTTTGGCGTTCGAGAGTTTCATATCCACCATACGGTTGTCCTGTACGCGGCCGAGTTGGATCATCACGGAAGTGGAGATCATGTTGAGGATCAGTTTTTGCGCGGTGCCCGCTTTCATGCGGCTGCTGCCGGTGACGAACTCCGGGCCGACGACGGCGACCACGGGAAAATCTGCCTCTGCTATGATCGGCGCGCCCGGATTGCAGGTGATACAGCCCGTAGTGATACCGTTTTCGCGGCAGGTTCGTAGTCCGTGCACCACGTACGGCGTAGTACCCGACGCGGCAATGCCGATCACGGTATCCATTGTGTCGGGTTGCCAGGCCTGCAGATCGATCCAGGCTTGTTCGGTATTGTCTTCCGCATGTTCCACGGGGTTGCGAATAGCGCGGTCGCCGCCGGCGATGAGTCCGATGACCCAGTCGGGCGGTGCGCCGAAAGTGGGCGGAATTTCCGAAGCATCCAGCACGCCGAGCCGGCCGCTGGTGCCCGCGCCGATGTAGAACAACCGGCCGCCTTCGCGCATTTTCGGAACGATGGAAGCCACCAGCGCTTCTATTTCAGGCAGCGCTTTTTGCACGGCCAGCGGCACGGTCTGGTCTTCGCGGTTGATATTTTCCAGTAATTCCGCTACGCTCATCTTTTCCAGGTGCCGGTAATGCGAGGCGGATTCGGTTAATTTTTCCATGTTATTGGCAATTGGTTTAGGTCTGTTTACAAACCGTTGTCAATTTTAACAAATTTTCAAATTCCCGTAACAGGTTTTAAAGGTTTCGTTCAAACCATCCCCTACATCTTGCAGGCAGATTTGAACACAATCAAAACGAAACAATCATGAATACCGGCTTCCGAATGCTCGCGCACTTGTTCTTACTGAGTTTTGTCCTGACTGCCTGCCACACTGCTCAGAAATTTGCTGAATCGGGCGACTACGACAGCGCCATTGATTTTTGCGTCCGCAAATTACAGGGCAAATCGAAAAAGAAAACAGAATATGTTCAGGGCCTCGAAGCGGCTTTCCAGAAAGCGCAGGCCCGCGACCTGGCTGCCATCGACCACCTGGTGGCTGAAAATCGCCCGGAAAACTGGGAGCGTGTGAATGCGATCCACCGCAGCATCCGCAACCGCCAGGATAAAATTACGCCCCTGCTGCCGCTGCAATCCAAAGACGGCTATGCCGCCCGTTTCGAACTGATCGACATTGCCCGCCTCGAAAGCGAAAGCCGCCAGAAAGCCGCAGAGCACCTGTATAACCAAGCCAAAGAATTGATTTCCAAAGGAGAACGTGGCGACAAACTGGCCGCCCGCGACGCTTATTATGCCCTGTGTGACCTGGAAAGCCACTACTACCGCGATTACAAAGACAAAAACGAACTGATGGCCACCGCCCGCGACCTGGGTACTTCGTACATCCTGTTCGAAATGAAAAACCAGTCGAATACGGTGTTGCCGCGCCAGTTTGCCGAACGCCTGATGAACATCGGCAAGTCGGACCTCGACAGCGATTGGAAGGCCTACTTTTTCGAGGAAAAACCCGGTGTGCAGTACGACTACAAGGCGACATTCAAAGTGCGCAATATCGACATCAGCCCCGAACGTATAAATGAACGCAATTACACCGACGAAAAGGAAATTGAAGACGGTTACGATTACGTACTCGACTCGAAAGGCAACGTGCTGAAAGATTCGCTGGGCAACGATGTGAAAACAAAACATTACAGCCGTATCCGCGCCAATGTCATAGAAGTGTACCAGACCAAAGCCGCCCGCCTTACCGGTTATGTCGAAATTTACGACCTCTCGCGCAAGGTGCTGATGGACACCCGCGACATGGGTACGGAAGTGCTGTTTGAAAATTATGCCAGCACTTTCAGTGGCGACGAACGTGCCCTGAGCCGTGATTCCCGCAACCGCATAGGCAACCGCCCGCAACCGTTTCCTGCCGACGAGGATATGCTGGTGCAGGCTGCCGAACGTATCAAGCCCAACCTTCGGGAAGAATTGCGCCGCAATAAGGCCATTTTGTAAAACGTGTTTGGTCGGTAGTGTTTCGTGTTTCGGGAGGCATGCTTTATCTTGGCACGCCTTCCGAAACATGAAACACCACACCTGAAACTCGCGCCACGATGTTTCCGTACCTGATACGACGTATTTTACTTGCCTTTCCCACCCTGGTCATCGTATCATGGGTGGTTTTTGGTTTGAGTAAATGCGCGCCCATCGATCCGGTCACCACTATCTACGGGCATGATATGACTTCGGGGCTCGACCCTGTCGGGCAGGCGGTCAGTTACCGCTTGAAATCGGCCAAACTTGGTCTGGACAAACCCGCATTTTATTTTACCCTGACGACAACGGCCTACCCGGATACGCTGTACCGCGTTTTTCCGCCTGCACGCCGGCAGCGAATGGCGCATTTGACGGGACAAACAGGCAACTGGCCCCTCGTAGATTCCTACGACCGGCAATTGGGCGTGCTGCTTCGCCAAACAGACCGGATACCCGATTCTCTGCCTGCCAAAACCCAGTTGCATTTCGTGCTGAGCAACCTGGAATTGATCGACCGGCTGGAATTGCTGGATTCCGCTTTGTACCAGGCGCGACAAAGCATCTCCGTCTTGCCCGACCCTGCGGCTTTTTTATCCGACCTGGATGCCCTTGAAAAGAATGCCGCCGCCTTGCAGGAGGCTGCCAAAAACAAAGGAGTACCGTTTCCCGCTTTTTACTGGCATGGCTCCGACAACCAGTACCACCGCTGGCTGAAAGG
>ENA-UOWO01000824-UOWO01000824.1-activated-sludge-metagenome-genome-assembly--contig:-NODE-824-length-43369-cov-20.079813_pt1 | contig 43369 bp, 35 predicted proteins | sample MGYA00238148_ERZ761564 | MGnify/ENA primary metagenome ERZ761564 (study PRJEB28885, sample SAMN05720194) | activated sludge metagenome | isolation source: Anaerobic digester | place: USA... | reverse complement strand
CTATTGATTATACTCGCGGGGAGTGGTAGTATTTTGCTATGACACAGGAACAACTGGGATGGGACAGCAGGTTTGAAGAGGAATTTGAACCTTTCAGAAAAGAAGGCCTTACCCCCGCGCGCGTAATAGCAGAGCACAGGGAAAGGTACATATTGCACACGGGCGAAGCCGAAATAGCCGGCGAAGTATCCGGCAGATTCATGTTCACCGCAATAACGCCGTCGGATTACCCCAAGACAGGCGACTGGGTAGCGGTATCCGAATTTCCCGCCGAGCAAAAAGCCATAATACACGGCCTTGTGCCGCGCCGCACCTGCTTTTCAAGAAAAGCGGCAGGCGTTAAAACTTTGGAACAGATCATGGCTTCAAACATTGACACAATTTTTGTGGTTCAGGGCCTTGACAACAATTACAACCCAATGCGCCTTTTAAGATACGCGGCTTCAATTAAAAACACGGGAATTTCGCCTGTTGCAGTGCTTAACAAATCCGATATCAACCCCGAAGCACCGCAGATACTTGAAAAAACAATTAACCTGCTTTCCCCTGTTCCTGTAATTGAAATAAGCGCGAAAACCGGCAGCAATATGGATAATCTTAAAAACTTTATGCGCGAAGGCATGACATCTGTTTTTGTGGGTTCTTCAGGCGCGGGCAAGTCCACAATTATAAACAGCCTTGCCGGCAGGCAGGTAGCACAGACTCACGAAGTCCGCGAGGACGATTCCAGTGGAAGGCATACAACCGTGGCGCGCCAGCTTTATTTTATAGATAACTGCGGCATGGTTATTGACACGCCCGGCATTAGGGAACTTCAGCTTTGGGATGACGAAGGCGCATCCGCGCCCGGATTTGACATTGTCCTTGAATACGCGCAGAACTGCAGGTTTAAGGACTGCCTTCACGAAAACGAACCTGGCTGCGCCGTAAAAGAAGCGGCTGAAAAAGGCTTGATAGCGCCGGAGATTTTAAGAAGCTACTTTAAACTGCGCCGTGAAATGGAATTTATACGGTCCAAGACCGATGAAGGTGCTGCGCTGGAAAGAAAGAAAAAAGAACGCAGCTTTGGCAAGATGATTAAGAACACGCTGGAAATCAAGAACAAAAGAAAATAAAAAAGCCGGGGCTTATAGCCCCGGCTTTTGAATACTGCCCGTTATTACTCTTTAGGCTCCGGAAGGGGCTTTCCTGAAATAAGTTTTATATCCCCTTTAAGCCTTTTTAAATTAAACTTAAGGTCCTTGTCGTTTTTCTTTATCTTTCTCTTAATTTCAAGCACAGAATCCTTGTTGTCTTTCTGGTATTTTAAGGCGTCTATCAGGCTGTCAATGTTGGCTTTCTTTGACTTTACAAGCTCTTTTATCTTCTTGAACACAACCACATCGCTTCCGTCTGTTGTGCGGTAAACTTCAAGCCACAGAAGCATCTCATCCATCATTTCCTGCGCTTCATAAATCTCTTCTTTTGGCTCAAAATAAAGTATCTCTTTTGAGGCCACTTCTTCGCTGCCGCTTTCGCTTTCCTTTATTCCACGCCCCGTAAGTTCGCTTGTGCGTTCGTTACTGTAGCTGGAGCTTACAACTTCCTGCCTTATTGCCTTTACCCCGTCTTCCACCAGAGCGGATACATCCTCTGACGCCGTAACCACCCTCTGGTCAAAACCGTTTTCTTCCGTGTTTTCCGGTATGTAGGCATAAACCGCCGCGGCCATAAGAACCGCCAGCACCGCCGTAACCGATGTTTTTAGTCTCATTTTTCTGTTCCTCCTTTTCATTTTTTACTTCTGTCAGTTTGACGGAAGCAATTCATTTTTTGTTTACTTCAGTTAAAGGCATAAACCGGAATTATTTTTTTGGAACCTGCTTTAAGCTTTATCTCAAACGGTATTTCCCTGCGCCCTGTAGCTGTATCAAGGGTCAGGTTAATTGTCCTTTTGCCGGGCTGATAATACTTCCTTGCGATGATAAACCTTGAAGGCAGCGTCCTCCAACTTCTTGTATCCGCCTGTTCCGACGCATAGCTATAAATGTTCATAAGCAGGCTCATTGTGCTGTTCTTGCCGTTATCGGATAAGGCCTGCGACGCGAAAAATTTTGCCGCAGCCCTTGCCACAGCTTTCGCGTATATAAGGCCGTTTTTATGTTCAAGATTTTTAAGCGCTATGGCTGTAAGGTTTTCCGCCTCAAAAGCCGGGGCTTCGCCGTCAACGTAAACCGAATTTACAACGCTGCCGCGCGGCATAAAAACCGGGAAAGCCACTGTTACCAGATACGGTTTTCCGTTTTTATCCTTAACAGCCGCGTTTTGCTGTTTGCTTACCTTGTAAGGGGCCATGCCGTCGTACACCACAAATATAACTTCGCCCTTATCCCTTGTGTCCGCGTGCCGCGGGTAGGACTGAATTCCGAATTCTTCCTTATATTCTTTCAGGTCGTCGTAAAACTTTAACGCTTCCGCTGTCCTTAATATGTCAAGCTTTACCCTCTGCGGAATTTCAGTGCCGTAAAGCGAGGCGTAATCCGTATACCCCGCAAGGCTTTTTTTATAATCAATATAGGCGTCATTGTAATCGCCCTTTAATTCATACGCTATCGCGGACAGATACCTTGCAAACGCGTCTTCTTTATATATTGACTTTCCTTCGTACCTGTCATTTATAAGATTAAGCCTGTTGTTTACTTTTCTTGCCTCCACCTGCGCGCCGGACGCGTCCCCGGCATACAGGAAATTAAGGCACTTCATAATATTAATCATTACCTGTTCAAAATCCTCGCCTTCGTAAGGAAGGCTCATGTCGTTTGTCAGAAACGACCCTATGTGCTGCGTGGCGCTTTTGGTGTAAAGCGATTCCACTTTCAGTTCGGCGTTTTCAAGGTGTTTCGTGCTTTCTTTGTATTCGCCCATCATCTGAAGAATGGCGCCCTTGTCAAAATAATAAAGCAGTTCGTGTTCGCCTTTGTAATTGTCCTTTGATTCTTCAATTACTTTGTCTGCTTCGGCAAACTGCCCCGCGCCCATCTGCATGTCCACTTTTTTGTAAAAACTCATCGCGGCACAGCCGCCCAGAAAAAAGGCGGCAAGTGCCGTGATGAGGATTATCTTTTTCATGACTGATTAGAAACCTATTCCCGGTTTGTCTATTATTTTCTTTATCTTCTTCTGTCCGACCCATGCTTTTTCGTTTGATTCAGTGTCAAAAAGCTCCAGGTCTATCTGGTAGTAAATTACCTTTTTGCCGGCAGCCGCGTCAGAAATTGAAGTGATGACGCCTTTTAACATATAGTCAGCCGCTGTTTCTTTCTTAAACTGTTTCATTGTTGATTCCGAAGAGTATTCCTGCATATCTTCGCGTTCTTTTCTTATCTCTTCCCTTTCAGCCGCGCTTGCCACAAAACGCACGTCGCCTGAATTGGTAAGCTCTTTTTCAATATCTTTCCTGAATGTTTCAACTTCAATATGTTCCTCTGTTTTGTTCCTGATATCGCCCACAATTACGCGCGGTTCTTTTCCTGTTTCCTTAAGGAACCTTCTTAACCACGGCCTTTCAAGCATTTCCTTTACCATCTGTTCCGCCACAAGTTGGGCGTCCGTATCGTTCCATCTTCCGGACAGGTCCATAACAGTGTCGGTTTCAACCCTTTTTACTGTTGTCCCCGCGCATGAAACCGCAACCATGGCGATTACAAGCACAGCTAAAACCATTGCCAATTTCTTCATAACGCCTTCCTCCTTTATATAATTTTTTAATTAAAACCTGAAGTGAATTCCGCCCTGAAGCCCAAGGTTGTCTATCTTGTTTGTTTCGCCCCACGCCGTGTCAAACGGGTCTGCCATATCCGAAAAACTTCTCATGTAAACCATTCCAAGGCTTATGCCAAGCGCGTTTTCCAGCGCCACGTCAACACCCGCGTCAAAATGCCCTGCCATAACCGTCTTGTCAAGCGCGCCGACGTAAGTCATACCCGCCGCGATGTAAGGGGTAATAGTAGTAGGCATAAAGAACCATTTTACTGATAAGTCAGCCGTGATTCCCGGAAAGAACGCTCCGGCGCCAAGGGCTATCTGGAAGTTTGGGTTGATGTTGTAGCCGTAAGCAACTCCGGCGATTAAAGGCATTCCGCCCACAATCGCGATGTCATTCGGCCTCATATCCCTTGGATAGTAGGTCCGCTCCGTGTCCTGATTGGTGGCCATTAATTTTTCCACCTTTTCAGTTACAGAACCTTTGAATCCGCCTTCCGCATTTTCAGTCACACCCGCAAAAACAGCTGCCGCAAAAACCGAGAAAATTACCAAAAACAACACACTTTTTGCTTTCATCATTGCCTTTCCCTCCTTTTTTTGATTGGAATTTAAATATATCATAAAATACGCTAAAAGTGAATTTCTAATATATTTAACCTCCGGTTTTCTTTAAGATAGACGCAAAAGGGTTTATTTTGGTTTACACGCATAAAAAAAATTTTACCGTATAAGGTACAGTTTTTCATGCTGCTTTACCATAATATCCGCGTCAAACTGCGAAAGGTATTTTGCCGCCTGACTGCCGTAAACCGGCTTTTTGCCACTTTTTGACTCTTCATATATATAAGACGCCGCGGCTTCAAAGTCTTCCGGTTTAAAAAGATACCCCGCGCCAAGGCCTTTTATCATTTCCCTGTTCCCATAAATATCCGAAGCCGCGCACACCTTTCCTGCGGCCGCTGCCTGCGCAAGGGTGCACGGAAGCCCTTCCCATAAAGATGTAAGCAGGAACATATCGCACGCTGCCATGAATTCTTCCGGATTGTCAATCCACCCCAAAAGCTGAACCTTATCATTCAGGCCATAGCGCGTTATCATGGCTTCTGTCTTTGTTCTTAAAGCGCCGTCACCGGCGAATTTAAACACAATTGAAGGATTTTTTTCAGCGGCTATTTTTGCGATTTTAACAAAAGCCAAAGGATTTTTTTGCTTTTTTAAATTGCCTATCATGCCCGCCAAAAACTGCCCGGGTTTTACCCCAAACTTTTTTCTTGCCTTTTTATATCCTGATGACGCTTTTTTAAATTTTTTAAGTTCCACTCCCGCCCTTATGACGGTATATTTGCCGCGCCATCCAACGCCTTCTGTCACGCCGTAATCAACCATATCCCCGCCGACAGCGATAAAATTATCCGTAAACGCGGAAAAAAATATTTCAAGGAGCCTGTAAAGCGAAAACACAACGGGATTCTGATGTTCGTGGAATGAAAACCCGTGTATTGTGTGAATTATCCTTTTTACGCCTGCAAGACGCGCGGCAAGCCTTCCTATTATTCCCGCCTTGGAAGAATGCGTATGGACAATATCTATTTTGTTTTCAACGAAATATTTCTTCAGTTTTAAGACGGCTTTAAAATCATTAATGGGGCTTATAGGATGTTTTATTTCAGGCCACAGCTGATAAACGGCACCGTTTTTTTGAGTTATTGCTTCTTTATCCAGATATCCGCCGCTGCCGGCAATAAGGTGGACGTTAAATTTCTTTTTATCTAAATATTTCGCAAGGTAAAGCGCCACCTTCTGCGCCCCGCCCAGATCCAGCCTGGTTATTACAATTGCAATGTTAATTCTGTCAGCCATTTATGCGCCTCCGGCCGCTTTTTTAGCGGCTTCAAAACCTTCCATAACAGCGTCTTCCATGGAAGAATATTCCCACTTTCCCCAGCGCCCTGCGGTTATTACGCCCTGCGCGTTTAATTTTTTTTCAATCTCCGGCACTGTTGAGTCCCTGTAACTGTCAAATATCACATACGCGTCCGGCAGCAATAAAGGCAATGATGTTTTTATATCGCTTTTATTTCTTAACACCTTCATCTTTATAAGGCCTTTTATTATTTCGCTGTCAATGTTTTTTGGAACCGCGCCTTTTACGGATACTTCCGCAAACACGGAACTTAAACCGGCAGGCGCGTTGTACGTGGAAAAAGTATGCGGAAAACCTATCCTGTAAAAAGGATATTCAGGTTCCGGAACATATACCCAGTTTATATCCGTGGGAGACGCCGTTTTATAACCCACGTTTAACGAATACACCGTCCTTGCCTTTAAACCTTTTGCCGCCTTAATATAACCGGAATTTCCGGTCAGCATTAAGAACTTTTTTAACGGCATTGTGGAAATTAACCTGTCGTACTTTATCTCGCCGGAAGAGAAATAAACAATCCTGTTTTTAAGGTCAACTTTTTTCACTGCCGTGTTTAATATCACTTTATCTTTAACCGGCCCGTAAATGCCGCGTATAACTGATTCAATTCCGCCGCGTTCCGGATAATAAAAACTTGCGTTATATCCGGCGCCCTCTTTACCTTTTTCTTCAATGCCCTTAATTATGTCCTCAATTTCCGGCCTTGGCACAAACCTGCCCAGCCACGAAAGCGTTATCTTATCAAGGGGGTGTTTTAACAGTTTGCTGTTGTACGGCAGCATGAAATTTTTTGAAATGCCTTCGCCCATCACAGACAAACACCAGTTTTTAAAACTGCTTTTATCCTCTTTATTATTAAGTTTTGCCCTGATGAACCCGGTTAAATTTTCTTCCACTGTTTCCGGCGGAAGGCCGTAGTTGTTTGCCTGATACGGATATTTTGTATATACCCCGCTGCTGAAAATCACGGCTTTGCGCTTTATTTTATTCATTTTTACGGGAGTGTGTTTAAGGATGAATTTTTCGGTTTCTTTGTGCCTTAGGTGCATCAGGTGCCCGGTGTAATCAAAGGTGAACCCGCCTTTTACTTCTGTCCTGCACAGGCCGCCGGGCCTTGCCCCGGCTTCAAGGATAATAAAATTATCTTTTAGAATATGGGCCGCCGACAGCCCCGCAAACCCCGCGCCTATGATGACGGTTTTCATCTTTTTTTATGCACGACCTTATGATAATTTTTCATGTCAACAGAGGCTATTAGCATCGCCAGCATCATTCCCGCCACCGCGACGCCAAGGTATAAAAGCGTGGCGGAATTTATTTTCATGAAAGTTCCGGCTATGGCAAGCGCGGAGAGCAGAACTGTCATGCCTATCATTGACACCACAGCGCCCTGTTTTGACATACCCATCATTAAAAGCCTCTGCGCTGTATGGTCATTGCTTCCGTAAATCGGAAGAACGCCTTTGCCCATCCTTATCATCATCACAAGGAAGGTATCAAATATAGGGACGCCCAGTATTAAAAGAGGGCTTAAAACCGATACAAAATTGGTCCTGGAATAACTTTCATTTAACGCCAGCGACGCCATCATAAAACCAAGAAAAAGCGACCCCGCGTCGCCCATGTATATTTTGGCGGGCTTCCAGTTGTAAACCAGAAAGGCGCACAGCGCGCCAAAAAGCGCTATTGCAGGTATCATGTTATTCGCCCTTCCGGCAAGGGATGCCGCTATAAAAAACGCGACCGATGCCGCTGCCGCGACCCCGCCGGCAAGGCCGTCCATAATATCCAGAAGGTTCATCGCGTTTGTAATGCCAACGACCCATATTATTGTAAGCATCATATTTAATATGTTGTTGTCCATGAATTTAATGTTCATGTTTACCTTTATTATAATAAGCGCGGTTACCAGCTGGACAGCCAGTTTTACGTACGGGGTAAGCCCTTTAATGTCGTCAATAAGGCCCATTACCACCATTATCGTGGCTCCGGCCATTATCCCCACAACGCCGTACAGTGACTGATGAAGGATAAGTTTTGCGGCCACCACGGGAATGGCAAACGCCAGAAATATCGCAAGCCCTCCCAGATAAGGCACGGGTTTTTTATGTTTTTTTAACGCGCCGCCGGGCTTGTCAACAATACCGTATGCTGCCGCGGCTTTCATTGCAAGCGGGACAAGTATAAGGCCAAGTATAAAAGAAGCGGTTCCAATTACAAAATATTCCATCTTTCCTCCCCTGCCAAAAAACAGTTTTTTATAGCGTAAAAACGCCTTTAACGGGCGGCAGATTACTTTTTAACGTAGACATCACCGCTGACATCACTATATATTTTTTCAAAATGTTTGTCCATAATTTTCTGAAAAACAGGGGAATTTACGGCTTCATAAACATCGCCAAAACCGCCGCCTTTTAACCTTTCAAGTTCCGCCCTGTTTACAAATATGTAACCCAGATTTTTTTCCTTCAGGTATTCTATAAACTTTGTTTCTTCAAGCGGCAGGTACTCCCTTGTGTTAAAAACAGTATGCGCGACCGCAGGTTTTTCGCAGTAAAACGTCCTTGCTTCGCCCATAAATAAAACACCCGCTTTTCCCGGAAGGGCGTTTATTTTTACGCACGGCTTATAATATGAAAGTTTTTCCGCAAGATAGGACTGCCTGTCAGAGGTGAAATAGGAAAACGGCGATAAATACTTTTCCGCAAAATATACCGTAATTCCCGCCTGTGAAATTACCAGCAGCGCGGCAAGTATTTTCAGAAAAACTCCTTTATTGCGCTCCGCCAGGCGCGAATACGCGGCGCCAATTATAAACACGGCCGCGGCTTCCACAGGCGCCAGAAACCTTAAAACGCCCGCCGTAAAAAACCACACAGTATAATAGAAAACCGCGAAAAACGCCGGGAACCACATGTTCTTAATTCCGCTTACAAGCAGGGCAAGAGGGGCAATTAAAAGCGCGGCTGAAACAGCGTCGCCTCCAAAGGCCATATTTTTAAAAACGGCAACAAACGGCGAGATTAAAAATTCTTTTATTCCAGTTCCAATACCAAAATTTGAAACGTGGCCTATATACGCGTCAGCGTCTGACAGCATATAACCTTTTACGCCAAACAACCCGGCAAAAAAAGGATATACAGGGTCCCCGGTTAAAACAAGATTTTTAATCAGATACGGCGCGGTTATTAGCGCTCCCGCGGCAAGGCACAAAAGCAGCCGGAATGCTTTTTCTTTTTTTATCAGCATCTCATAAACAAAATAAAACGCGGTAAAAACATAAACAAAAACGCCCGTATACTTTATCGCCATGCAGGCGCCGGCAAAAAGCGAAGCCAAAAGGTACCGTTCTTTGCCTGCGGAGTACACGGCATAAATAACCAGCGATACAAAAAACACCATAGGCAATTCCGAGCCTGTCCTTGTGGCGTTAATCACAACAAGGGGGGCTGTAAAGAAAAGCGCGGCAAGCAGCCTGCCGCTTATTTTTAAGGATTTTAACGCGCTTCTTAAAGCCAGATAAGAAAAAACCAGCATCGCGAAACTTATCATCTTTACGGTAAGTTCATACGCAAAGAATGATATGAACAGGTTGTTCATCATGTGCAGCTGCGGAAAAAAAGAAAAAATATTTTCCGGCGTATTTACAAAACCGCCTTCCGCCGCGTATCTTGCGGGTATTCCCTGATGGTAGACAAGCTGGTCATAATAGGTTCCCGGCGTGATTATCGCGAAAAATATAAATAGTACGGCCGCGGCAATAAAAAAGCCTGACAGCGTTTCCGCGGCGGAAAACTTTGCCGCTTTTATCTCATGATACTTTTTCTTAAGATTTTCATAAAGCCCCGGAGCCACCGGCGCGAAAACAGCGCACATAACAACCGCGTATCCATAGGCAAAATAGATGTTATATAGGCGGAAAAAACCCGCGGCAAAAAATACAGTGCCGGTAAGGATGTACGATATCCCGAAAGCCGCCGCGTAATCGCCGCCGGTCTTTACATTTAATCCCAGCATTTTCATAATTCCGGCGCCTGTAAGGATGTAAATAATAATTATAACCGCGGCTCCGGCTGCGGAAGAAAAGTGGTACAAAATATTTTTTGGAACCGGATAAGCCGCGTAATAAAGCACAAGCGCCGCAAGCACCGCGGCCGCGGCTGACAGGTTTATTACTTTGCGCCAAACCGCTGTATTCTTATCTGCTCCCATTTTTCCGCTTCCCTTCCCATATTATTTTTCCTTAAGGCAATAACAAGGTTATCATAAGCCTCTTTATGTTCCGGGTCAAGCCTTATGGCTTTCCTGAAAGCGTCCTCCGCGTTGTACCAGCTTCCGACCTTCATATAAGTGACTCCAAGGTTATAAAACACGCCCGGGTCCGCGTTTTCCATTACGGCTGCCTGGTTATACGCGTCAATCGCGTTTATGTACTGCCCCATTTCGTCATAAACCCACCCAAGGTTGAAAAAAGCCGCGCTGTAATTCGGGCGCAGCCTTATGGCGCGCTTATACATTTCTATCGCTTTTTCGTGTTCTTTGTTGTCTTCCAGGCAGTTGCCAAGTATATTGTAGCCGCCCGCGTAATCGGGGTTTATCTTAATTGCCTTCATTATTGTATTTATGGCAAGCTTGGAATTGCCCATGTCCCTGTACGCCATAGCCATTGCCCCGTAAGCTTCCGTGTATTCCCGGGAAATTGATATTGCTTTTTTATAAAAAGGAACCGCTTTTTTGTATTCGCCTTTATAGTAATAAGCCAGCCCCGCGTTATAGTAAATATCAGGCATTTCCGGAGATATGACAGCGGCTTTTTTATAGTATTCTATGGCGCTGTCATAGTCGTTTATTTTCCTGTAACAGATGCCAAGGTTAAGGTAAATTCCCATAAGCAGGTTTTCAGGGGCGGTTTTCTCCGCTTCCTTATACATCACCGCCGCTTCGCCGTACTTTTCCTGTTCCATCAGCGCGTCGCCTTTGTTTATTAACTCTTCAGCAGCCGCGCAGAACCCGTTAAAAGCGGCAAACGTAAAAAATGCCGCAAGCAGCCATTTTTTCACTTCGCTTCAGCCGCCGGTTTTGCGGTGCCGGTTAATGAATTCTTTCCCGCGCCAAGCTGTTTTAATTTTTCCTTTATTTCCTTCTTCCTTTTATTTACCGGCAGAAGCCTGTCGTACCTTGTCCAGTATTTAATCGCCTTTTCATTCTGTCCAAGCTCTTCCGCTATAATCGCCGCGTTTACGTATGCCGCCATATCCCACGGCTCAATATCAATTGCAGTCTCAAAGGCCTTTAAGGCTTCAGGATAACGTTGAAGCCTTAAATTCGCCACGCCAAGGTTAAAATAAGCATTTTCAAGCGTTATGTCGTCATCGGGATTCATTTCTATGACTTCCTGAAGCTGTTCTATCGCCTCTTCATATTTATTCTGAAGTATGTATATCGCGGAAAGGTTCTGCCTTGCGTCCACATCTTCCGCGTTTAAGGATATGGCTTCGGTATAATTCTTTTTTGCCTCGTCAAGGTTTCTCTCCTTGTAATTGATAATCCCAAGGTTAAAATGGCCTATTTCAAAATCCGGCTTTGCCGTGACAATATTTGAATATACTTTTTTCGCGTTTTTATAATCTTCGGTGTCAATAAGGGAATTGCCAAGGCTTGCCTGCAGAAGCGGATTCTTTGGCTGCAGTTTTAAAGCCTGTTTGGCCGTTTTCATTGCCTGCGCGGGATTGCCTTTTTCGCCGTAAACTATGCTTAAATTATACATGGCCTTTACGTTTTTCGGGTCGTATTTTATCGCGTTCTGAAAGGACTGTATGGAATAATCCAACTGGTTAATCTGAGCGTACGCGCTTCCAAGCTGGCTCCAGTATTTGGGATTCTTGGGGTCCTTTTTTAGAAGCGCCCTTAAATTGTCAATGGCCTCCGGGTATTTGCCGTCTTCATAAAAATCCTTGGCCTGCGTTTCAAGGCTTACTTCCTGCTCCGGAGTTTTTGGCGTTTCAACAACCCTGTGCTTTTGAAGCGCCGTGCATGAGATACACACGGATAAAGATATTATTCCGATTAGTGCCGGTACTTTTTTCATTTTTTTCTCCGTACAGCGTTTTTCAGCCCGCGTTCAATTGATGCCGCAGACCTGTCCCAGTTAAAATATTTTAAAAGGGTAAGTTTTCCGTTATGCGCCAGCCTTGCGCCAAGAGCCCTGTTTTTGCGCAGTTTTTCAATACATTCTTTAATTCCGTCAGGCGAAGCGGCTGACAGAAGGTTTTTTCCGTTTTCGCCGTATACGCCGCGCGCCGCGAAATCCGACGCAATTACAGGCACTTTGCACGCCCACGACAAAAGCACTTTATTCTGCCTGCCCGCGCCGTAAAACACCGGCGCAACAGACACGTCCCAGCTTTTTATTTCTTTTTCCAGATCCGGAACATAGCCTTTCACGATAACATTGCCTGCTTCATTAACCGCAGCCGGCGCGTTTCTGCCCGCAATTATTAATCTTATACTTTTATCAGATTTGTAATGTTTTTTCCATATTTTTTTAAGCAGTATATCCAGCCCCTGCCTGTTTGGCGCGTAGTTAAAATCGCCGAAATATCCCACAGTATATACAGGATTGCTTTTTACCGCGCCGCGTTTCACATCCGGAATTTCCGCTCCGTTTGGCGCGGTAATTATTCCGCTAATTTTCAGGTATGCCGCATCCTCTTCAGCGTTGATAAAAATCTGCCTGAACGCGCCTTCAAGCTCTCTTTCAAATTTCAACACCCTTTTTTTATCCGCTGCCGCGTAAATTTTTCTAAACAGGCTTCCGCCTGCTTTTGACTGCCTTTCAAGGTACAATCCCAGCGAATCCACAATATCTATGACAGCCGGCGCCTTGCTTAAAGCCGCGTAAGGCGCGGTCCTTATGCGATAACAATATACAATATCAGGCTTAAATTCAGCATCCGCTTTTTTTACAGCCTCCGCCATTTCCCGCGAATTATACGCGGCAACATTCATAGATTTACCGGAAAAAAAAGCCGCGGCGGCGTTTGCCATTATCGCGCCCCTGCCGATGCGAATTACATCAATCTTATTACATTTAAAATCCAACGGCTTTGTAAGCTCCCTGATTCCGGCAAAAGTGACCACTCTTATTGTATGGCGTTTCGCAAGCCTTTTTAAGAACGAATAAATACGAATCCTGTCGCCGTCATGCGGCGGATAAGGATAAACCGGAGAAATCACAAGAATTTTCACGTTATCGCCCGCCCGTATCTTTTTTTATTATTTCCAGGTTCTGCCTTGCCATAACACTGTCAGGATTCAGCGACAGCGACTTTGTAAGAAGCTCAATTGCTTTTTGTTTATTACCTTTATAATAATACGCGATTGCCATATTGTTATAAACTTCCGCGAAACCGTCATTCTGCTTTATCCCCTTCGCGCATATATCAATCGCCTTGTCATACTCCTTTATGTTGTTATACACGCCGGCAAGGTTGGAATACGCTTCTATTACCGAAGGCTTTAACCTGATTGCCTCCAGGTAAACTTTTATCGCATCATTATACCTTAATAATTTGGAGTACAAAACCCCAAGATGCGTAAGCGTTTCCGCTTTAACGGGCGGTGTTGCAAGTTCTGCCGCGCGCTCCAGATAATATACGGCCTTAGCATCCATATTTAAATCCCTGAACGCGTTTCCAAGTTCCGTAAAGGCGCTGGAATAATTTGAAACGCAGAATTCCGTGGTGTTGTTCATATAAAGTTTATCGTAATAAACGTTTCTGTATGAAAGTTTTTTAAGGTTGGCTTCGGCATTTGATAAATTGCCTTTGGCATCCCGCGTGAACTTCATCACAAGGCCGTTGGGCGCAAGCATATTATTGCCGGCCGGATAAAACTCCTTAAACGCCTCCCTGAAAACAGATACATAAATATCCGAAGTCCGATAATTGTTGGCCATTAAATTGTCTATCTTCTGCGAATAATTAAAATTTTTCCCGGGATTTAAAAGCACGCCCGGGCATTCCCTTTTTAAATTGTCAATGCCCCACGGCACGTATAAAAAAAGCGTGGTTACAGGGCAGAAGTTTGTTTTTCCGGTTACGTATTTAAAATACATCTGCGGCATTACGTTAAAATCGCCCTCCAGAAGCGCAATTCCCGGCGAATCAACTGATTTTATAATGTTCATTCCAAAATCGTAATTGTAATAATACCGCGACTGGTCAGCTTTTCTATATCCGGATAAAACCATAAAAACAGGGATGGCAAAAAAGGCCGCGGCCAAAACAGCGGGCGGTATTTTTTTTCCGGCTTTATCCGCAAGCCACAGCACTGCCGCGGCTGAAAAAACAGCCATAGCCGCGTAAGCGGGTATCATAAAAACATCCATTATCCATATCATTTCATCCTTCAGGTTAAAGTATAAAGAGAGGGCTCCGCACACCGTGATAAGAATCACCCCAAAAAGCGCCAGTTCTTTTTTTCTTCCGGAAATAAACACGGCGGCCGCGCCTGTCACTGCAAGCAGCAGGCCTGCCGGAGTCATTTCATTTGCAAGATGCGACAGCACGCGCGAGGACTGTTTTATTATAACGGCAATATCGCGCGCTTTTTCCATATCCGTATACTGCCCCCTGAATACAACCCATAAAAGCTGTTTTAAATCCGCGGGGTTCCCCCAGTTTAATAAAGCCCCGGAATTGGACCTGATGACAAGATACAAATAAAGCATAATTCCCGGCAAAGCAAACAAAAAGGCCGCAGATGTTCTTTTAAAAATTTTTTCAGCCGGAAGTTTCATTTTTTTAAAAACAAGCAATACATAAACAAGTATTCCCGGAAGCACAACCGCCATGCTTTCCCAGTGATTGCCAAGCGACACGCCGTAAATAAACGCCGCCATATAAAAACCCCGCGTATCGCCTGTCTTTTCCCATTTAAGAAGAAAAAATACCGACAGCAGAAACATAAGCGCGTTTAAAGTATAAATTCCGCCTTTGGAAGACAGCGATTCGGACCAGACCGTATAAGTTGCCGCAAACATTAAAGCCGCGGCCGCGGATGCCGCGTATACCGGGGCCATATTTTCTTTTCTCTTAAAAATCAGGGCAATCACAAGAAAAAGCACTGCCGCGGCGGATGCGCCGCAGAAAGCCGCCATTAAATTTACCCTGAATCCCGGATTTCCCGCGGGAATAAACGTAAACAGCTTGCCCAGAAGGGACGCCAAAGGATAACCCGGCGGGTGCTGAATTCCAAGAGTAACCGCGCACGCCGCTGTTTCCGGCGAATCATTCGCGTGGAACACGGGATTAAGCGTGTGCAGGTATATAAAAAAAACCGCCAAGAAAATAAACAAGGCCGTTAAATTTTTCCTGCCTGAAAGCACAAATGCCATTTATCACCTTTTTTAAAACGGACTATTTTGCCGCTTTTATAAAATCTTCCGCCATCTGTTTTTGTTCCGGAAATTTTTCTATCAGCTCGCGCGCGGTTTTTATGGCCATATTTTTGTTGCCGGTTTTATAATATGCCACCGCAAGGTTGTAAAGCGCGCCCGCGTGTTCCGGCGCCATTGACACGGCTTTTAAGGCGTAGGACAATGCTTTTTCATTGTCGCCCATTGAACCGTAAACAGCGGAAACCTGATATGGAAAATCGTAATTGTCCTTCCACAGCTCCATTCCCCTTTCAAATACCGCTGAAGCTTCCTTATACCTTGCGTTCATAAAAAGCGCGTATCCAAAGGCGCCTATGGCCCTTGGCGAATAAGGTGAAACCATATACATGGCGGCTGCCGGCGCAAGCAATTCATCGCCCATACGCCGCGCCACATACTCTTCAAACAGTTTCATCGCGTAATCCCAGTCGCCCCTGTTTAAGTCAAACGCCCTTTTAAAATAATCCATTGAGGCCTTTGTGTCATTTACCTGCCTTGCCGCTGCGCCTGCGTAATAAAGGTATTCATGCCCTTTCGGAAAAACCCCTGCGGCTTCAGACGCGTATTCAAAAGACGATTTTAGATTGCCGTAATGCTGCGCCTCTTTTGCTTTTCTTAAATAATCATCCGCGGTAAGCCTTTGAGCCCCGTAAGCTGCGGCCGCTGCCAGAAACACCGCGCACGCAAACAAAAGATATTTGTTTTTTTCCGTATTTATTTCATCAAACTCAGCCCGTCCGGCCAGGGCGCATGTATAAGCCGCAAGCGCGAAGAAAGCGGCGCACGTGGGGACTATCTGAAAAGGAAAATTAAAAAACGCGTGAACCAGAAGGCCAATCATGCCCGCCGCAATGCCGGCCGCGGCTGAACGGCCGCTTTCATTTTCTTTCATGGCTGACAAAGCACACCTGAAAAATACAAATACAAACATAAAGAAAAATCCCGCGGCCAAAAGCCCGTATTCCGCCGCGAACTGAATAAAATCATTGTGCGCGTGGCCCGACTTGTAGTAATCGGCCTTTTCAAAATCCGCGGGCTTCATGTTTGCCGACTGATAGTAAGGATAAGTTATCGGGAAATTTCCCGCGCCTGTTCCAAAGACAGGCTTGTCCGAAATAAGTTTCATTGAATTTTTCCACAAAGTGACCCTTATTTTACCGGCTTCATCATCCATTGAAACCGCGCTTTTTATCCTGTCAAAGGCGGACGGGTTTAAAATCACAAACACCAGCCCTGCCAGCAGAACGGCAGAAGCCAGAATAACCGCGGCCCTGCGCTTTATTATGTTGAAAGCCGAGGCAAATGCGGATGCCGCAATAACAGATGCGGCCCATCCAAGGTAGGCACCCCTTGTCTGTGTTAAAAGCAGGGCCGTTGTGAATATTATTGCCATAACCGCGTATACAATCCTTGCCGCGCCTTTTTCCAAAAACGCGTATATGTATAATAACGGTATGAATAATAAAAGATGGCCGGCAAGGAAGTTGGGATTGCCAAGCGTGGAAGAAGCCCTGCGGTCAAAATTTGTGGACCACGGCATAAAATCAATTCCCGCGGACTGAAGGATGCCGTAGCAGGCGGCAATAAACGCCGATAAGAGAAGGGCTGATACAAGTTTATCCATAAAGCCGCCGTTTTCATCAGCAGCAGAGGCGGCTATTATAAGATACAGAAAAACGGCGTAAGACAGGTTTAAAAACATCCTGTCAAAAAATTCAGGCGTGTTGAAAGCCGTAAAAATCCCTGTAAAACCCGCAATAAGAAACCCTGCAAGCGCGATTTTATAAGGCGAACGCGGAACGATTAAGCGGCCGGACAGCGCGCAATATGCCGCAAAAAAAGCGGCTGAAAGCATAACCGATGCCGTAAAAAAATACTTTTCCGCCACCCAAAACGGGTCAGAACCCGCGGGATTCACCGCAAGCACAGACATAAAAGCGGTTAATAATACGGATAATTCAAAACCTTTTCCCGCTAATTTTGCGTACTTCAAATTTCACCCCTGCAAACTATTGCTTATATTTGGCACATATATGGATAATATAATAACATTATGAGTGGTGGTTTTCAAGGCAGGTGTCATAACAACACGAGGGACAGAGGGACGGATGCACGGAGGGACAGAAGGGCTGAAGTTCGGAAGGTCAGAGGGTCGGATGCAACAACATAAGAGACATAGGGGCGGTTTAATGCTTCGGCGGCAAATCCGGATGTGCCGCGGGCTTACAATTGCCAATGAATTAATATGCCGGAGATTTCAAGATTGCTTGCCTACACAGTTGGAGCGAGCCTGCGAAGCGGAAATCCCCGGGCTTGCGCGAGTCTACGAGCGCAAGTGTTAGGGGACGGCGCGCGCTGAAAAAATATACCCAAGCCCTGTAAAGTGCGGTGGACGGAGGGGTGGAAAAAATAAACTGCCGCGGGCTGAAGACCCGCGTCTACCATGGCATAATTCCAAACAACGCGCCCTAAAGGGACGCGGCTACCGGATCTTAAATCTAAATCTACTGCCGCAGGCTTCTGATTCAGTCGTTCTAATCCCGCCTTACATTTTCGGCTATTTCTTCTCTTTTGCCTTTTCCCTTAAAGCCTTGCGTTCGGCGGGAGACATTTTCTGATATTTTTCATAGGCCTTTTTTATTTTATCTTTTTCTTCCGGGGAAAGTTTCTGCCACTGCTGATATTTTTCTTTTAAAAGCTGCTTCATCTGCGGGGAAAGTTTTTCCCATTCTTTATAAGCGGCTTTAAGCCTTTCTTTTTCCTTTGGATCCATCTCTTTAAGTTTTTTGTGATTCTGAATTATCCATAACTTTTTCTCGGCCGGCACTTCTTCCCAGTCGCTGTATATTTTTCTGATTTTCTCTTTTTCTTCCGGATTCAGGGTTTCCCACGAAGCTTTGGTTTCCTCGCTTACAACCGTCGCGGTTTTTTCGGGATCATCAGCCGCGGGCTCCTGCGCGTATAAAAAAGCCGCGGGTATAATTAACAGGCCTATAATAATAATTTTCTTAAACATTTATTGCCTCCCCTTATAATTAAGCACCGTTTGTCCTGCTTAAGGATTCATAAAAATCCAGCCTTTCAAGTATTTCCATATTCTGTATCATTTCCATCTTTTCCGTCAACTCGGCCTGCCTGCGCATATTGTCCTGCGTCTTTATGTACTGAAAAGCGGCGCCCGCGACAAACACAGCCATAATTGTCGCTATGCCCGCCCTTTTAAAATTACGTGAATGAAAAAGCCCGGTTAAAAAACCGAATTTTCTGCTTTTTTGCGCCTCTATTTTTTCATGAATGCCTTTCCTGTGCATGTCCCAGACAGAATCAGGAAAATCAACCTTCATTTCAGAAGCCGTGTCTGCTATTTTTTTATAGGACGCGTATAAATCCGCGCATTCTTTGCACGTATCTATGTGGCTTTTAACCTTTTCAGCCGCGGCCTTATCCTCTATTTCGCCGTATACAAAATCCAGTATCAGCTCTTTTGTTTCATTGCATTCTTTATTCATTTTTATTACCTCCATCCGCCGCGTTCTTAACCTTTTCCATTGCCCTGTTAAGGTGCGACTTTACCGTTCCTTCTGAAATTCCTACCATATCCGCTATTTCCCTTATCTTATAACCTTCAAGGTTCTTTAACATAAAAACCTGCCTTTGTATGTCAGTTAAACCGCCCATTGCTTCGGTTATTTTTTCTTTCAATGATTTCTTTTCATAGTCCTCTTCTATATTAATGCAGTCCTTTATGTCAAACCCGCGGTCATCCGGATCATCGCTTTCCATATCCGTCATATTCCTGAACCTTGACTGCACCTTCTGTTTTCTGCCGTTGTCATAAAAAGCGTTCATTGTAATTCTGTATAAATATGTCCAGAAAGAACTGTCGCCCCTGAAAGAGCCTATATTTCTAAGGACTTTTATGAACACTTCCTGAGAAATGTCCCACGCCTTGTTATAGTCGGAAGTCAGGCCAAAAGCCATATTGTAGACCCGCTTCTGATACTTAATTATAAGCCGGTCAGCGGCATCTTTACTGCCCGCTTTTATGTCCCTTATAATTTCAAGGTCTGTTCTGTCCATAAACATCCTTTCATGAATGTAAGACGTTTAAAAACCCTTTTTTGATTACGCTTTATTTTATAGCAAAAACAGGCTGTGTCAATCTGTTTTGTTTACAGCCTTTTCCACATTATAAGGGCGTCATACTTATCCTCATAAAACCTTGGCCTTTTGCCCTTTACTTCATAGCCGAACTTTTTATATATGCAAATCGCCGCTTCGTTATTATCCCTTACTTCAAGGGTCAAAGAGGAAAGCCCCGCCGAAAAAGCCTGCCTTTCTATCTGCTTTAAAAGCGCCGCGGCAATTCCCTGCCGCCTGAATTCCGGGGATACGGCCACATTTGAAATGTGTACGTAATCCGCTATTTTGTCCGCAAGCGCGTATCCCAATACCTTTTCCGTGTTTTTATCCCTGGCCGTAAAAAAAAACGAAAGGCCGCTGAAATACTTGGAAAGCTCCACGTTAAATGCTTTTTCATCCCACGGCCTTGCGTGGCATAACTTTTCAATTTCGGCAATTTCCGGAATATCGTTCTTGGACGCGTTTTTTATATATAATTCCATTGTTTAAACCGCGTACTCCTTTTTATCGCACAATACCGTTATCTTATAGCCTTTGACAGCCGCAAGTTCTTTTTTAACCTTCGCGAAATATTCGGGCTTTATGTGGTAAACAAATATTTTCGGTTTTATTCCGCCCAGCTTTTTTAAATCTTCTTCCATTGTCTGCGGGACATAATGGCCGCTTGTCTCGGCCAGCGCTTTAAGTTCGCCCGGAAAAGAGACTTCCATAAAAATACTTTTTAATTTATCTCCCAGCGCGGCGGCTTCTTTCCATATAGCGTCCGTTGTTTTTGTGTCGCCGGAATACATTATATAATGGCCGCCTTTGCCGATTAAAAAACCGCATGTGGGGACGGTATGGTTCACGGGAATCGCTTTTATCGTATATCCCCCAAGTTCAAACCACTCCCCCTCTTTAACCGGCATATATTCAAATATTTCTTTTCCGCCAAAGTTCTTTATTTTTGTAAAATCAGGCCATATTACGCCGTTTAAAATATGCGATTTAATCGCGTTTAAAGTATTTTCAATGCCGGCAATTTTTACAGTTTCCGCTTTATTGCTTACAATATTTACCGCGAAAAAAGGCAGGGCCCCGGTGTGGTCAAGATGCGGGTGAGAAATAATCACATTGCGGATTCTGCGCTGTTCTTCGATTGTTGAATTAAGCGCGATTGTTCCGGCATCAATAAGCAAATCGCCGTTTAAGATAAAACCCGGATTATTTTTCCCGGGCAGCTGCCCCCCGTAACACCCCAGTACTTTCACCTTCATTTCACGCCTCCCCCCGCAGCCCGGCCAGGTTAAAAAATCCCGATTTTTCATACCCCGGTATCTGCTGGAACTTTGTTATGTTAACGTAACGCTGTATCTCTTTTTCGGCGACAAGCATATATTTTTTAACCGGAAGCGCGTAAGCCCTGCGCCTGTTTTCAGAATCCTTTTCAAGAAAAGCCAGTTCGCCGCCCCTTTCAAAAACAAGCACTTCCGTCGTGCTGATGATAATATTAAACTCTGCTGATGTTACTTTTTCCCTTGCCGAATTAAGGGTTTCCACTATTTTTTTCCTGTCATTTTCCCCGAATATTAAAAAAGCTATTTCCCCGCTTCCTGACGCGCTTGCCATGGATTCCGGAAAATTCCCGCTTATTACTGACTGTATCCGCTCAAAATCTTTTTTTAACGCGGCCGGGTCGTTGTCCGCGGTGCTGAAGACAAAATAAACCGCGTCCGCCTTTAGCCACGAATTCTTCATTTTAACATCACTGTTCTTTTTTATAAAACGTTCGGCCGCGCTGTCAGGCATTGCCTGCCTTAAAAGCCCTTTTCTTTTTTCAACGTCGCGCTTTTTACTGCCTGCTTTAAATCCGTATATCGTAACAAATGCCGCCACATTGGCAAAAGTCACAGCCGGGTAATCCGCGTATATCCCGGACATATAAAGCCAGTAAACCGCAGCCGCGCCGGCCAGCTGTATAAAGATAAAAAACGGAAATCCCGCGCCCGCGCCAAACCTTAAATAAGCGCCCGCGGCAAGCAGGGCAACCAGCAGCGCCGCAATATAATTAAACAGCCTCTTATAGGTTATTTTTCCGCGGTCAATCATCATTGAAACCGCGGCTCCCATGCCTGACACTGAATTTAAAGGCGTGTTCTTGTCCGCGGCTATTATTATCCTGCTGTCAGCTTCCTGTACCGGCATATTCATAAACTTTTCAAGGGTGATTGTTTCGGGCTCTCCCGCGTAAACCGGAATTGCCATTTCGCCGCCGGTTATAAGAGCGGCGCCGGTAATGTCGCCCACCGCCAGCTTTCCGTCTTCTATTAATATCCTGCTTTTGGGAAGCTTGTAATATTTTCTTAAAGCCTCGACAGGCGCGGATATCAGAAGCCCGCCGTCAACGGAATACAGCGCCGGAATCTTAAAAGGCGCGGATGCAAAATCTCCGTAAAAACCGGCGTTCCTTGCGGACAGCCAAAGCCTTTTATTTACAGCTTCAGGCGCGATAAAATCAGCGGCTTTGCCCTGATATTTTGAACGGTTAAAATAAACGTACTGCGAAATATCCTCTTTGCCCGCCAAAACGGCGCCCGCAGCGTTAAAAACAACGGGAATAAAATTATCTGATTCGGCAAACATAAAGGCAAAATCACTGTATTTTTCCGAAGCTTTTTCCAGCCCGTTAAAATCTTCCCCTGCCATAAAATCGCCGGGCTGCCTTGAAAAAAATTCAGGCATAAAAAGAGTGACCGAGTTTTTAAGTTCAGCTGTTTTTTTGAAGAATTCGCCGCAGGTCCGGGCGTTAAAATCCCCCCTGACGTAAAGCACCTTTTCATTTACCGAAGTGCCTGCAACTGCGCTTAACGCTTTTAGCGAAACGGATAAAAGATAATCCGCTGAAAAAAAATAAAACGCCGCTGCAATTACAGCCGCGGCCGCATAAAGGATTTTTTTAGGCAATATGTTGTCCCCGTTTAACCCGGAAAATTATATCTCTCCGAAGGCTTTTTTCATCTCAAGATATTGTTTATACTTTCCTATGTTGTCCGCGCTGCTTACGGCTATCGAATCACCGTTAACGGCTATTACCTTTGCCTTTTCCATTGCCGAAAGTATTTCATGAAGTTTGTCCTTGTGCTCATCCATTGCGGTTTCTGTTATAAGGGAGTTGAGCGATATGGAAGAATTGTCCCCGCTTTTTGAAACGTGCATTAAAAGGGTATTTACAACCCTCATATTGAAGTCCTTGGTTGTAAGGTTCTTAAGCTGTTCGTTCATTGAACGGATTCTGGAGCTCATATTCTTTAATATCTTTTTTACTATCTTGGCGTTTCTCTGCATCTGCTGTTCAAAAAGTTCTTCATTTAAAGCGATGCACACAGTATCTGCCGCGGCTATAGCCGAAGCGGAGCGCACGTCCTTGTCAATTACAGCCATTTCCCCGAAAAAATCGCCCGCGCCAAGCGTGACAAGGGTTTTTTCGCCGTCATCGGTCTTTTTTGTTATTTTTACGGAACCTGAGTGGATGATAAACATTTCTTCGCCTACTGCGCCTTCTTTAAAAATATATTCTCCGGCGCCAAACTGCCTTCCGTAGCGTCCAAGTATATCATCTTCTGTAGGCATAAAAACCTCCTGAAATTTTAATGCTTTTAACCGTTATAATCATCATTTTACTATAATAAAGCGCGGGGTGTCAATGAAAGACAGGGGAAGGACGGAAGGTCAGAGGGTCAGAGGGTCAGAGGGTCAGAGGGTCAGAGGGTCAGAGGGTCGGAGGGTCGGAGGGTCGGAAGGTCGGAAGGTCGGAAGGTCGGAGGGTCGGAGGGTCGGAGGGTCGGAGGTTTAGCCGAACATCCGTGCATCTGACCATCCGTCCCTCATTTTTTAAAGGTATGGGCTGAAAAGCCTTGCAAAATTATTTCTGAACCTTTTCATAAAACTTCCCGACCTTGATTCCAGAAGGGTCATTTCCCGCGAAGCTGAAACCTTGGCAAGGAAAATCCTGTTAAGCTCTTTAGCAAGGTCCTTATTATAACATTCAACATCAAATTCAAAATTCAGCCTCATGCTTCTTGCGTCCCAGTTGGAAGACCCCACATACGACCACAAACCGTCAACGGTCATTATCTTTGAATGGTCAAACACACCGTCATAACGGAAAACCCGGCACCCTTTTTCTATGACCCGCCAAATTGTGCCGTCCATGGCCCACTGCACGTATTTTAAATTGCCTTTGCGCGGTATAAGTATTTTTACGTCTATTCCCTGCAGGGCGGCAAGGGAAAGCGCGCTTATCACCTGCGGGTCAGGAAGGAAATACGGAGTCTGTATGTGTATGCTTTTTCTTGCGTTTGCAATGGCGTTCATCATGACCCACATATTTTTTTCAAGGTTCCTGTCAGGCCCGCCCGGCACCGCGCGCGCGTACACATTGCCTTTTTTGGTTATCTTAGGAAACCAGCCCCTGCCTTCAAGGCGCTCATGCGCGGTGAATTCCCAGTCTTCGGCGAAAATCTTCTGAAACTCGCCGGCTATAGGGCCTTTAAACATAAAATGCGTGTCTTTAAGTTTGGTATTTCCGCCCGCTTCTGACTGTTCCCTTATATTTACACCGCCGGTAAAGGCGGAATATCCGTCAACCACCATAATTTTCCTGTGCGACCTTAAATTGTAAAAAACCAGATTTGACGGAAGCATCGCTTTCATAAAAAACGCGTGGGGAATCCTTCTTTCCCTTAACAGCCCGCCTATGTGCGGTTTTGAATAATACGCGCCGACATTATCTATAAGCACCCTGACATCCACTCCCCTTTTTACCGCGTCTTCCAGTTCGTACACGAATGCCCTGCCGGTCCTGTCATTGTCAAAAATATAAGTCTGAAGCGAGATTGTTTTTTTTGCCCTGCGTATCGCGCGTATCATGGCATAAAAAGCGGATTCATTTTCAAGCACAGTTACGCTGTTGCCGGAAATAAGGGGCGAAGCCAGCACCGCATCGCCGCTTCTTATAAGGTCAAGGATATTATGCGGCATTTTTCTTGGAAGCGCGTAAGAAATCCTTTTGCGAATGTATTCGGTATCGCCAAGTTCGGGCTTTAACCAACTTAAAAAGAAACGGTCTCTTTTCAGCTGGCTGGCTTTCTTTTGTATACGGTTGATTCCAAAAAGATAATAAAGCACAACTCCAAAAAGCGGGGACAAAATAATAAGGGCAAGCCACGAAGCCGCGGAACGGGAATCCCTTTTATACATAATCAAATGAACAATTGCCCAGGCGGACAATAATACCAGAAACAAAATGGCAATTTCCGCCAGCAGCACCGCAGAGATGTGTAGTTTTTCAAGCAAATCCGTCATATTCCCCCGCCTTTAAGTTTATATTTATATAATAGCAGAAAAAACAAGCGGTATAAAGAGATGTTCTTAAATTTTTCTTGCTTTAATTATACCCATCCTGTAAAATTATCCTTGCTTTATATTTTATTAAGTCCGCAGTGGGGCAGTAGCTCAGCTGGGAGAGCGCGGCGTTCGCAACGCCGAGGCCGGCGGTTCGATCCCGCTCTGCTCCACCAATAAATACAACAGCCCATAAGGGCTTTTTTTATTAAGGATTTAGCTGTAGATTGTCGCTATGCGGAGAGATGTCCGAGCGGTTGAAGGAGCACGCCTGGAAAGCGTGTAGGCTGCAAGGTCTCGAGGGTTCGAATCCCTCTCTCTCCGCCATTAATTATAATCGTGAAACCCGGAGAGGTGGCAGAGCGGTTGAACGCGCCTGACTCGAAATCAGGTGTCCTCGCAAGGGGATCGGGGGTTCAAATCCCTCCCTCTCCGCCATTTATTATCACAAAAAAGGGATTTGAATGACGTATGCCGCATTCTGTGAATGAAAAGCGAAACGGAGTGAGCGACAGGCATACGGCGGGGTCGACGAGGAGCAGTAGCGACGAGGTGACCAAATCCCTCCCTCTCCGCCATTTTAACATCGCCTTACGAAACACCAAATACTGCTAATTCTTTTTTAATCTTTTCCCTTTAAAAAATTCCTTTAAAATATTACAGCATTCTTCTTCAAGCACTCCATTGTGCACTTCCACTTTATGATTATGCTTTTCATGCTGCAGCAGGCTTATCATGCTTCCGCACGCCCCTGTCTTGGGATCTTTCGTTCCATAAACAACAAGATTTATCCTTGAAAGAATAATAGCCCCGGCACACATGCTGCAAGGTTCCAAAGTCACATACAAGGCACAGCCGTTCAACCTCTCGTTATTCAGTTTTTTTGCCGCTTTTTTTATGGCAATCATCTCGGCATGGGCAGACGGGTCCTTTTTTGAACGGATAAGATTATGGCCGCGGGCGATTATCTTTCCGCCCGACACAATAACGGCGCCCACAGGCACTTCATCTTTTTCTTCGGCTTTAACCGCTTCTTTCAGCGCTTCTTTCATATAATATTCGTGGTGTTTCATATAACCTTCCTTCTGTGAAGCACAAGTATGGCAAACATAAACATTATTATATACGAAATTCCAAGAAAAAGGTGGGCGCATCCAAGGGTATATAAATCCATAACGTATCCCGTTGCCACAGCCATCAGCGAGAACAGCAGCCCTTTGCCCATACCCGCAACTGACAACACAGTGGCGCGGATTGAACTTTCCGTAAGGTCATTGATATAGGTAATAATTATTGTTATTCCGTATCCCAGAAAAAACCCGTTTGCAATTATAAAAGGCAATGACGTTAACAGATTTGCATAGGCCAATACAATAAATGATATACCCGGAAATACCAAGAAATATAAAGATATTTTTTTACCCGCGCTTTTTTCAAGTTTATGCGCCGCAAAAGAACCAAACCCGCTTGCCAGCCCAAAAACAGCATTAAGTATGCCAAACCACACTATGGATATATTATGTTCCCTGTAAAAAAAGAAGTACGTCCATATTCCGACAACGCTTAAGCCAAACACAACCGCAAACAGCAATGAAAGCGCGCGGACTTCGGGGTGTGTAAGGCTGTACTTTACCGCCCTTTTAACCTCCGCTATGTGGTCTTTCTTCTGCTTTGATATGTCATTGGGCTCTTCCACTGAAAATGCAACAGGTATCATTGCCGCAGACGTAAAGATATTAACAACAAAAGGAAAACGAAGTGATACTGCTGAAAGCACGCCGCCTAAAACAGACGCAAGGGCGTCTCCCACCCTTTCCGATAAACCTGCCCTTCCGTCAATTTTCATGTATTGTTTTTCCCTGCCAAGTTTTAACAGGGTGTCATATACAAACGCGGAATCGGTTCCGGAACGAAGGGCAAATGCGGCGGCAATAAAAGTTTCCGCGGCGCAGAACATGATAAAACTTGAAGAAAGAGAGTATATCAGAAGCCCGGCAGGTAATAATAACGCCGCGGTGATAATTGCCCTTCTTCTTCCGAAGGCATCCGCAAAATATCCGGTTGGGATTTCAAATATTAGCATTGCTATGCTGAATATTGCCTGAACTATAAGCACCTGCGCGGAAGACAGTCCGCACTCTTTATAAAACGGCACCATTACAGGCACAATAAGCCAGAAGCTTAGGAAAAACCTAAGGACATACATCTTTGGGATATTTGATTCAAGTCTGTTCATAAATCCCCTTAAATAAAAAGCCCCCTAAGTAAAGGGGGCTTTTATTTATTAATGGTGCGCCTGGAGGGAGTCGAACCCCCGACCAACTGGTTCGTAGCCAGACACTCTAATCCACTGAGCTACAGGCGCACTAACTATGCAGAGATGGAAACATATTAGCTATATTATACTATAACTGAGCATACGAAAATCAAGGCCTTACCTTCCTATCGTTTCTTCGTGCGCAGCACGAAACAGGCGCACTAATTAAGTATCTCCGGGAAAAAGATAACTGTATTATAACTTAATTATAATCTCATACAGAAAACACAAAACAGGCATAGATGGAATTTATTTTTCCGCATTAAACTTTAACCGGGCCAAGACATCTTATACGCAGATACAATATTACATTTTAATCCTGTATTTTTCAATTGTTTTTTGCAGGTTTTAGGGATATTTCTTTATTTATGCGGTTTTATTGCCTTTGATTTTAAAAACGCTTTTTACAAGTTCAATATCCTTTTCATCAAGCACCTTAAAAACAAAGATACATACACCTGCATAGACCGCTGTAAACAGCAGGGCTTTTGCCGACAATAGCAGCCATCCGGTTTCCTGCCCGATAAAATATTCAACCGATGCAACCACTCCCAAAGACACAACAGCTGCCAATAGCGGTTTAACCACAGCCAAAATTATTCCGCCGGCTTTTCCTGATATTACCCTGTATATGATATACAAAGCAAAACCTCCGGCCGTAAGCGATATTGCAGCGGATATAAGCGTGCCGGTCAAACCATACAACTTTGTAAGGATTACGCTTAAAACTATATTTAAAACAGCCGCGCCAATCGAAGCCCACATTACTTCTTTTACACGTTCCATTCCGTTTAAAATGTTCATTGCCGGGTAACCTATAAGGCTTGCCGTATACGCCGCCGCAAGGACCACCATTGCAAGAAATGCCTCTTCATATCCGCTGCCAAGCCAGAGCGTTATAAACTCATTTCCAAAAACAAGAATACCGGAGCAAAGAAGAATACCCGCGAAAAATATATACCTTGTGACACGGACAAACATTACGTGAATTTTATTATGCATGTCCCTTGCCTTAAGTTCTGACGCAGCGGGCATAAGCGAATTTAAACCCATCATTTCAGGCAGCAGTGATATGTATTTTGAAACAGAAGCGCCAATCTGGTAATAAGCGGCGTAAACAGGATTAATAAAATAACCCAGTATAAGTTTATCCGCGTTTTGGCCGACAAGAACCGCAGCTTTTGACGATAAAAGCTTAAGGCTTAACGATATCATCTCCCGGAATTTTTTAACGCTTATGTGCGAAGCGGACAGTTCAAGCGCGGGATACACTTTTTTTAAACAAAAAAGAAGAATAACCGTCTCCGCCAGAATTGAAACCATCTGAGCCGCGACCACGCCCTTAATTCCGTATCCAAGCAGCAGAGTGCCAATCATCGCCGCTGTCCTTAAATAAGCGATAATAATATGCACGACATTAGTAAAATACATCACATTTAAGGCATTAAGAAGATAAACAAATCCAAGCATTACAAAATTGACAAGAAACGCGTAAAAGGAAAAGGCCGCGACAAACGCGGAATCATTAAGGTTTTCCGGCGTCACTTTAAAAAACATTTTAAAAATTACATCCCCAAACAGCAGATATATAAGCGCCAGGACAAAAGCGCTTGCAAGGTAGTAAAAAAACATCGTGTTTGCTATTTCATTTATGTCTTTATGCCTTGTCCTTGGGTCATACTTCGGTGCCATTATCGACATGGCCGAAGGCATCTGCAGCCCGCCGATAAGTTCCACAAAAACAAGAAGCGTCGTTACAAGCGCCCACACGCCGTAAAGTTCCTTGCCGGTGTATTTAAGCACCATCGGAGTAATAATAAAAGCAAGCGGAAAGGTTGTTATAAAAAACAGCAGCATCGTGGCTGTATTTTTTTTAAGTTTTTCTTTAAGCGGTTCCTCAATGTAACGCCATTCGTTTTTCAAATTATTTCCCCATACGGTTGACCGTTTTTAACATTTCAAACAGCGCCATTACCGCCGCCCTTTGCCTGATTATTTCACGGTTTCCGGAAAACAAAAACTTATGCACGCACACGGCTTCTTTATAATAAATTCCGACATAAACAAGGCCCACGGGTTTTTCCGCGGTTCCGCCGTCCGGCCCTGCTATTCCCGTGACCGATATAGCGCAGTCTGTTTTGAACAGTTCCGCGCACTTTACCGCCATTTCACAGGCGCACTCCGGCGACACAGCGCCATGTTCTTTTATTACAACGGAATCAACCCCAAGCACGCCTGCCTTGACGTCATTTGAATATGCGTTTATGCCGCCCCTATAATAAGAAGAACTGCCCGGCGTTTCCGTAAGCCTGGCGGCAATTATGCCTGACGTGCACGATTCAGCTGTTGAAATGGTAAGTTTTTCCGCCGTAAGCGCCTTTGCCAGCAGGCTGTGAAGCGTTTCTTCGTTTTCCCCGTACAAATTATCGCCAAGCCTTTTTTTTATTTCCAATTTGACTTTATTTATCATTTCATCGGCTTTAACAACACTCCCGGCTTTTGCGGTCACCCTTAATTCTATCTCCGTATGATGCGCAAGTATGCCTATTGACGGATTTTCATACGATTCAAACATATCCTTTATCGCGTCATTCACCGCGGATTCCGGCATGGCCGCCACTTTTAATGAGGTGTATTTGATAACCGCCGCATTTTCGCCGCTTTTTTTAAGAAGGTACGGTATTACGGTGTCTGTAAGCATGGGCTTCATTTCATACGGCACTCCGGGCATGCAGGCGATGACCTTTCCTTCATGTTCCAGTATAAATCCCGGCGCCGTGCCCCTGCTGTTTTTTATTATTTCCGCGCCGTCGGGAATTCCAGCCTGTACCCTGTTTGATTCGGGCATTTTTACCCCGCGTTTTTTAAAGAACTCATCAAGGTTTAAAAGTATGTCTTCGCGCGGGATTATCTTTCTGCCGGTAAATTCAGACACCGCGTCGCGGGTTATGTCGTCCACGGTCGGCCCCAGACCGCCCGTTATAATAACGGCATCCGCGCGCCGTGCTGCCGCGGAAATTGCCAAAACAAGACGGCCGGCGTTGTCGCCGGCCGTTGTCCTGAAAAACACGCTTATCCCCGCTTCGGCAAGTTTTCTGCTGATATACGAGGAGTTTGTGTCCTCTATCTGTCCCAGCAGAAGCTCCGTGCCGCAGGCGATTATTTCCGCGTTCATTTTATTGTTTCCTTTGCCTTTGCCGCCATTGCTGACACAAGCGACGTAAGTTCCATTGGTATTACAAATTTTGTTGAATCTTTTGCGCCAAGATCTTTTAACGCCTCAAAATACTGCAGCAGCATGGTGTTGGAATCCACGCCTTTTGCCGCGCTGAATATTTCGTTAAGCGCCTTTGCGTAACCGTCAGCGCGCAGTATCTGCGACTGCTGTTCGCCTTCGGCTTTTAATATTGCCGACTGTTTCTGGCCTTCGGCAACCGTAATGGACGCCACTTTCTGGCCTTCGGCTTCCGTCACAAGCGCGCGGCGCGTACGTTCAGCCGACATCTGCTTGGTCATTGATTCCTGTATTTCCTTCGGAGGCGTAAGTTCGCGGATTTCAACAGAGGTGATTTTCACGCCCCAGCGTTCCGTCACTTCGTCAAGTTTTGTCCTTAGCCTCATGTTAATCTCTTCCCTTTTTGCAAGCACATCGTCAAGGCTTATGTCGCCGACGATAGCCCTTAAAGTGGTGGTGGCAATACCCTGTGAAGCTCCTGCAAAATTTCCCACCTGAACAACGGTTTTAACCGCGTCAATTACCTTCCAGTAAATAAGAAAGTCAATTGATATGCCCGCGTTGTCTTTTGTAATGCATGTCTGGGAAGGAATTTCAAGATACAGCTCCCTTAAATCAACCCTTACAGGACGGTCAACAAAAGGAATAAGCAGAACCAGCCCGGGGCCTTTTTCCCCGATGCATCTTCCAAGCCTGAAAATCACAAGCCTTTCATATTCCTGCGCGATTTTGATGAAAGTCGGCAGTAAAACAATAAGAACAACTGCTGCTGCAATTAAAAATGAAATCGTCATTGTATTTCCTCCTTCTTTCTTGGAATTTTTTTAACCTTAAGTTTAAGCCCTTCTTCTTCAAGCACCAGAATTACATCGCGCGCGGAAACCGGTTCGTCCGAATACGCCTGCCAGTCCTCGCCGCCCACGTTAACCACTCCGCCCGCCTGCGTTATTTCCGTCTGCGCCACGCCGTGAAGCCCAATGGTACTTTTCTTTCCCATTATCGCTTTCCTTTTCTGCGCCTTAACAATCAGGTAAATAATAAGGGCAAAAAACGCGGCAGTAACAAAGACCATTACACCAATAACAAAATAGGAAGGCGCCCAGCTTACGCCCGCATCCCTGCCGGGAAAAAGTATAAGCGAGCCGATAATCATTGACAAAAGCCCTCCCCCGAACAGCGCGCCAAAAGTGGGAGTCATTGCTTCCGCGATAAAAAGCACCACAGCCAGCACAATAAGTATTATTCCGGCGGAGTTGATAGGCACGCTTTCAAATCCGATAAAACCAAGCACAATGGCAATAGCTCCCACTATTCCCGGAATAAGCGCGCCAAAATGCGCAAGTTCATAAATGATTCCGTAAATTCCGATAAGGAAAAGTATATACGCGATATTGGGGTCAGCCAGCTGATGCAGAAACCTGTTTCTGAACGGCATCTTTATCTCTTTAAGGACATAATCCTTTGTGCTGATAATGATTTCTTTGCCGCCGGCTTTGACTTTTTTTCCGTCAATTTTTTCCATAAGCGCGCCTAAGTCGGACGCCGTATATTCAACAACTTTAAGGGCAAGCGCTTCTTTTTCCGATATAGATGAATTTTTTGTTATTGCTTCTTCCGCCCACTTTTCATTGCGCCCGTTTACGCGCGCCAGATTCTTAATATAAGTAACCGAATCATTTGTTATTTTCTCCGCGGCTTTATTGCCCTGCAGGTCAATAGGGCTTGCAGTGCCTATATTTGTGCCGTCAGCCATAGCTGCCACATGCGAAGCCAGAAGTATAAAAGTACCTGCGGAAGCAGAGTGCGCGCCTTTGGGTGTGACGTATGAAATAACCGGCACTTCACTTGCAAGAATTGCGTCAATTATAGTTCTCATGGATTTCATCATTCCGCCGGGAGTATCCATTTCAAGTATGACTGCGGAGGCGTTATTTTCTTTTGCCAGTTTTATTGCATTAATAACATAATCCGCGTTTGCGGCATCTATTATCCCGTTTACTTTGACGGTATAGTATTCACCTGCGGCAAAAATAAAAAAAGGAAAGATTAAAACAAACAAAACCGCACATGCAGCCCTGCGCATAGGAATGCCTCCCGCTAATGGTTTAGCTTACAGGCTAAATGATATAACAAATAACCGCAAAATACAACTATGTGGAAATCAGGCTTACTTAACCGGCTTTAAGAAAATCGGGTCTATGACTTCAAATACCGACGAACCCGGACGTTTCCACCTTAAGTGCATCCGCGAATATCCGATATTATCCATATACCTTACTTTTATTTTATGGGTGCCTTCGGAAAGGTATATTGCCGGCTTTCCGGTTGTTAAAGATTTTCTCACATCTATAGAAAGTATTTCTTTTCCGTCAATTTGCAGCCAGCCATAATTATTCGTATCTATTGAAAACTCATAATTTCCGCCGGCGGTTTTAAGCAAAGCAGTCCATTCCGCGGAAAAAGTTCCCGCCAGCGGAGTTATATGCCAGTCAAAAGACAGCAGCGTATCAATCCTTGATATAGACGGAGCGCCCTGCCATCTGCCGTTATGAAAATATTCCGCATAAAAACCTTCGTTCAACTTTCTCCCGGCGCCTTCCATCGCTTCTTTTTCATCCACCTCAAACGCATAAAGGTGAACATTTGCCTGATTAAATTTTTCATTCATCATTACCAGTTTTCCGCGCGGATAAATTCTTGGCAAATCATAAGCGGCTGTATTTTTAAATTTTGGATGAAAAAGATAATATATCTTTTTGCCTCCCGGCGCAGCAAAAGGTATCTGCGAAGGCGAAAAATATCCAAAATTCTTTTTATTTTTTGTACTTATAATAAAATTAAAAGAATTGCTTGTAAGCGAAGGATCCACAAGCCCGTACCATTCATCTCCTTTAGAAAGCACGTATTCGGCCGCGCTTCTTGCGTGAGTATCAAAATTAGCCCAGCACGCGTTATTTTTTGCCTGCTGTAAAAAGTAATCCCTGTAATTAATCCCTGTAATCACAGCGATTACCGCCAATGCAAGGGCAAAAGCCGCTTTTCTTCCTTTTCCGGTAAATTGTTCCCCGGCATATACAAAAAACCTGTTAATTACAAGCCCCGTAAAAAGCATTACCGGAATTATGGAATAAATCACCCTGTGTGATTGCGGAGCTTCTATGGTTAAAAGGCCTGGTACAAGCGAGCAAATAAATAATGTGACAGTAAAAAAATAAAATTTATTAAAAATCCTAAAAAGCATAAAACCAAGCCCCAGCACAGCAAGCCCGCCGGTTACGATATCAAGCATAGGCTGTCCAGGAATATTATGCCTTGGATTTTGATCTCCGCTGCGGCTGAACATTTCAAAAGTCTTTTTAAAAGTGTCTTTAACAGCCTGCTCCCTTGTAAACCTTCCGCCCCACCAGCGCTGTACCAGTTTTTCATCAAGAATGGATACCTGCGAAGTCCTTGACATAAATTCACTCCGGTGGGTTATAAAATAACCTCCCAAAGGGGCAAAAGTAATAAAAAACATAACCAGCGCAAGCAGCAGTTTTTTCCAGTTTTCTTTGTAATATGAAAAATTTATCAGGGCTATATATGCGCCTGTAACAAGAACCGCCGCAAGAATCATCCTGCCTGGCGTATAACCATAAGGCACAAGCCCTAAAGTCACTCCCAACAGCGCAAAATCAAGCTTATTTTTACGCGTTAATGCCATATAGATAAAATACACTGCCGCTATGCCAAGAAAAACCCCGAACACCGCGTAAAATGTGATTCTGCTGAAATTCACATGCCATCGCATAGCCGCAAATATAAGCCCTATAAAAAAAGCGGCTTTTATTCCAAACATACGCCTTGACAGAAAATACACCCCGACAGCCGATAATATTCCGATAAAAGCCATTGTAACCCTTGCCTGAATAATACCGGCCCCAAACACCTTAAAAACAAACGCTAAAACGTATATAAAAAAAGTTGAATATTTTATGTCGCCGCTTACATATGCCGGCATCTTAATCCCGTATATAGTGCCTTTATTTATCATTTCAACAGCCGCCGCAGAAAGCGTTGCTTCGTCGTAAGCAAAACCGCCCGGCGTTTCATTTATTAAATACAGCCTGAAAAAAGCGGCAACAGCGGTAATTATGGAAATAAAAACTATTTCGGTTTTAAGCGTTGATTTTTCCGGAATTTCCGGAGCCGCGGATAAAACGCGCCTGTATCGGTAAGAAGTTTCCGCGGCCATAAATATAACAGCCGCAAAGACGTACCAAAGATAAACCTGCATCTTGATGCTGCCCTGCCCGAATATCATCGCCTGTCCGGTAAATACAAGAAACAGGGCCATAAGCATTATATAAAAAGGCCCTATGGAACCAAGCAGCTTTTTAAATTCTCCCGCGGCAGGCAATAATACCCCGCCTATGTTTTCCGATATTTTCATAAATGGATTTATTTCCGACTCTGTTATAACCGGTTCTTTTACTTTGGTTTCTTTTGCCGGGGCGGAAAACAAAGGCTTAAATGCGGTTTTTTTCGGCTCAATTTCAGGCAATGACAATACAGCCGTTTTTACCGGAGGTTTTTCCCTCTCATCCGTTTTCTGCTTTTCAGACAACTCTTTTGATTTATATATTTCTTTTATGACAGCCGTTTCAAATTTTACCTTGACTCCGCAGTGCGGGCAGAAAGTAAAATCACCGTTAATCTTGCCGCTACAGTTAAAACAGCGCATGCTCCCTCCAGGTATTAAATACGGATTATTTTTTAACGTTCCTGCTGCCGCGCTTGGTTATTGGAGTGCCTTTTTTACACATCGGACAGTCTTTTTCCTCGTAAGTTGTTATATCCATATGCGCAAGGGCAAAAGTTTCGCCTTCGCCAAAATCTATATTTTTACCGCTTCTGTCAATCAAAAGGCCGACTCCTGCTATTTCACACTTATAATTCTCTTTAAGCTCCGCTATTATTTCCTGAACAGAACCGCCGGTTGTGACGATATCCTCCACAATAAGCACCCTTTCGCTTTCCGCTATATCAAAGCCGCGGCGCAGTTTAAGTTTGCCTTCCTCCCTTTCCATAAAAATACCGCGCACGCCAAGCTGCCTTGCGGTTTCATAGGAAAGTATTATCCCCCCTATGGCAGCCCCTATAACAACATCAATTTTATGTTTCTTAAAATGCGCTGCTATCTGTTTGCACAAATATTCCGTCGGCTTTGGCTGCTGCAGCACCGTGAACTTTTCCAGGTAAATATTGCTGTGTTTTCCCGACGTAAGCATAAAATGCCCGACCAGAAGCGCGTTTGCTTTTCTGAAAACCTCAAGAATTTTTTCTTCTTTTTGCATTGTCATAACCTTCCTTTATCTCTTTTAAGATATTTTCCACAGCCAGCACCCTGTCATCCGCTTTTAATATGGGCCTTGCAACTACAATATAATCCGAACCCGAGGCAATCGCGTCTTTTGGCGTCATTATCCTTTTCTGGTCATCTTTACTTATCTTTCCCGTCCTGATACCCGGCGTCACTATTACAAAATCCGGCCCAAGTTCTTTTCTTAACATTTTTATCTCATGCGGCGAACATACCACGCCGTCCGCGCCGGCTTTTTTGGCGGATTTAGCAAGCGCAAGCACCATCTTTTTTACATCAAAGTCCGTTTTAACGGATGCTTTAAGGCTTCTGTTGTCAAAACTGGTAAGCACCGTTACCGCAAGAAGAAGCGGAGGGTCAAGCTTCATCTTATCCGAAGATTTCATAATGGCTTCTTTGGCGTAGCTTATCATTTTTTCCCCGCCAAGCGCGTGCACATTTACCATATTAACGCCGTAGCGCGCCGCTTCATAGCACGCGTTATATACTGTCTGTGGAATGTCAAAAAACTTGGCATCATAGAAAACTTTCAGCCCTTTGCGCTTTAATGTCCCCACAAGGCGCGGCCCGTCCTTTGTAATAAGCTGAAGCCCCACCTTGTAATACTTGATATACGGCGCCATTTTATCTATAAGGCTGTAGGCTTCCGCCATGTCATCAACATCAAGGCCAAGTATCAGTTTTTCCCTTAAATCAGCGTCAAGGTGCCTGTTTTTATCCATTGTTTTCCACTTCCTTAACCTGTTTTTTTTCAGTCTGTTTTCTTAAAAGTTCCGGATCGGCGTGTTTTCCTATTATAAACATCCACGCATATTCGTAACTGCGGTCATTATCATCTTTGGCAATAACCCTTACTTCGTGCGTGCCGAGCGTCATTTTAGTGGAGTACTCATATGTTAACATTTTGGTATCAGGATTGTAAACCGAATCCTTTAACACAACCCTTCCCATCATAAACTTTATTGTGGCTGTATTAAGGCCGGCGTCCTCGGCAAGTTCCGCTTTTATCGCGGGTATACGTTCTTCTATAATCGCGGAATCAGGCGGATAAACAGATTTTATCTTTATCTGCCTTTTTTCAAAAATCTTTTTAAATTTTTCAATGTCAGAATTATTATAAAGCATTGTTCGTTTTAAGGCGTATTTATCGGTTTCAGCCGTATTGTATGAAGGCACAACGGAAAAACCCGCCTTGTATCCGGCTTTTTTAACAAAAGCAATAACCTCTTCCGAATATGCGCCGTAAGGATATGCAATTGTGTCCATAACAAGCCCTGTCTTATCTTCAAGATATTCCTTTGAGCCTACAATTTCAGTTTCAAGAAATTTAAGGTATTCCCTGTCATCCATTAAATATTTTTTGCCTTTTTTTGTTTTCTGCTTAAGCGTAAGAATGGGATGGGTGGCGCTGTGGCTGCCGAATTCAAAACCGTCCGCGGCCATTTCTTTTATCTGCGCCACATTAAGGGCGTTTTTTCCGCCCGGCAAAAAGTTGTTATACAGATACGTGGTGGCGGTATAGCCGTATTTTTTTAAAAGCGGGTAAGCCTTTTCATAAACGCTTCTGTACCCGTCATCAACGGTTATTACAACGGTATTTGCAGGCGCGCTTTTTCCCGATTCCACAATTTTTACGTATTCAGACATGGAAATCACGTTATACTTATTTTCTTTAAGGTATTTAAGGTGTTCTTCAAACATATCAGGGGAAATATAATAAATATCCCCAAACACTTTCTTTTTTGGATCTGTAATTTTACGCTGTTCAAACCTGTGGTAACACAGGATATTTACCGGTGATTCTTCGTCCTTCATTTGCGGCGCAGCGCTTCCTGATGCCTGCATAAAAACAACCGCCGTCAGAAACACCGCCAAAATTGCGGGTAACTTTTTAATTTTCATATCCACTCCGTTTTAAGTATAGTCTTTTTATATAAACAGCCGACCTGCCGGCAATAACGCCAAGCACAAATCCGGCCGCGGTATCAAGCGGATAATGGCCTCCGGTATACACGCAAAAGAAAGCCGTTAAAAAAACAAATATTGCCAGGTAAGGCCGCGCCTCTCTGCGGTCCCATAACGCGGCGGCAAGCGCCGCGGCCATTGCCGTGTGCGTTGAAGGGAACGCGTATCCAAGCCGCTTCATTTCCACAAGAAAATTCACGTCAACAAGTTCCGCCACGGGCCTTTTTCTTGCAAACAGCGGTTTTAAAAGCCCGGAACTTATAAAATTTGCCGCAATTACCGCCCAAAGCGAAAACGCCGTGTCAGTTTTATCCCGCCTGTCCCATTTTCTGAAAAGCAGAAAAAAACCGGCCGCGGTAAAAAGCACAAGAAAAACATCATTGGCCGCAAACTTCATCGCGTATGCAAGGTAATCATTATACAGGCCGGAATTCACCGCCTTAAACAGCCATACATCGGCGGAAATTACCGCGCTTTTTATTTCTTCTAACATAATCAACACTTAAATCTAATAATTTATTTTGTACAGGGCTGACATTTCATTGCGGTAGACGGCTTCTCCCATAAAATTAAACTTGCCCAGATAATCAGGGTAAAGGGAGCGTTCAATGTTGCCCACGTATACGTATCGGATGCCGTATTTCTTTATCTTTTCAAGCGCCGCGGCAGCGTCGTTTGTCCTGTAAATAAACGCCGCGTCATTGTTTCTTTCATTAACCTGTGTTCCCCTTCCGCTCTGCTGTGATACCTGATAGCCCCAGCCCACAAGCGTAGGAATTCCCGTATAAATTGAAATTCTGGACGCGCCGCTGTACATGCGTTCTCCCGGGGCTTCCAGAATAGGCTCTATTTTATTAAGGTTATTGTTTATCCAGTCAATTGCCTTGTAGTCAAATTTGTCGTAATCCATATCCGCGCCCATCCTTCTTTCAAGCTTTTCCATAAAAGCAAGGCCGTCAATACGCGGATGTTTATAAGCCTCTTTTACCTCTGTATTGCAGATGCTCATTTTAATCGCGGAACCCATTATGGGGTACAGCACCGCGGGCAGCATTATGAAAATAAAACCGCCCATAAAAATAAACTTGCCGGCTTTATTTCTGAAAACCGCAAGCGCGGCTCCCGCAAATATCACGGACAATATAAAGAATGTTTCAAAGAATTTTCCGCCGTTTTTATAATCAATAAAATACAGGGCAAAAGCGGCCGCAAGATACACAAACGCGGAAGAGGAACTTAAAAGCACGGACTTGCTGCTGAAACGGAAATGCTTCTCATTTTCCCTGTAAAATATGTTAAACAGCTGCGGCACGCCAAGCGCAAGCATTGTCCATGCCACCATATAGAATTTAAAGACGGTGTTCATCCTGCCGTCGGCTATATAAAGTATTTCCGTGCCCAGCACTATGCCAAGCGCAAGAAAAACCGTTATAAGTGAAAACCGCTCCGCCGTATCCTTTGTTATAAACAGCCTCCACCCCATTACCGCCATCATTATTAAAAGAGGGCCGAATGTGGGCTGCATAAAAACCGACAGGACCACGGCCAAAGCCGCAATTACAATGGCGGTCATAAAAGGCACTGACACTTCTTCACTGTAAAATATGTTCTCTAAAATCTTTGATATGTTGTCTCCGGCTTTTTTAAAGCTCCATTTTTTAATCTTTAACGCGCCGGAAATTTTTGCTATTTTCGCGCCGCCCGCGTATATGACGTAAAGCGAATAGGCGCATATGACCACAAAAAACACGGAGAAATATTTAAACATCTGGTAAAAAGTGGCGCGTTCCGGTTTGCTTATAAACTTGGGCCCGCCGCTGTAAGGCGACTGGAAAGCCGCGTGAAAAGGCAGGTATAAAAGATAAGAAAAACCGGCTACAATTATAAGCACAGCTATAACTTTTAATGATTCATAAACGGCCGGCTTAATTCCGGGCCTGTTTCTTTTTACGTTATAAACACTTATAAGGTAATAAACCGAAACCGCCGCCAATACCATCGCGTAAAGAAGAAGCACAGGCGGGAAATTCCATGTGTTTATCGTCAGCATCGCGCCAAGGGACAGCGCAAGCATAAAGGCCATAACAGCCCGCTGCGCGTTATTGGAACCCAGCGCAGCCATTATGCCGCCGCCTTTTTCCGCGTTCTTAAACATTGCAAATAAAAGCGCTGCCGCAAGCACCGTGACAGGTATGACTATGTTATGTGCGTGCAGGTCGCCGTAAAGGTAGCTGAAAAACGGCACTTCTGTAATTGCCGGCGTGGGGTATATCCTTGTGGGGTCCCAGATAAACTGGAAGCGGGAAATTAAAGAAGGTATCCTGAAAAAATTGCCTGCAGAAGCAGCGGCATTAAAAATAAATTCAAGGGTATGGAAGTTTCCGGCGCACGCAAGAAGGACGCCGCCAAGAATTCCAAAACGGCGTTTGCCCGTCATGCTGTAAGCAAGCGAGAAAGCCGCTATGAAAGAAAGGGCGAAAAGTATTGAAAGTGAAAGGTTGTATGTCACCCTTGGAAAAATTCCAAGCAGTTTGGAAGCGGTAGCCAGCATCAGCTGCCCCCAGTAGTAATAATTCAGGGTGTATCCGGAAAGCCAGGGGTCCATAGGCGGAAAGGTGACGCCGTTGAAAATGGCGGACAGATAAGCCATGCCCATGGGTTCGCCGCCGCCGTTGTAGCCGTGGCCCGGCACATTGTGAATGTCGGGTGTCCAGAGTTTTACAATCACAAAAAGAATATAAGCGCCAAGAAAAAGCGTTTCGGTAAGAATTATGTGCTGCCTGTTGGCGGAATAAAAATCAGCCGTCTCTTTTCTGTTTTTCAGCGTATACCATACGGAAACAGCGGCCGCGGCAAAAAGCAGTATCCACAGGTTTATCTGGTAGAAATTCCACACCTTTAACGAAACCAGTATCCAGTTCAGCCAGGTAAAGACAAAAAGCCCGGATATTTTTGCAAGGCCGTACCCTTTATCCTTTAAAGCGCCGAACACTTTCGAATGCATAGGCCATATGATAAGCGCAAGCACCTGTATAAGCACGTACCACATAAACACGGAAAGATAAGGCATTACAGGCGCGATGGCATCGCGGATTTTTCCTATATTCGCGTTAAAAGCGCCCTTTTCAGCTTTGAAATTCTGCTGCGTTCCAAACTTCGCCTTCACTTCGCTTTCGCCCTGTATTATAAGTTCCCTTAACTGTTCTTTTGAAAAATATGCCTCATTTTTAAATATATGCACATGCGGATGGTCGTAAAGCTGGAATGATTCATCAGACTTGTCATCCTTTATGTCAATGCCAAAAAGCGACGGGTAAACCGCTTTTTCGTACGCCAGCTTAAACCCAAGTTTTTCCGGGTTTGAAAGCATTGTGGAATAATAAAAATAGTTGATGGGATATTTCTGCGGCAGCCTTAAGTAAGTGCCTTTTGCCCTTCTGTCCGCCATTACAACATAATCTGACTGCGAAAGTTTTGACGACAGTTCTTCATATTTCCATGTAGTATCGGGTTCCTGAAGCGCCCAGTGCAGCCCGCGGTACATTCCGGGATGGCCGTTTGCCGCGTATGTGGGAAGGTCATCGCCCCACATTTCGTTTAATACCGTTGTCTGCTTTGGCGGATTTACGGTGTTGTCCATTGCCGGCACATTCCGGTAAAACCATTCTGACGCCTGCACCCATGTATGCTTCTGGCTGTAAATATTCATAAAAGCAAGGCCGTAAAAAACAGCGCCCGCCACGACAACATACCTTAAAACAAGCGCGGACTTTTTGAATTTGGTTTTCTCGTACAGGTCATACAGGAATTTGGCCGTTAGTATGGCCAAAAACGGAGTCATTGGTATTAGATACCTGTTAAATTTGGCAAAAGACATGCCTATAATAAGGAAGAACGGCACGACCCACGTAAGTATCAGAAGTGTTTCTTTGTCCTTTATTTCCCCGTACTTAATAAGATTTCTGAAGAACATAAAAACATAAAAAAGCAGCGCTATTAAAGCCGCGGTTCCGTATGGTATTCCCATGGTATATTTTACAAGGTTATCTATCTGGTAAAGGTATGGTGTTGTGTTCCTGTACTGCCTGTTATACGGAACATCCCCTTCCCCGGTAACAAGTATATTTTTCTGGTAATTCTGGTCGCCTGTAAATTTCTGCCAGTCAAGAACCGCGTAAGGCATGAATATAAAAAACGCGACAGCTGTTATAAGAACCGCCCATGACATATTTATCCAGGCTTCTTTTCTTCTTTCGGATTCGGCCCTGGTTTTTGCCTTAAGCGAGAAGAAGTAAAGCAGATGCGCGGTAAAAATAACAAGGCCAACGGGCATTGCCGCGGTTTTGGAAGCAAGCGCGGCGCCGTAAAATACCGCGGCCAGTATGTAATTTACAAGCGTGCCTTTCTTAAATATACGCGCCGAAAAGTATATTGTCCCGGCTACAAAAAAGGTGACAAAAGTATCAACAGTAAAAAAATGCCCGGCGTGAATATGCAATACGGTAAAAGCCAGCAGCACCGAAGAAAGCAGGGCTATTTTCGGGCCGAACAAAATAAGGGCGGTGAAGAATATAAAAATAAGGGTTCCTGTGTCAACAAGGCCGGACATTTTCCTGGCGCCGCCGATTAATGCTTTGTTCATGTCTTTTATAAGCCCTTTGCTGTTGAAAAAGTTAATAACATCTTTTCTTGCGGCAAGTATATATAAAGGAAGGGAGCCGTACTGCAAGCCGATAGGTTTGCCCGGATATGACAAAGACGGCACCGCGTTGGAAACTATCCAGCGTTCATCAGGGTGAAACTGCCTGTCGTTTGTCCAGTCAGCGGATTTTGTCCTTAAGAACAACGCAATAAGGACAATAACCGCGAAAAGAATATACGTCCCTAAATTTGACTTTTTCTTTTCCGGTTTTGCCTTAACAACTTTTTTAACGGCTTTCTTTGCTTTTTTTGCAGCCATTTGTCTCCCCTTTAATACTAAGTTAATAACTATGTGAATTTACAAAACTTTAAGCATAAAGCAATTAAGCTATAGCGGAAGCATAAGCATAAGCGTTTTAAGCAATTAAGCTATAGCGGAAAAATAAGCGCAAGTTTCCCATAGCTTAACCCGCTATGTTTAAATCTTTCGCTTATGCTTAATTGCCCATAGCTTAACCCGCTATGTTTAAAATCTTTCGCTTATGCTTAATTGCCCATAGCTTAACCCGCTATGTTTAAATCTTTCGCTTATGATTAATTGCCCATAGCTTAATCCGCTATGTTTAAATCTTTCGCTTCTGCTTAACTGCTTTATGCTTAATTGCTTATGTCTTACTTCTTCCCCTGCTCCAAAGCAAGGGTCTTTGTTGTCATATCCATAACAGCAGACGGCCCAAAATACTGTATAGGACCCGGGAAAAGATAGCTTTCCGTCATTGCCCAGTTGTCCCTGTTTTTTACAAGGTACTTAAACGGAGCGCCGTTTAATTCAACCAGCGCTTTCTGAATAACAGGTTTTTCTTTACCTTTTCTTCTTTCTATATTCATCATCATGGTAAGCGGAATTCCGCCGCAAATCCACTGCGATGATTTCTTTGTAAGGCACCTTACGGATGAAAGGTATCCGGTCATTCCGTTTAACGCAAGAAGCACCGCATTATAGCCAAGCGCGTAGCAGTAATTGGTGTCAAAATTGGAAGGCGCGCCGCAGCGTCCTTCGTACCCGAAGAAGTGGGTAAGCGCCGCGAACTTGCCTTTGTATTCGCTTTTTTCCTTCAATTCCTTTAACTTCCTTGCGACCATATCTATTAAAAGTTTTTCTGTTTCTATCTGCGATACCGCAACGTTTCCATGCGGATCACGGTCAAGCATAAGCT
>ENA-UOWO01000822-UOWO01000822.1-activated-sludge-metagenome-genome-assembly--contig:-NODE-822-length-43490-cov-11.307241_pt1 | contig 43490 bp, 45 predicted proteins | sample MGYA00238148_ERZ761564 | MGnify/ENA primary metagenome ERZ761564 (study PRJEB28885, sample SAMN05720194) | activated sludge metagenome | isolation source: Anaerobic digester | place: USA... | reverse complement strand
TTGGAGATGCTACTGTTTTATTCGAAAATTGTACCATTCACAGCAAAAGCAATTCCTATATAACAGCCGCTTCAACACCTCAAAACACTGCATTTGGATATGTTTTCAAAAATTGCAAACTCACTGCCAGTGAAAAAGCAACCGAAGTGTATCTAGGAAGACCTTGGCGAATTTATGCCAAAACCGTTTTTATAAACTGCGAAATGGGCAAACACATAAAACCCGAAGGTTGGCACAATTGGTCAAAACCCGAAGCTGAAAAAACTGCTTTTTATGCAGAATATAATTGCAGTGGAGAAGGCTTTCAACCTGAAAAAAGAGTTTCGTGGTCATATCAATTAAAAAAATCAAAGGCAAAAAAATATACCATTAAAAATATTATGGGATTGAATTTTTCCAAAACAATAAAAGAATCACTTTCGAAATAAATCAACGCTACGACTAAAATTATGAAATACAAGCTCCTCTTTTTGTTGTTGGTTTCCCTAAATTGTTTGGCCCAAAATACTAGTTTCCCATCCGATTCCGTTGATGCAATTGTCAAACGAATTCAATTGCCTACAATTCCTTCCTATAAAATTGTAGTAACAAAATTGGGCGCTAAAGGCGATTCGATTAGTAATGCCAAACCCGCTTTTGACAAAGCAATGGCACTTTGCAAAAAGAACAACGGAGGCACAATCATTGTTCCAAAAGGAATTTATACACTAAATGGCCCAATTCATTTTGTGAGTAATGTCAAATTACATTTGGAAGACGGTGCAAAAATTCGATTTGGGTCCAATCCAAAAGATTATCCGTTAGTTTTGACCAGTTGGGAAGGCACGATGCTTTATAATTATAGTCCAATGATTTATGGTATTGATGTTGAAAATATAGCCATTACCGGAAACGGAATTATTGATGGCGAAGCCAAAAATACTTGGATAAAATGGAAACCTCTTGAAAAGAAAGACCAACTTTTAACTAGAGAAATGAACCATAAAAATACTCCAATCAAGGAGCGGATTTTTGGCGAAGGCCATTATTTAAGACCGCAATTGATTCAATTTGTCAACTCCAAAAACATTCTCATCGAAAATGTCCAAATAGAAGATTCCCCATTTTGGTGTGTCCATTTGTTAAAAAGTAAAAGCATCACAATCCGTGGAATAAAATACAATGCACACAACAATAATAATGACGGCATTGACCCCGAATATTCCAGCGATATTTTAATCGAAAACGTTCTGTTCGATAATGCCGACGACAATGTGGCTATTAAAGCCGGAAGAGATGACGAAGGCAGAATTAATTCCAACACGCCATCAGAAAATATCGTGATTAGAAATTGCGAATTCAAAGGTTTGCACGCCATTGTCATTGGAAGCGAAATGTCGGCCGGAGTTCGAAATGTATATGTCGAAAACAGCAAATTCCGAGGTTATTTAAAGAGAGGGATTTTTATAAAAACCAATTCTGATCGTGGAGGTTACATCAAAGACATTTATTTCAAAAACTTGGCGTTCGGAAAAGTGGAAGACTGCATTTATATTACGGCCAATTATCACGGAGAAGGTGTCGGATTATTCCCTTCAAAAGTTTCCGATATTTCTTTTTCCAATATCAGTTGTATCGAAACTACAAACACGGGGATTGTAATCGAAGGATATCCAAACAAAAAAGTGGAAAATATCAAACTGGACAACATAAACATCCAATCTGCAAAAAACGGAATGACCATTACAAATACTGAAAATGTCACAACAACTGAAGTTGTAATTGGTGAAAAAGCAACGATTCCAACAGCTATAAAATAAATTCATTAAACTAAAGATTATGATACGGATTTCAATTTTACTACTATTAATTTCGCTAAACTGCTTGGCTCAAAAACCAACCATTTATGGCATTGGCGATTCTACAATGGCCAATAAAATAAAACCTGACGAAAACCCGGAACGCGGTTGGGGACAAATGTTACCACTCTTTTTCAATGATAATATAACCATCGATAATAGAGCCGTAAATGGCAGAAGCACCAGAAGTTTTATAGCTGAAAAGCGTTGGGATGCTATTTATAAAATACTAAAACCTGGCGATTACGTTTTCATACAATTTGGTCATAATGATGCCAAAGAAAAAGATTCATTGCGTTACACCAATCCGCACACTGCTTATCGCCATAATTTGATTCGTTTTGTAAAAGAATCTAGAGAAAAGGGTGCAACTCCTATAATCTTTTCGTCAATAGCTCGAAGAAATTTTAATGAAAATGGAGTCTTAATAAGTACTCACGGAGATTACACTTTGGAAGCCCGCTTAGTTGCACAAGAATACAACGTAACTTTCATTGATTTAGAATATTATACTGAATTATTGGAGCAATCGTATGGTCCCGAGAAATCAAAGCAATTGCACTTGCATTATAAAGCGGGTGAAATTCCTTATTACAAAGAAGATAAAGCCGATGACACTCATCTAAATATCAAAGGAGCCACTGAAATTGCAAAAATAGCTATTGAGGAGTTGGAAAAAACCAAAATCGATTTAGTCAAATATCTTAGGAAATAAATTCATTAGAATATCGTAAACAACAAATTAAAAGTATTACTTTTTTAAAATTACTTCCCTTTTTGAAAGCGAAACTTCTACTATTTATTTTTATATATCAAAAATAAATATATCTTTGTAATCGATTGCATTGATATAAAAATTCAACTATTTTACTAAATGTGATTAAAGTTTTGGATATACAATTCATTAAAATACCTTTCAAAATGAAAAAAATAATTTTATTCTTTACCCTCTTATTTATTCACTCTGCTTCAGGTCAAAATTATTATATGGCGAGCCCACAAGGCTTTGGAGCTGCCGCTACAGGAGGAGGGAATCCCACAGTTTCTAATACGGTAACAGTTTCAACCTATAACGCATTAAAAACAGCTCTAACATCAACCACCGTTGCTAATTCTGTAATTTTAGTATCTGGGACTATCGACTGTGATTATACTAGTGTTTTGTTGACCAACAAGACTATTATAGGATTGCCTGGAGCAAGACTAAGAAACAATAAAATAACGCTCACTTCTAATCCTCCATCCGCTAGTGATTCTTCAACATCGGCAGCAAATTCAGGAATTCTTTATATAAAAGCAGGTTCCAACAATGTAATTATCAGAAACCTTATTTTTGAAGGCCCCGGTGCTTTTGATTGTGATGGACGAGACAATCTAACTAACGAAGGTAGAAATATTTGGGTAGATCACTGCGAGTTTCAAGACGGAATGGATGGCAATTTTGATATTAAGGGACAGGCTGACAACACCACGGTTTCTTGGTGTAAATTCACCTATTTAAAACCAGCGATTGCTGGCGGTTCAGGGGGTTCTGCTGACCATCGCTTTTCAAATTTAGTAGGATCAGCAATTGATGATATGCCTTCTTCTGATGGCAGATTCAGTGTAACTTTTCAAAATTGTTATTGGGCAGAAGGTTGCAAAGCCCGAATGCCAAGGGCCAGAAACGCCGAATTGCACGTGCTAAATTGTTATTACAAAACCAGCGTTTCAGGAGCTTCGGCTGTTGGATTGGGAGCCGGAAACAGTGGAACAACTTGTTATGTTGAGAATAGTAATTTTGAACAAATAACCTCCATTTCGAGTCCTGTTAACGAAGGTTCTGGAACCACTTCCGTAAAATTTGATGGTTGCACCAAAGGCATAATACCAATAGCAGTAACCGGTCTGGACAAACTGACCGCTACAAAACCAACATACAGTTACTCAGTTCTTCCAGTTTCAGATGTAGTAACTTTTATTCCAAATGCAACTTGTGGAGCTGGAGCAACATTAAGCGTTACAGCACAAGGAGTAATTTCGACAGCCTGCCCTAATTTAGGTATAGAAGATCATAAATTGAAGTTGGGTGAATTTTATCCAACAGAAGTTGACACAATAGTAAACATTAATTTATCTGATACTGTTTCAGGCGATTCAGTCATAAATATATATTCTATTTCTGGCGAAAAAATAGTGTCTTATTCAAAAAATGTAACTTCCTCTGAAAAATTATCACTGGATGTTTCCAACTTATCTAAAGGTTTGTATTTATGCAATTTAACAATTGGAGGAATTGCAACTACTTGGAAATTTATTAAGAAATAAAATTATTTTCGAAAACAATCCGAATGCTAAATTTTAGGCATCTCAATACTAAAAAAGCCACTGAAAAGTGGCTTTCTGTATTTTAAAATAAAGTGATTTGTCCGTCGTCGTCTAGCTGAATGTCACCTTCTTCAATCTCAGTATTACCTATTACTTCTAATTCTTCGGGAACCACTTCTTCCGGTTCTTCGTAAGGCAAAGGTTCGAGAAGATTAACTTGCTTTAACTTATCCGTAGTCAATTGATTTCCGAGAGCTTTAAATCCTTTCACGGCAATAAAATTCTCGATGTCTACCAATTGATTTTCTTTTTGAACGCCTTATGGTTTAGATTAAAAAATATTTCTTTTCAAGGGTTACCTTTTTGTTATTTTTGTATTAATAAGAAAAAACAAATACTGTAGAACTTTAAAACAACAAAACAATAGCAGTTGAAACTGCAATTGACAACCTACAAACGCAGGTAGATGCTTTGTCCAACTAAAAAGTAGAACGTGTAAAAAGCTTTAGATAATATGCTTTTGAAAAAGCAGGATTGAACCGAGGTGATTACCATTCCTTGAAAGCGAATTTACAATGGATTAAAGACGGGCATTTAGTTGACGAAACTTATAATGAAAAAGAAGAACATCTTTTGAAGCAACAAGTTAAAAACAAAATTGTTTCAAAAGATGAAGAAAAAATGGAGTAAATTTGGAAAGAATTAAAAACTAAAAAAAATGAATACAGTTTATTTAATCAGTGGTGTAATCATATTGATACTAATTTATTATCACAACAAAAGCCGTAGATCACATAGGGAGCAAATAAATTCTAAAATAGTTAAAGAAGTGAATCCTGTAATTCAAAACCAAAATAGTACAGACACTGTCAAAGAAATTAAACCTGTAATAGCCACAAAAAATAAATGGCTCTATCCCGAAGATGAATTTGGAAAAATGGAAAAAGGTGTGGTTTCTGAATCAAGAACCTATGTATATGAAGTAGATGGAAACAACAATCATTAAGCATTTCAGGAGACTTCGCCTACCGATGAAAAGGCTTTAAATTTTACATTCTATATGAACATTTGTTGATGGATAGTTTTCATTTTTAAACTGTTCTATTGCATCATCTCTTTTAATATTCCATTTTTCTGAAATATAATGATAATGTGGTTTTTCTAACCCCCAACTTTCTTTTCCACTTATACTCCGATAGGTTATAAAGAAGCAATGCCAAGATTGACCATTATCAAGAAAATGAATAACTCGTGAATTTCTTTGATTAATTATATGCTTTAACTCATAATCTGCTAAAGTAGTTTCGCCAATTTTAGTTAATTTTTGATTATTGTAATGAAAAATATTTGGTAATTTATATTCCTCATTTTTTAATTTTAAAACATCAAAATGATAATAACTATAACTGTAATTGAAATCATTCCAAGCTTTAATTATAAAAGCTTCCATTTCAAATGGAGATAGACTTTGCTTTTTTAAAATACTCTTTTGTTGTTTTTTAGATAAATCTTTATTCTTTAATAAATAAATGAAACTTTCAGGGATCTTTATTTTTAACACATTTTCATAATATATTTGCCAATTTTTTTCTGCATTTGTCTTGAAAAAGTCTTCATCAACACCCAAAGTCATTATTGGATTTTCGAGAAGTAATTTTTCTCTTATTTCCGAGATTTGAGTAGAAATAAATCCTCTCTTTATGAATTCAATCGGATTAATTTTATCTGCATTTGGACTTATATAATATTCTAAAAATTCCATTTTTTTTATTTTTTATAGTATTGTACATCGTTCCATTGGCTTTAGATTGAGAAATGAAGTACATATACTTTTTAAGGTTTAGATAGGTAAATTTAATTAATAATCATTTTTTTTTAAAGTTCACTATCTAAATTAAAAATTCCTTTTTTTATTTTTTCCCCACATTTATCCATTTTTATTTTAACTTTAGGAATTAGAAAATCAACCAAATCAATTATTTGTTCTAAAAAAAGAGAACTTTCCGTCACATATCTTGTAGAAACTATTTCAAATTCCACATTATATTTTTCTGAAATTTCTCCTCGTGGAATTTTAACATATACAATTGGAATTTCATTTTCATTGTCACCACGGTGTGCTATAAAATTATTTCTGATGTCAATTATTTTGTTATGTGTAATCAACAATACTTCATCACTAATATTAAAAAAATCTTCTTTATCAAGTTTCACTTTTTGACCTTTAGTTGCGTTACTAAAGCACCTTCCGTAAAGAATTATTAATGAATACCAAAGAGTTTCTTCAGTATGCTCATTTCTTGGCATCTTCTTTTTACTATCCAACAATAGTTGAGCATTGGTTTTAACAAAAAGTAAGTCCTCTCTGATTAACATATAAGATGTGATTTGCTTACTCATTGCGCTAGGGACTAATAATTTACCATAATTAGTGTCCGATTTATTTATTCTGTTAAGTAATGCAACGATTTTAGAATTATCCATTTTTTATTTATTTAGTTAATACCAGTATTTGGAAGCATTTCTTTTAATTCTTGCCTCTGTTGATCCTTTATTGGTTGATTACCTAACCGCAAAAATTGATTACCTGACCATATAGATAATCTAGTCAGATTTTTTAAATTTCCTAAAGATGATATTTCTGTTATTTTATTATCCCATAATGTTAGCTCTTTCAAATTAGTTAATTTTATTATTGGTGTAATATCTTTGATTTCATTTTTCCTTAAATTTAACTTCTCCAAATTAATTAATTCTTGCAGAAAAGTTATATCTGTTAATTTATTATTTTTCAAATCTAATTCAGTCAGATTTGACAATTCCTTTAAAGACGAGAAGTCTAATGTTTTATTACACCGAATAGTTAAATTAGTCAAACTGGTCAAATTTTTCAGAGGAGTTATATCAGTTATTTCATTTTGACTCTTATCAATTTGCTGATAATATTCGTAAACTATTATTGTACCTGTCAATTCTAATTTATTCAATTTAGTCAAGCCTTTTAATGGCGATATATCTGCAATTTTACTTTCGTGCAAACATAAAGTTGTCAAATTTGTCAATTCTTCCAAAGGCGACAAATCTGATATATTATTATCCCTTAATGTTAACTCTGTCAAATTGGTTAAACTTTTCAAAGGAGTTATATCTGTGATTTTACTTTCTGATAAGTAAAACTTTGTCAACTTAATTAATTTTTTTAGCAATTTAGCGTCTGTTGTGACATTTTCAACTCCAAGCTCTTTTTTCCAGTATTTAGTTAAACCGTCAAACCATACTTTCCTTAAGGCTGCGCCTCTGGGGCTGTCTTCGTAAAAAAAATTATCATTTTCTGCACGCAACAAACCCAATATCTTTTCTCCAATCGCAATTTGTTTTTCGATTTTGGCTAACGATGTATTTACAGTAATTACTGATTTGCTATTTTCTTTCATATTTTATGCAGTTGGCTTGTTTTCAAGGTCTTCTAAAATTTTATTAAAATCTTCTTTTGCTTTCTCAAAATAATTATCCCAATTTTCAATAGTACTTATTTTATTGAAAGCATCAGTATTTTTGATAGCTAATAACATTTCTTCTAATTCTTGTCTTTTTCTAATTAAATTTTCCCGAATTATTTTAAGCTTGTCTTTTTTATCTATTGTTTCCCCTTGCGATTTGAAAATGCCTTTTTCTAAATCTTTTAAAATTTGATTTACTTTTTCAAGATTATTGTTATCGTAAGCGTTTTTTAAATCAGTAAATATTTTTGTTGCCAATTCTTTTTGGTCATCGGTCACTTTGTCTGGATGACAAAGCTTTGTAGCTTTACGATAATTTTTCTTTAATTCACTTTGTTTCTCTTCATCTAAAACTAAAGGTTTTGGCTCGTTTAATTTCTCAGTATATGATTTTGAAAAATCTTCATAGTCAAATTTTGCTTCTTCATATTCTTGCTGTTTTTTTATATCTTCTCTTGATTCTTTAGCTATTTTCTCGGCTATAACTTTTTTACAATGAAGGATTTTAGTAATTAATTCGCCTAATTCTTCATTATATTTTAATTCAAAACTCCTGATATTCTTTTCAATATCTGTTTTTTCATCAGATAAACTAGAGATTTGATATTCTAAACTTCTAATTTCTAATTGCAAAGCTGGAATCTCTGGATCATTGTAAATGCTTATTTTTTTGAATTCGCCAGTAAAATTTTGAATTAAAACTACGGCTTGGCTAAATTCTTTTTTTGCACAATGATTTAAAATAATGGTTAATGAGTCAAGTTTTTTATCAGAATGATTTTTCGGAATCAAGCTTTTTGTTTTGTCAATCTGATAATTAATATCTTCTAAATCTTCGAGCTTTATAACGTTTACTAATGTTTCCAATCGTATGACAATCTTCATCCAATCAATTCCTGCATTTGGATTATAATATTTGTCTTTTATCTTGTCAAATTCCTGATTGAAATCTAAAATAAGATTGTAATCTTCTTCAATTACGGTTATGCTTTCGTGATTTGATTTTGCTTTTTGTGTCCAGTTATATGAACCAAAAATTAAAATAGTGTTGTCAATGATACAAAATTTGTTGTGCATCAAAGGAGCATAAGCACTTTCTTTTCCTATCCAAAATATTTGCCCACCATTGTTTATTAAATCTCGATAATTTAAATTGCTATCGTGGTTTATTTCGTGATTCGCCATCAGTAATTCAACTTGAATGCCTTCTTTTGCTTTTGAACAAAGAATATCGAATAGTTTTCTATCTGTGAACCAAGCAACTGCGATTCTAATACTTGTTTGCGATTCTAGTAATCGAATTTCAATTTGTTTATGGATTTTTTCGAAGTAGGCTTGTGATTTCATTTCGGATTTTGTTGTAATAGAAAAGATAAAGATAGTATTTCTGAATTTTTGATATGTTATTTTCGTATAAAATAACTATTTCATTATAGTTTTATCTCTATACGCATTACAAACACCATAATCGGTAAGTTTTTCATTTTCGATAGAAAAATAAAAAGCAATTTTACTGGAATATAAAATGTGATTGGTGGGTTCAGATGCATTGGTGTGTTTATAGAACCATTCATAAACTTTAACTTCTTTTCCAATATTACAAAAAATACAATTAGAGTCGGAACGGGTTACTTTCTGCAATTCTGTGCCTCTGAATTCCTTTTTCCAATCCATCATACTTTCAGCAATTGAAGTAATCACTTCACTGTAATCATCTATAAAAGACAAGTCATATTTTAGAAATAATTGCGCAAAATCATCTATCTCCATAGTTTGACAGGCCAATTCGTGTTCTCTTAAGAATTCTTTTGTCATTTCTGCACTCAAATGCTCTTTGTCTAAAATAATTTTTGTGTTGCTCATAATTTTAATCTTTATTATTAATAGGAAATGGACAAAAAGGTAACCCTATAATTCAATTTGTTTTTTTTGAATTCAATCCATTTCCCGAATCAGATTCAAGAATTCTTGAACAATTTGTTTCGTTTTTTGATATTCACTCGATTTTTCATTTGTTGGTTCTTGCAAATACAGCCTTCTGTTTATTTCCAACATAATCGAATGCACGTTTTTATCCTTATTATAATAAGGCTTCGGTACCATACTTCCAGAGTAAGGCTGATCAATTCCCAATGTATATCCTTTTTCTTCAAAGAACTTTAACGAAGCATCTTTCCACTCTTGTGGGGTATGAAAGGCATCAGTTCCGATATTGAAATCCGGACGATAATCCGATTGGTCTAAAGCCCGCCGATGCGGTTGGTGCGGAAAAGAATGACAGTCCACAATTCTAGCACTACCAAATTGTTCTAATTGAAGTTGTACACTTGAAGTAAGCTGCTTATGGTGTTTCCAATAATAATTGTCGATAATGTTTTTACGTAATTCGGGAGTTACAATTCGTAATTGTTCTCCTGTATCTGTTTTTTCATATAAAACACCCATCCCATATTTTGCCATTATTTCCTGGCTGTCGTCTGAAAAACGTTCGGTGTCACAGTAAATCCTCGAAAAGGGGGCTTTGATACTTCTGTCAATTTCGTTTTCAAACAAGTCGTCAGTGAACCAGTCGGTCAGTTTTAGGATTTCTTGATTCAGTAGTTCATCTGATATGCAATATCCTTCCTTTAAAGGAATATTTGTTGATGAATGTGGAATGTGCAGGATTAGATTTTTCATCATTACAACTTAATATTTGGGTCAATAGCTTCGGATTGTTCCAGCATTATGGTTTCGTCAGTAAAAACGATTACCACTCTATTTTGTTCCAGATCAAGCATCATCATTTTTGTTAGTTCGACAATAGTATTTTTCAGCACCGATTCTTCCTGCGGAAACTTTGGATATTGGATAAATTCGAGTTCTATTGCAGGTTCGTCTTGACCAAGGAAGAGAATTTCACAATGTCTTATTTTGGTACTCAAAGCCACTTGATGCGTTTCAAGAACAATCTTTTGAACCTTTAGCAAGGTTTCTTTAAAGTGCTTGAGCTGAATAATTTCGGCGGAATAGTGTTTTTTCAACCCGATGGTTACTTGGGCAGTAAAAGTCTTAGTTGACTTTGTTGTCATAGCAATTTCAAGTTTAGTATTAACCAATTTCACTTTGTGTTTTAATAGTAAACTTGGAGTAGAAACACCAGTAGAATATTCAAAAAGGATATCGCTATTGAAGTCTCGTTTTCTAATTTCATCGGATAAACAATTCAAATAGACCGCTCGACTCGCAGTCCAACCGGAAATACCCACTTCTTTATTTAGTTTTTCGATGAGTTCGGCATCGCTAAGGATGGCTAATGAATCTTGCCATTGGCCTTTTTGAGATTCTTGAAAATAAGTAGTCATAACATAACAAATTTAAAATTACACTTTTGTTAGGCTCTGAAATGCTAATAAGAATTGGAATTTCTCAACACATTTGAACGAGCGTTCCGCATACTAAGCCACCGTGTCTTGAGTTGATCGGTTGGCATCCCGATGAATCGGGATTCTTGATGCTTTACAAATATTATAAAAAAAAATTGAGATATGCAAATAAAAATAATTCTATTTGCTAAAAATAAGTAATGCAGGCTTATTTTTATAGTTGTAAATAAAGGCTAATTACCCTTTTTTTAAAGCCAAATTTTGAGTTTGCTCCTTATTATCAAAAGTGGGATTTGATAATACTTTGAATTTTGTATTCACGAATGCAATTTGAGTTTCTTACTGTGTCATACTAATTCCCGATAAAATATTTTAATGCTCTTGGATGATGCTCGTGAATTATTTTTAATTTACTTTGATTTTCTAATTTTACCGACAACTGATAATCTGAATTGTTGAAAATTAATTCTTCGAGCTTTGAGTTATAATCTTTTAATATTGTTAATGACTCTTGAAATTTATATAAACTATCGATAGAAAATATACTTGAATCTGTATCTTTTTCGATTGGATTTTTACCGTGCATTACCATATTTCTTAACGAACTTATAATGTCATTGTCATTGTTTTTATTACATTTGGCTGTTTTTTCAAACATAAAAAGTTTATTTGAATAAGAGCTATTGCAATAGTTCATCAAAACCGATAACTCAAATATTTGAAACTGACCCAGCACTTTTATTTCGTTTTCCTTCCTGCTAAAATTATTTAATTTTTCCTCATAAAAACATTTATTAACTTCATTTTTTTCTTTTAATAATTTGTACTCGTAATAATTTTTTATATCGGTATTAGTTTTACCATTTAGTACTAAAAATTCTCTTAAATTCATCTCAAAATTTAACACATCGTCCTGAATTCTTTTTAAAACTACATTAGCATTGTAATCCGCAAAATGTACAATTCCTTTCAAAACATTGCCAGCAAATACATATAATACATTATGTTTATTGTTTTTAAACTTTTCAATATTCTGAATTTCAAAGATTCGGTCATTTATCTGTAATTTCAAACTTTCTACAATTTGTTTTTCAATAAAATTCCTATCTGTTAACTCGTGGTAGTTCTTTGAATAATAATCAGGCATAGTATCTATTTTCAAAGTATCGCAAATATCTAAACAAGCTTCCTTTACTTCATTGTCAAAATAAAGTATTTTAGTTTGCATAATGTCTTCAAATGTTAATTTCTGATAATTCATTAAAAAAAAATTAGATTCAATTCTATAAAATTTGTTGAACATTTCGTCGAAAACATCTTAATCAAAATGGAATTAGATAATTATTTCTGAACCTTAATTTATAACTATGATGCATTAATAATAAATTGAATGATCAAAGGAATTAAACAGATATAACTCTTGTTTAGCTATTAACTAAATCTCATAATAACCAAATTAAAACAAAGTAATTTGCCCGTCCTCATTGGGTTGAATATCCTCAATATCATCGTCATTATCCATTTGAACATTTGTTTCACCCTGAACTTCTAATTCTTCCGGAACAATTTCTTCTGGTTCGTCATAAGGAAGTGGTTCAAGAAGATTAACTTGCTTTAACTTATCAGTAGTCAATTGATTTCCGAGTGCTTTAAATCCTTTCACGGCGATAAAATTCTCGATGTCTACCAATTGATTTTCTTTTTGAACGCCTTTCACTTTCGTGAAAACCAATTCGGCCATTGGGCGATAATCGGTAGAGACAATTTCCAATTGTGATTTTGGATGTTCCGTGATAAAGCTTTCTTCTTTCCCTTCGGTTTCCACCAAAAAACGTTTTACGTAGTACCGTTCTTTTTCACCATCATAATAAATGGCAGAAACCGGTTTCTTCGGATGCCATTTCTCCAAAACCACCATATCTTCATCGAAATGTGTAGATAATTCCGGCGTGATGACTTTTAGTTTTCCTGTTTGGGAAATGACCAAAATCTTGTCGTTGGGTCTAAATTCCCCAAGCAATTCTCCTCTGGCATCAACGTTCAATCGTTGAACAGTATCGTCGAACCAAATTTTCCGTGGTTTCAATGTCGAAATCCCTTTTTCCTTGATTTCGATTTTCTTAATTGGATATTTACTAACCAAATTCCCTTTGGAAGCACGACCTTTTATGGCAATATTAGCAAAATCCACATCCCATTTCAGCTTTTTGATACTTCCTATTTGACGCAATAAAATGGTAATAACCTCGGCTTCACCATTCGGATTACAGGTAAAATAAAGAATCTGTGACCCTTTGGTTTCATTGGTCAAATCGTATAATTTATCTCGTGTAACTCCCGAAACGTTGAATCTTTTGATGTAAGCTGGCCCTGATTTTCCATCACGATAAATCATATTGTAAATCGTACGCTTGTCGCTTTTGTCAAAAACGGCAACGTGAATGATGTCTTTTCCAACGAATTTCTTTTCATCGACCTTGCAAATCATCATTTTTCCATCGCGAAGAAAAACAATTACATCATCAATATCCGAGCAATCCGTAACGTATTCATCCTTCTTTAATCCGGTTCCAATGAAGCCTTCTTCCCTATTTACGTACAATTTCGTATTTCTTAAAGCTACTTTTGTGGCTTCGATATTATCAAAACTGCGCAATTCGGTTTGGCGTTCGCGACCTTTTCCGTATTTATCTTTTAAACGTGTGAAATAAGTGATTGCAAAATCGATTAGATTGTCCAGATGATGTTGCACTTCTTTCATTTCGTCCTCCAATTTTGCGATAAAATCATCCGCTTTATCCGAATCGAAACGCGTAATACGAATCATCGGAATTTGCGTTAATTTTTGCAAATCGTCGTCCTCAATTGCTCTGACAAATGATTTTTTGAAAGGCTCAAATCGGTCGTACATATAAACATACAAAGATTCTCTATCCGAATACAATTTGAAATCAATGTACATTTCTTCCCGAATGAATATTTTTTCCAAAGTAGAAAAATGCCATTTGTTTTTTAATTCCTCTAATTGAATTTCTAATTCTTGTCGAAGCAAATCAACGGTTCGTTCCGTCGAAATTTTCAGCATATGAGAAACCCCAACAAACAGCGGTTTATTATCTTCAATCACGCAACCCAAAGGCGCTACCGAAGTTTCGCAAGCAGTGAAAGCAAACAATGCATCGATGGTTTTATCCGGAGAAACGCCGGGAAAAAGGTGAATTAATATCTCTACATCCGCAGCGGTATTGTCCTCGATTTTCTTGATTTTGATTTTCCCTTTTTCATTGGCTTTCAAAATACTGTCAATCAAAGTCGTCGTATTGGTCGAAAACGGAATTTGGGTTATGACCAAAGTGTTTTTGTCCAATTGGGCAATTTTGGCACGAACCCGAACACGTCCACCACGCATTCCATCATTATAATTGGATACATCCGCAATTCCTGCAGTTTGAAAATCCGGGAAAAGTGTAAAAGATTTTCCCTTCAATATTTTTATGGAAGCGTCAATCAATTCATTAAAATTATGCGGCAAGACTTTCGTGGAAAGTCCTACGGCAATACCTTCGGCACCTTGTGCTAAAAGCAACGGAAATTTTACGGGGAGATTATTGGGTTCGGCACGACGTCCATCATAAGAAACGCCCCAATCGGTAATTTTTGGAGAATACAAGACTTCCAAAGCGAATTTCGACAAACGAGCTTCAATGTAACGAGAAGCAGCAGCGCTATCGCCAGTGAGGATGTTTCCCCAGTTTCCCTGACAATCTATCAACAATTCTTTCTGGCCAATTTGCACCATTGCATCACCAATACTCTGATCTCCGTGCGGGTGATATTGCATTGTGTGACCAACGACATTCGCCACTTTATTGTAACGACCATCATCCAATTCCTTAAGCGAGTGCATAATACGGCGTTGAACGGGTTTAAAACCGTCCTCAATAGCGGGAACTGCACGCTCCAAAATCACATACGAAGCATAATCTAAAAACCAGTCTTTGTACATTCCTGTAACTTTGGTAATGGTATCGTTTCCTTCGTCGTTATTTTCGTAAAAATGCTGCATCCCACTAGAAGTTTTTATGTCTTCAAAACCTTCTTCATTCGCAGATTCGTTTAACTCTTCGTTGCTTTCGTCTTCGTTTGGAATTATGTTATCTTCTTCTTCGTCTTTCATTTATTTTACACTATGTAACATTTAAAAATTCAAGGGTTCATTATAAAAAATGTCTAAACTATCAACAAATCTTTTTTCAGCTTTAACTATTTCTCCTCTTCTCAAATTAAGAACCAACTTCACCGATTCATCAGTACCGTCATATATATTAACCATTTCAGAAGTAATAAATAATTCTGATTTCTCATTATTTAATAATGATGTGTAATCATTCCTTTGTTTCCTATTTTTAGTTAAATTGATAAATCGAATTAAGTTTTCATCAAAAACTTTTTTCTCTTTTATTATAGGAACAAAATTTTCAGATGAATTCTCTTTTTGAGGTTTTGGAAACAAATGCCCAAATTCAATCCTTTCAATATTTTTATTTCCTCTATTAGACAAAACATCTCTAATCCCTGCGGAATAGTTTATCATAAATAGAGCAAGAGACTTTGCTCTAACGCTAGCCATATTTATTTTCTCTGGAAAATCTAAAGTATACAAAGTCTCATTTCTATCATAATAGACCGGGTCAATTTCATCATCTAAAATGAATTTTTGAAAACGTTGATAAGCAAAGCGTTGCTTACTCAAATTACTTGTAAAATAATTAGAATAAGTAGTTATCCAAAACCATTTCTTTAATTTAAGAATTTGCTTCTCTGAGGGATATTCAATTTTGTTAAAAAAATCTGTCAGAAAAATTAATTGAATGTTATATGGTAATAATTTACTATCTAAAACATACAATTCATTAAAAAGGAAATCTACTGCTCTCTCAATATTTATAAAAGCTTTTCTAGATACATCAATAAATTTATTTTTAGAAGCTAACTCTTCAAGTTTCTTTGATGTACTCGCAACATCAAAATAAACCACTTCATCCTCAAATGTATTTAACACACATTGCAAGATTAGCTCTCTTTTATTCTTTCTATCTTCTTTGGTTACAAAAAAATTATACTTTGCCAATTTTTGCAACAATTGATCTATTTCACTACCAAATCTGAAGTTTTGCTCTTTATTAAAACTTAATGCGGAGACTTTCCAGTCATCAGAAATTATTTCCCCCCTTGAATTAAGTCTTGAAAAAATTTCTACAGCCTCTTTTATTGATCCACCAATCAAATCAATAGATGGAATATCATAACTTGAAATTTTTGAACCGAAATTTTTATACCTATTAATGAACTCTTTCTTTTCAAATTCAGAAAAATTTAATTGCATTAATGAAACTGAAAAATCATAAAAATTATCCCCGTCAGTAAAGAAATATAATGGTATTTGAAAAATTTCTAATTCAGTTTTAGTTTTCCTATTAAATTCAAACTTATCATCTCTTAAATTATAAACGATATCAAATTTATCTTTCCATTCCTTTTCATTCTTTTTCAAATGAGTTTTTCTTGAATCTACAAAACATCCGAACAATGTAGATAATCTTTGATATCCATCAAGAATATAATAAAATTCAGATTTATTATTTTCTAAAAAATAACCCCCAATTGTTTGAAGTTCCTCATCAATAAGATTTGACTTTGTATCGTAACTTGGTTGCCAAAAAAGAACCGAGCCAATTGGATAACCATTCTTCAAACTATCTAATAATTCAATTTTTTTATCATTTTTCCAAACAAAATCCCTTTGAAAGGGAGGAACTTGTATTTTTCCTTCTTCAAAATCTAATAAATATTGAAATAATCGTCTGACTCTAGTATTAATTTGTAAATTACTCATAACAATCTCTTTATTTCATTTACAATATGCTCAAATTCATTTTTACCACCTATATATTTAGGTTGATGTGATATTCTTTTTAACATATTTTCTTTGTCAGCATCAGCAAATAATTTAGAAAATTCTCTTTTAAACTTTTCTCCTTTTTTATAAATATCTAAATCACTTCCATTTTTTAATATCTTAAAAGCTGGGTCAGAAATTTTATCAATAGCATAAAATTCTTTAATTTCATTTTTCCAATCTCTATCCGATTTGTTTTTTTTAAAACCATTTTCTAAATCAAAAAAATCTTTTTGATCTTCTTCCAAATCAATATAATTACTAAAATAATTACTTTCAAGACTATTCAAAATATTATCTGGTATATAATTTTCTTTTTCCCTTTTATATAGAATATGGTATGGTATTTTTTTATCGTCCATAAATTTATACTTGTGCTCTGAAACTACATCTGTTAGATATTTTTTATCACTGTCAATAATTACAAAATATCTTAAGTACTTTTCTTTTGGCTTTACAAATTCCTTATTCCTTAAAGAATTTTCGATTTTCCCATTAATAACTTGTTCTGCTGATGACCCTGCTGCCATACCAAATTCCCACCAAATTTGCTTTCTAGAATTTTCTAACTCATCACTATTATCAAAATTCCTGATAATTACATTAATAAAAGGAGGTTCGTATTCAACATTTTCAACCAAAACGATTAAAGGCTGATTTAAATATAAATAAGCTTCTTTCGGAGAAAAAAAATCTTGAGTATTTTCATTTGATATAGTGATCAAAAGTCTATTACTATCCTTACGAACAGAAGATTTTATAAATTCATTAATTAACTTCAGATCTCTAGAATTTAATTCCTCTACAGCCCAAGAAGACTTCATAAATGCCTCTATATCATCATAATCATCTAATATTAATTGATGACGATCTTGTCTAAAAAAACCGAGAATATCATTCAAATTATCATAATTTGAAGAATCGTCAAAAATATCCTTATGAATTCGAACTAGCATTTTCTCTGTCTTTTTGAGCTTTTCTTAATTTAATTACTTCATCCAAACTCTCATTAAAAACATTATCTGGCCAATCTTCTATTTCTCCATCATCTTCAATAAAAATCTCTTTTAAATTACTACAAAACTCATTTTCATCATAATCTACATAATATATTTTAACCTCATCTTTAGATATTGTTTTATCGGCAATTAATCGTTGTATCCTTAGAATAAAATTTTCAGAATGTGTTTCAATTAAATATCTTCTCCTATTATCCTCATTATAAGAATCTACAAATCTTTCGGCTAAATTACCATGTGCAGCAGGATGTAAATGTGTCTCAGGTTCTTCAATTATTATAAGAGTTTCATCTTCGACAGGCATAAACGAACGAACAATAAGTGGTAATGATTGTTTAATACCTGAACCTGTATTAAAAATATTTATTGGCTTAATATTCTTATTATACAATACTATCTCATAAGATTTCGTAGTCCCTGATATATCTTTAACAGCCAATTTCCAACCTTCAAAATTTTCATCAAACCATTCACTAATCTTACTTAATATGGGATTTGATAATTGACTATATTGAGCTAGTAATTTATAAGCATTTTCTCCATTTGCTCCTATTTTACTATATTCTCCATAAATATCACTAAACTGATTATCTGGGTAAAATCTAATTGAATCTATATAATCATAATCAAACTTGAAGTCTATTTGTTTTACAATATCATTAATCAAAAAACCTTTTATTTTTGTTGATTTATCAATATTAATTTCATTTCCATTATAAATATATTTTGTAATATTAATTTTATCAAATCTATCTCCCGTTATTGAAACTTGAACGTTATTAGTAATACTACTTATTTCAAATTCTAACGCTTCACCTGTAATTTCTCTATTATAAAACAAGTCCTCATATGAAAGACCAATTTTCACCCCACTATTCTCTAACAAAATTGGTGCGTTAAAATCTGCATCTAAACTCGCTGAAATCATAGTTGGCAACTTCAAAACAGCACTCTTTCCACTATTATTTTTACCAATCAAAATTGTAATTGGTTTTAATTCTAGTGTTTGCTTTTCTTTAAAAAGCTTATAATTTTTAAACGATATTTTATTAATCATTTTGTTAATTTATTTTTATCAGTTACAAATCTAACTAATATTAAATGTTTATTCTATTTATGATACTCTTTGATATTTTAAAAACTCTAAAATATAAGGATCTTTAATTATGTCTTTTGGCTTCTCTATAATCTGACCTTGTTCCGAAAGTTTCAAAACTCCTTCCTTGTCTCGGCTTAAAGCTAATCTTGTGTAAAGCGCCGAATCATATTGACGTTTTAGTTCTCTTAAACTCCATCTATACTTAATTGCTTCAATTTCATAAAATTTCCTCTCTTTTAATTCATCTATATTCATCAAAAAAATATAATGAGACCAAGTCAAGATGAAATTTAAAGTGACTTTAGGTAATTCCGTTAGACCTTCATTTTTGAAAATACTAGACACTGTCTCGTATTTTTGATCGTTTTTCATAGAAATACTAGACACTGTCTCGGAAATTGAATACGTCAAATACAATTTCCGCATATTCTGCAAATTATCCACAGAAAAACCTTTACCAAACTCATTCGTCAACTGTTCCGAAAGTCCTTTTAGAATTTGTTTTCCGTATTCAGCTCGGTCTTTTCCGCTTTGTTCTTCTTCGACAATCATTCTTCCAATTTCGAAATAAGTGCAAACCATTGTTGAATTTACAGTACGCAAAACTTGTTGTCGAGCATTTTGCAATAACTCGGCTACTTGCTGGAATAAAATTTTATTATGAAGGTCTTTTGACAAATTTTATGTTTTAAAACTATTTCTAACTTGCTTCAATCGTATCTAATTCCACCTTCAAATTCTTGATGATAAATTCTTGTCTGTCCGGTGTATTTTTTCCCATATAGAAAGACAACAATTGCTCTACCGAAGTATTTTTATCCATCATAATCGGATCCAATCGAATGGTTTCTCCAATAAAATTCTTGAATTCGTCTGGCGATATTTCTCCCAATCCTTTAAATCGAGTAATTTCTGGTTTTGGTTTTAATTTTTCTATGGCATCTTTACGTTCTTCATCCGAATAACAATAAATAGTTTCTTTCTTGTTTCGAACCCTGAACAATGGTGTTTGCAAAATATACAAATGTCCTTCCTTTATTAATTCCGGAAAAAATTGTAGAAAGAATGTAATCAACAATAATCGAATGTGCATTCCGTCGACATCGGCATCGGTAGCGATTACAATGTTGTTGTAACGCAGATTTTCCATATCGTCTTCAATATCCAAAGCCGCTTGCAACAAGTTGAATTCCTCGTTTTCATACACAATTTTCTTGCTCATTCCGTAGGAATTCAAAGGCTTTCCTCTCAAACTGAAAACCGCTTGGGTGTTCACATCACGTGATTTGGTGATGGAACCTGAAGCTGAATCACCCTCAGTAATGAAAAGTGTACTTTCTAAATTCCTTGGGTTTTTTGTATCGGTCAAATGCGCACGACAATCGCGTAGTTTCTTGTTGTGCAAATTTGCTTTTTTGGCTCGGTCTTTCGCTAATTTTCGAATGCCGGAAAGTTCTTTACGTTCCCGTTCGGCTTGCATAATTTTGCGTAACAAAGCATCGGCAGTTGCCGGATTTTTATGCAAATAACTGTCTAATTTGTTTTTTACAAAATCATTGACGAAAGTACGAACCGATGGCATTCCCGGTTCCGAACCCATATCGGTTGAACCTAATTTGGTTTTGGTTTGTGATTCGAAAACCGGTTCCATTACTTTGATGCTAATGGCCGTAACAATAGATTTTCGTACATCCGAAGCTTCAAAAGGTTTGTTGTAAAATTCTCTTATAGTTTTAACAATGGCTTCACGATAGGCGGCCAAATGCGTTCCTCCTTGTGTGGTATTTTGTCCGTTGACAAACGAATGGTATTCCTCGCTGTATTGTGTCTTACTGTGTGTCAAGGCAATTTCAATATCGCCTTCTTTTAAATGTATAATTGGATATTCTAAATCCTCGACATTAATGGTTTCTTCCAATAAATCTTTCAATCCATTTTCAGAAAAATATTTTTCGCCGTTGAATATTATGGTCAAACCATTGTTGAGATAACAATAGTTTTTGAGCATTTTGATTATGTATTCATAACGGTATTTGTAATTTTTGAAAATCGCTTCGTCTGGAATAAAAGTAACTTTGGTTCCTTTTCGTTTGGTAGTTTCGATAATATCTTCCTCCAGAACCAAGTTTCCTCCCGAGAATTCGGCGGCTTTTTGCTTGTCATCACGAACGGATTCCACGCGAAAATAATTGGACAAAGCGTTCACGGCTTTTGTTCCAACACCATTCAAACCCACAGATTTCTTGAAAGCCAAAGAATCGTATTTTCCTCCGGTATTCATTTTGGAAACTACGTCAATCACTTTTCCAAGAGGAATTCCACGACCGTAATCGCGAACGGAAACCGTTTTGTCCTTGATAGTTACCTCGATGGTTTTGCCTGCACCCATAACGAATTCATCGATACAGTTGTCCAGGACTTCTTTGAGAAGAATGTAAATACCGTCGTCTGGCGAAGAACCGTCACCGAGTTTTCCAATGTACATTCCGGGACGCATTCTGATGTGTTCTTTCCAGTCGAGTGACCGAATATTATCTTCGGTATATTGATTTTGATCGGACATTTTAAATTTTATCGAATTTAATTACATTATGTTCGGCCTATACTTTTCACATTGACCTCGGGTGTGCTAATATAGTGTATTTAAGAGGGTTTATAAAATGATATTTATCAAAGTTATTGACAAAGTAATGAGCAAATAATAAAACAAATTATTGATAATGACAAAGAATTCCAGTATCGGTTACTGTCCATAAACTTGCTTTTTGATTCGCAATTTTTAAAGCGTTATTAGCCCACGTATTACAAGTATAAAACAAGTTATAACTTCCGTTAGCTTCATAAAAAGCATCTCTACTTCCATAAGAATTTCCAGAAATCCATTGGACATTTTTATAAACATCCCTATTAAAACTTTCAGAAATATAAGTTACCAATCTTTGATATTCCTCATCCGAAATTTTGATTTTTTTACAGGCTTCATCTTCTTTCATTCTTTTATAAAAAGTAGTGTGCATAGCAGATGAACTTAAACCAAAAGCGGCTTTAAAAGCCGTGCTTGCTTTCAAATCAGACCATTCGGGAGTATTGAGATAAAACCCTTTGTCGCCCCAACCAAAAGCAAGATATTTCACTAAACTATCCTTTGATTGTGTTTGCTGAAAACGAATTTCTTTTGACCAATCTTTGTACACGTTTTTTATTGGAACTACAATATCAGTATGAACCCCATTGGATAAAATGAATATTTCAATTTCCTTATCTTTTTGAGAAACATCCGAGTTTACAGAAATTTTAGAAATTAAAACTGCAAAAAAAGCATATAAAACTAGGAAGCTTATTGTTCCTAAAACTGTCCAGCCTATGACTTTTAGGCCCTTTTTTACTGATGTCATACAAATACTTTTTGGTTTTATGAGTAGAAACAATTTTCGAGCCAAAAAGAATAGATTTTTTAAAAAACTTTAACAATTTCCTTCAACTGATTATCCAATTCCAAATTAGAAATTTTACCTTTTTCAACATCAAAATTATCGTTGAAACTAGGCAAGGAAAATGTTGCTTTTATAATTGCTCCATAACGAGGCAAAGCATTTTTGGCAATTTCAAGAACAGATGCTCCACCTCTTGCTCCAGGCGAAGTAGCCATTAGCAACATTGGTTTATCCTGAAATACTTTTGGGCCAATTCTGGAGCACCAATCAAAAATATTCTTAAATGCTACCGAATAATTTCCGTTGTTTTCGGCAAGTGAAACCACCAAAATATCAGTTGTTGAAATTTTCTCTAAAAAGGCTTTTGCCAAAGGATGTTGACCGATTTCCTTTTCGATGTCCACACCAAATAAAGGCATTTGAAAATCGTTTAAATCCAACACTTCTACTTCGGCATTTTCGAAAAGTGAAGCTGTATAAGTCACTAATTTTTTATTGATGGACTGTTGACTATTACTTCCGGCAAAGGCTATGATTTTCATATAATATTTTTTTCTAAATGTAGTACAAAAAAAGACAAACGGACTATAGCTAATTTTAAAATTATTTAAGGATTTTTTTATATTCAATATCACTTCCCAAGTGTTTTAAATTTAAAATTCGTTTAAATTCATTTCTGGAAGGTTTAATAATAAAAGAAGAAGAATCAATCATTGTCGATTTGACTTTTGTCAATGAATCTAACCTTTTTAAATCTTCTTCAGAATAAATGTATTTTATTTTGAGACTATTATTTTCTAAACGTATTGATTTTATGGTCCAATAAATAGAATCTTTGTAATTAAGAACTAATTTTCCATCGAATCGTTTGGCTTTTTGAGTATTGGAAAGCATAAAAAAAGTATCTATTCGCTTGTGTAAAAATTCTATAGAATCTTTAAGTTGTCTGTAATCATATACTTCCTTTTTGTCCTTAGAAATACACTTGCCTTTTGAAAAAACAAATTCACTCTTCAAGGAGTCCATATCTTTAAGAGGAAACTTGAATCTATAATGATTTTCTTCAAGGATAATATTCTCTTTAATAGTCAGAAATACAGAATCCGAACTCATAAATAATCCCTGAAATTTATTGGGAATTTTTGACAATTCAGCATCATTTATAGGTTGTGGATTTTCGAAATAAAAATCTAATCCTGCTGGCACTGCTTTTTTACAAGAAAGGAAAGCGAGCAATCCTAATAATAAAATATATTTTTTCATTTGTATTTTTTTCTTTAGACTAAAAGTAATAAAAATTGGAATACCAATTAAATAAAAAAACCTGCAAAATGACTCTTGCAGGTTTCCAATATCTTAAATCTTGATATTATTTACACATTAAATCTAAAATGCATTACATCGCCATCTTTCACTACATATTCTTTTCCTTCCACCTTGAATTTTCCGGCTTCTTTGCATTTGGCTTCTGACCCGTAATGAACAAAATCTTCGTAGGCAATTACTTCGGCACGGATGAATCCTTTTTCGAAATCGGTATGAATCACTCCGGCAGCTTGTGGCGCAGTGGCTCCAATATTAATCGTCCAAGCACGAACTTCTTTGACACCTGCGGTAAAATAAGTTTGTTGTTTCAATAATTTATAAGCGGCACGAATCAAAACGGATGCTCCCGGCTCGTGTAATCCCATATCTTCTAAGAAAACTTGGCGTTCTTCATAGCTTTCCAATTCGGTAATATCAGCCTCGGCTCCTACAGAAAGGATAATTACTTCAGCATCTTCATCTTTTACCAATTCGCGAACTTTATCCACATAAGCATTTCCGTTCACAGCCGAATTTTCGTCCACATTACACACATACAAAACAGGTTTTGCAGTAATCAATTGAAAACCTTCCATCAAAACTTCTTCGTCGTTATTTTGAGGAACTACCGTTCTTGCTGATTTTGCTTGAAGCAAAGTTTCTCTAATTCTATCCAAAAGCGCTTTTTCAACTTGGGCTTCTTTGTTACCTGTTTTGGCGGCACGATTTACTTTTTCGAGACGTTTTTCAACGTTTTCCAAATCTTTTAATTGCAATTCGATATCAATCGTTTCTTTGTCACGAATAGGATCTACATTTCCGTCAACGTGAACAATATTATCATTATCAAAACAACGCAAAACGTGAATAATAGCATTACATTCTCTAATATTTCCTAGAAATTGATTCCCTAATCCTTCTCCTTTGCTAGCTCCTTTTACCAAACCTGCAATATCCACAATATCAACAGTTGCCATTTGAACTCGAAGCGGTTTTACTAATTCTTCCAGCTTTGCCATTCTTGCATCGGGCACGTTTACAACTCCTATATTAGGTTCTATGGTACAAAACGGAAAGTTAGCACTTTGCGCTTTGGCATTGGATAAACAATTGAATAATGTTGATTTTCCAACATTTGGTAATCCTACAATTCCTGCTTTCATTTTATGGTAATTTGTTTAAAAGTGTGCAAATATAAGATTAAAAAAATGTTTGATAGCATAATGATCGTATTTCTCATTTAAGAAAATAATTTTCATCCGTTTTTTGCAAAGCATTTACAGTAGATCTATTTCGAATTATCAATTTGGTAGTATTTCATATTTCTATTTAAAAATGCAATTTTATTTGAATTTATTTTTAACTATTTCATAAAATTCAGAAAAAAAACAATGTCATTTTGAATGATTTGTTGAAAATAACTTAAATTGCGCCAACTAAAAAACCAAAAACTAATTAACTATGAAAAAAATCACATTATTAATAATGCTACTAAACGTCACGTTTCTTTTTGCCCAAAAAGAAATATCTGGAGTAGTAAAAGACCATTCGGGAGCTGCATTACCCGGAGTAAACGTTTACTAAAAAGGAACTAAAAACGGAGTTTCAACTGATTTTGAAGGAACTTACAAGATAAAAGTTCAAGATGGAGCCACTCTTGTTTACAGTTATATTGGATACAAATCCATTTCTAAAATTGTAACTAGCACTACAATTGACGTAGTTTTAGATTCTGATGGAGAACAAGAATTACAAGAAGTTCAAATTGTTGGCTCAAGAAATGCCAAAAGAACTGTTGTAAATTCTGCCGTTCCTATTGACATTATAGATGTAAAAACCGTGACAACACAAAGTGGAAAATTAGAAATTAATGAACTGCTACAATATGTTGCACCTTCCTTTAATGCCAATAAACAATCAGGTTCAGACGGTGCAGATCACGTAGATCCTGCCTCTTTGAGAGGAATGGGACCTGACCAAACACTCGTTTTGATAAACGGAAAAAGAAGACATCAATCGTCATTGATTAACCTTTTTGGAACTCGTGGAAGAGGAAATACAGGAACCGATTTGAATGCTATTCCAGCATCTTCCATCAAGAGAATTGAAATCTTAAGAGATGGTGCTGATGCGCAATACGGTTCAGATGCGATTGCTGGTGTGATCAATATTGTATTGAACGACAATATCAATGAACTAACAGGAGCTATTTCTTATGGAGTCTATAGCACTGACGCAAAAGGTGATTTCCCTGTTGGAACTGCCAATACAGATGGATACCGATTGGATAAAAATGGCAACGGAAATTCCTTTGGAAAAGACCAAGCTTTCGATGGTGCGTCAACAAAAATTACAGCAAATTACGGAATTGGATTAGGAAAAAAAGGAGGCTATGTAAACCTTACTGGTGAATTTTTAAACAAAGAAAAAACCTTAAGACCAGGATTTGATTTTAGAAAAGGATTTGGTGAAGCCAGTATTACAGGCGCAAATTTTATGGCTAATTTATCGCTTCCTGTTACTGATAAAATTGACTTTTATGCTTTCGGAGGCAGAAATTACAGAGATACTGATGCTTTTACCAGAAACGATGGAGAAAGAGTGGTCGAATCCATTTATCCGGGCGGTTTCACTCCTCGAATTACTTCAATAATTGTTGACAATTCTATCGTGGCGGGTTTTAAAACCAAAACTTCTAGCGGATGGGATATCGATTTAAGCAACACTTATGGTAAAAATGTTTTTGATTATACCATAAAAGGCACTTTAAATGCATCATTGGAAAGCGCTTCCCCAACTCAGTTTGATGCTGGTGGACACAGTCTTAGCCAGAATACTTTAAATTTAGATTTTTCTAAAAACTATGCTTCAATACTTGAAGGAATGAATCTTGCTTTTGGAGCAGAATATAGAACGGAAAATTTTGAAATTTTCGCTGGTGAAATTGGTTCTTATGCAACTTATGACACAAATGGAAATCCAATTACTAACCCGTTAACCCAATCAGCACCTATAGACCCAATTTCTGGCGAACCAAGACCAGGTGGATCACAAGGTTTTCCCGGGTACAGTCCGAAAAACGTAGTTGATGAATCTCGCTCCAATTTTTCGGCCTATGTTGATGCTGAATTTGACATTACAAAAAATCTACTCGTAAGTACAGCCGTTCGCTTTGAAAATTATAGCGATTTTGGAAGTACCATCAATGGTAAAATTTCTTCAAGATTAAAAATTTCTGATGCTGTTAATTTGAGAGGTTCCATTAGTACTGGATTTAGAGCACCTTCCCTAGCTCAAATTTATTACAATACTAGTTTTACCAATTTCAGCAGTGCAGGAGCAACCGAAGTTTTGCTTTCTGCCAATGACAGTCCTGTTACAAAGGCGTTTGGTATAGAATCATTAAATGAAGAAAAAGCCTTGAATGCATCCTTAGGATTTACAGTAACCAAAGGAAATTTTACTGCAACAATTGATGGTTATCTGATTAATGTAAAAGACAGAATTGTACTAACAGGCTATTTTGATGCAACAGCATTAGGATTGAATGTGGATGCAGCCCAGTTTTTTGTTAATGGAGCCGATACCGAAACAAGAGGTTTAGATGTCGTATTAGCTTGGAAAAAGAAGTTTAACGAAAACACTTTCGGTGCTACATTGACAGGAAATATTAATCATATGGAGATTACTGAGGTTAAAAACGGAAGTCTTGACGAACAGACTTTCTTTGGAGAACGTGACAAAGCCTTCTTATTGGCATCAGCTCCAGAAAGTAAATTTGGCTTGAATCTAACGTATGACAGAAAATGGTTTAACGCCGGTTTATCATTCACACGATTCAGTGAAGTAAAATTATTAGATTATCAAATGTACGAGGATGTAGCTGATTACGGAAGTTTTGCTGAGCAAATTGCTGCTGCAACGGATACGTACAGTGCTAAAATGGTTACTGATTTGACCTTTGGATTCAAACTTTCAAAATCATTTAAATTAAGTGTTGGCGGTAATAATATTTTCAATATTTATCCAGACCAACAAGATGACTGGGTTGAAGCTGGAGGATATTGGGATTCCGTTCAAATGGGATTCAGCGGAGCTTATTACTATGCTAGACTTGGATTTAATTTCTAATAAATTCTCAAAAATAAATGATGAAGGGCTGTCTTTTCGATAGCCCTTTTTATTTGGAAATTAAACTACAAAACATAAAAAAAATCCTGAACGTCAATTCAGGATTTCAAAATTTTCTGTAAAAATATTTGTTATTCGTTATGCAAAAATGCTTGTCTTGCCAGTAAAGTTTCTTCACTTTCTACGTGATTATCATCTGGAATACAGCAATCCACTGGGCAAACAGCCGCACATTGTGGCTCACTATGAAATCCTTTACATTCGGTACATTTTCCAGGAACGATATAATAAATATCATCCGAAATTGGAGTTTGAGCAGCATCTGCATCCACTTCTTCGCCAGAAGGTAAAACTACTTTCCCTTTGATTCTAGTTCCGTCTTTGTATCTCCAATCATCTGCTCCTTCGTATATTGCAGTATTTGGACATTCTGGTTCACAGGCACCACAATTGATACATTCGTCTGTTATAATAATTGCCATTTTTTATAAATTAGAAGTTAGATGTTATAAGTTAAAAGTATTACGCTTATCGTTTTCTCTTTGGACTTATAACTAATTAAAGCTTATTTTTGCCCAAAAATACAATCAAAACTTTTCATATACAAGTTACTTATGTCACAAAACGATAAAAAAAGAGGATTTATTGAATTAGGAAAATTTTTAAGTCAGTTTTCCGAAGCAGAAAATAGTATAAATTCCGAGGTTTTGTACAACGATTTATTTTTTGAAGATTTTGAAAATTTAATACAATTATCACAATCCCACAACGGCTGGTACACTCCAGAAAATGTTTATTTTTCCATTCAATCTTGGGCAACAGCTTTGACAGAGGAAAATCTGGACAAATGGCTTTCTGCTTATAATTTCCCCTTCGACTACGCTAAGGGTGACAAAAAGGTAGGGCTAATTTTGGCTGGAAACATTCCATTAGTTGGTTTTCATGATTTTTTGTCGGTTCTAATTTCAGGCAATAATGTTTTGATAAAAACTTCGTCGAACGACCAATTTTTATTACCGTTTTTAGCAAAATATATCATTGCAATCGAACCCGAATTTGCCAACAAAATTACTTTTGTAGAAGGAAAACTAGAGAATTTTGATGCCGTAATCGCTACAGGAAGCAACAATACAGCTCGTTATTTCGAATATTATTTTAAAGACAAACCAAGTATTATTAGAAAAAACAGAAATTCGGTTGCCATTTTAAACGGAGAAGAAACTAAAGAGCAACTTATCGCTTTGGGCGAAGATATTTTTAGGTATTTTGGTTTGGGATGTCGCAATGTTTCGAAACTTTTTGTACCAAAAGGCTATTCCTTCAATGCTTTTTTTGAAGCGATTTTCGAATATCAGGACATCATTCATTATGAGAAATACGCCAACAATTATGATTACAACAAGGCGGTTTTCTTGATGAGCAATTTCAAGTTATTGGACAATGGTTTTTTGACAATTAAAGAAGACAATAGTTATGCTTCGCCGATTTCGAGTGTTTTTTACGAATACTATGATTCGATCGAAGATTTGCAAATTCGACTACAATCTGAAAATGAACAAATTCAGTGTATTGTAAGTAATAATCTTGTGCCAAACAGTATTAATTTTGGAGAAACTCAAAAGCCAAATTTATGGGATTATGCAGATAATGTAGATACTGTGTCGTTTTTGTTAACAATATAGAAAAAAATAAGCGAATTATTTCGAATTATTTAATGCTTATTCAACTCTGATTTCCGAAATTTGCAACTTAATTTTTTGGACATAAATTACACCATGAAAAAACACAACTACAGCGCAGGACCTTGTATTTTACCACAAGAAGTTTTTGAAAAATCAGCACAAGCCATATTAAATTTCAACAATTCCGATTTATCGATTTTAGAAATTTCGCACCGAAGCAAGGATTTCGTTGCCGTAATGGAAGAAGCTCGTGCCTTAGCATTGGAACTTTTAGGATTAGAAGGCAAAGGATATCAAGCTCTTTTTCTTGCTGGCGGAGCGAGTATGGAATTTTTGATGGCTCCCTACAACTTGATGAAAGAAAACGGTAAAGCCGCTTATCTAGATTCTGGAACTTGGGCAAGTGCCGCAATTAAAGAAGCTAAATTTTTTGGAGAAACCGTTGTCGTTGCTTCTTCTAAAAACGAACATTACAACCACGTTCCTAAAGGATATACTGTTCCTGCCGATGCAGATTATTTTCACTGCACGAGCAACAATACCATTTTTGGAACGCAAATGAAGGAATTTCCTGATTTGGATATCCCAATGGTTTGCGATATGAGTTCCGATATTTTCTCTCGAAATATTGATTTTTCTAAGTTTGGAATTATTTACGCAGGAGCTCAAAAAAATATGGGCCCAGCAGGAGCTACTTTGGTAGTTGTCAAAGAAGAAATCCTTGGTAAAAGTGGTCGTCATATTCCAAGTATGTTGGATTATGAAAAACATATCAAAGCAGAGAGTATGTACAACACACCACCTGTATTTCCTGTTTATGCTTCATTATTGACTCTACAATGGTTAAAAAATCTTGGAGGAATTTCTGCAATCGAAAAAATAAACAATGCAAAAGCAAATTTGCTTTATACTGAAATAGACAGAAACCCTTTATTTGTGGGAACTGCAGCTATTGAAGACCGTTCTACTATGAATGCAACATTCTTATTAGACACTCCTTTACACACCGACACTTTCAATGCAATGTTGAAAGAAGCTGGAATTATTGGTTTACCTGGTCACCGTTCAGTGGGTGGTTACAGAGCATCAATGTACAACGCAATGCCACTAGAAAGTGTGCAAGTTTTGGTTGATGTAATGAAAGATTTAGAAAACAGAGTTTAGTTTTAAATTCGGTTTTAAACACAACATACAATTTTACAATATAAATTAATTTGAGAACGAGATTGTTTCGTTCCTCGCAATGATATAAAAAATGAAAGTATTAGCCAATGACGGAATTTCAAAAAGTGGAATTCTAGCTTTAGAAAAAGGTGGGTTTGAAGTTATAACTACAAAAGTAGCACAAGAACAAGTGGCTAATTTCGTAAACGAAAACAATGTAAGCGTAGTATTGGTAAGAAGTGCAACCAAAGTTCGTAAAGATATTATTGATGCTTGTCCAGGTTTAAAAATCATTGGACGTGGCGGTGTTGGTATGGACAATATCGATGTGGATTATGCTAAAAGCAAAGGAATAAATGTAATAAACACGCCAGCTTCTTCATCAGAATCGGTGGCCGAATTAGTTTTTGCACACTTATTTTCAGGAGTTCGTTTCTTGCACGATTCAAACAGAAATATGCCTCTTGAAGGCGATTCTAACTTTGAAGGTTTGAAAAAAGCGTATGCAAACGGAACTGAATTAAGAGGAAAAACACTTGGAATTGTTGGAATTGGTCGTATTGGTCAAGCTACTGCAAAAATGGCTTTAGGCCTTGGTATGAAAGTGATTGCTGCCGATATGTTTATTCCAAAAGTAGATGTAAAAGTGGAATTTTTCGACGGACAGTCAATTACAACAACAATCGTTTCTCAATCATTAGAATCATTGTTCAAAGAAGCTGATTTTATCACATTGCACGTTCCTGCTCAAGAGGGTTATATCGTTGACGAAAAAACATTAGCCATTATGAAAGATGGTGTGGGAATCGTAAACTGCGCTCGTGGTGGTGTTATTGATGAAGTAGCTTTGATAAAAGCATTGGATTCTGGAAAAGTATCCTTTGCAGGATTAGACGTTTTCGAAAGCGAACCTAAACCAGAAATGACTATTTTGATGCACCCAAAAATCTCGTTGACTCCACACATTGGAGCTGCAACAGGAGAAGCTCAAGATAGAATTGGAACAGAATTAGCTTCACAAATTATAAGTTTGCTAGGTTAATTTTTCTTTAAATATTTAAATGGCTCATTGTTAATTCAATTAACAATGAGCTTTTTTAATTATATTTGATTTCAATTATAAAAAACCAAAACTATGTTCGAACAATTAACACAATTAGTACAACAATATGGTAATGATGCTGTTGTAAAAAATGATGCCATTCCAAATGAGCAAAATCAAGCAGTAATGGAAGAAGCCGGAGGTTCTATCCTTTCTGGGTTAAAGGATATGGCGGCTGGTGGTGATTTTGGTGATTTAGCAGGAATGCTAACAGGAAAAACGTCCATCGATATGAACAACCCTGTTGTGGCTTCATTATCTGAAAAAGTAACTGGAAATTTAGGTTCAAAATTTGGATTATCAACTGAAGCAGCCGGTGGAGTTGCCGAGGGATTAATTCCTCAAATATTGAGTGGACTAGTAAACAAAGCCCAAGACCCAAACCAACCTGAATTTAATGTTAGCGATCTAATTGGAGCAATTTCTGGCGGAAATAGTTCAGGATTAATGGATGCCGTTTCAAAATACGGAGGACAATTTGGCTTAGACCAAGATGGAGATGGACAAGTTGGAATGAGTGATGCTATTTCGGCAGTAAGCAAAAATAGTGGTGGAATTGGAGGACTTTTTGGTAAACTATTTGGTAAATAATAGCATATACTAATTGTAAAAAAGTCGTTTGTGTCTTGCAAACGGCTTTTTTTATGCAATTAACTATAATCAATCATTTGTTTTCGTAACTTTATAGTTCATTTTATCAGCATGAAAAATTGTTTCTACATAATATCTTTATTTTTCTTTTTACTGCTTAGTTGCAATAGCAAAAAATCGGTTGCTGAGAGTCCAGATAAAACCTTGACGATCAAAAATGACACCATACAAATTGCAAAAAATACAGTAAAAGTAACAAATGACACTGTCAAAATTGCTAATGAAGAACTTCAATATGAAGTGATTATTATTGATCCTGGTTTCAGTTCTTGGCTGGCTAGCAGAGCTTTTCCGCGTGGATATCTTTCACAATCCTACATGGAAAATAAAAATATATTTTATGTAACCGAATGGAATAATCGCGTTATACAACCTCAACGGTACAATCCTAATTTGTATGAAATGTCTATTAATTATGACCAAAATACAAACTATGGATATGAAGTAAATTATTTAATCTACAACTACATGATTTTTTTTCAAAATACCTATAATCAAAGACTTTATGGTAATGTACCGCCAAGATAATATCAGTATATTTGTATTATCATATTAAATTAAGATGGAGAAATTAAAAAAACGTTGGGGAATTACATCTAATTTTCAGCTCACCATCATATTTATCGTTTTTGCAATAACGGGCTCAGCTTCGGCTTGGTTGTCGAAACCTTTTTGTGATTGGTTGGGAATTGTAAAAGAAGATTTAGGTTTTTGGTTTACACCCGTTCGATTGCTTTTAATTTTCCCGATTTACCAAGTCCTTTTAGTGTTGATAGGATTTATTTTCGGACAATTTAAATTTTTCTGGGCATTCGAAAAGAAAATGCTGAAAAGTATGGGATTAGGATTTTTGTTCAAAGAAGAAAAAAAGTAAATTATTTTTCTTTTTTGATCCAATAATTGTAAATCCAAGCCAATGTAAAGGAAGGAATAAAATCTGTAAACGGAATAATTTCTTCAAGAAAAGTAAAAATTCCACCCACTTTACCAACAGTTCCTTTGTACATCCAAGTCATTAAAAATCCTGCCATTGGAGCCCAAATCACATCTGAAAATTCACCAACTAATGGAATAGAGAATGATAACATTCCTATCGCATCGAATGCAATTCCCAGAATAAGATTTCGGTTTTTATTGCCAATTTCCTCTTTTTGAATTTCTTCAAGAATTTTTTCTTCCATTGTTTTAAATTTTCAAAACAAAGATACAAATCTAATGCCAAAACAAGTTAGAAGTTGGAAGTTAGAGGCTCAAAGGAAATTAAATCAGTAACTACTTCTTCATTAATAACCAAAATCTTTGTTTCTTTGTAAAAACAGTTCCAAATCATGATACAAGCAAAAAATATTCATAAATATTACGATCAACTTCACGTGCTCAAAGGAGTTGATTTGCATATTCAAAAAGGCGAAATCGTTTCAATCGTAGGTGCTTCGGGTGCCGGAAAAACCACGCTTTTGCAAATTCTGGGAACATTAGACAAGCCCACCATCGAAAACGGAATAGAATTGCGCATCAACGATCAGGATATTTTGACGATGAATGATAAAACTTTATCCAAATTCAGAAATTTGAACTTGGGTTTTATCTTCCAATTTCATCAATTATTACCAGAATTCACGGCTTTAGAAAATGTTTGCATTCCTGCCTATATTGCCAATAAATCGCGTCACGAAACGGAAACGGAGGCCAAAAGATTACTCGAATATCTCGGACTTTCGCACCGAATCAATCACAAACCCAACGAACTTTCGGGTGGAGAACAACAACGTGTGGCTGTTGCGAGAGCTTTAATCAACAAACCAGCCATAATTTTTGCCGATGAACCTTCGGGAAATCTTGATACCCATTCCGCCGAAAATTTACACCAATTGTTTTTCAAATTGCGGGATGAATTCGGACAGACTTTCGTAATTGTAACTCACAACGAAGAACTAGCTAATATGGCCGACAGAAAATTGGTAATGGTTGACGGATTGATTTCTAAATAAATGACTAATTCCGAACTCAAATCTTTCCTCGACGAAAAAGTCATTCAATACAACACCTTTGATTTTATCGAAAGTGATCCTGTTCAAATTCCGCATTTGTTTTCGCAAAAAGAAGACATTGAAATTGCCGGTTTTTTGAGTGCGACCATCGCTTGGGGAAATCGCAAAATGATTATCAAAAACTCCCACAAGATGATGGATTTGATGGGGAATTCACCTTATGATTTTGTGATGTCACACACCGAAAATGATTTGGAACGTTTGGAATTATTTGTTCACAGAACTTTCAACGGTCAGGATTTTGCTAGTTTTATTAAAGGTTTGCAGCATATTTACAAAAACCACAACGGTCTTGAAGCTGTTTTCGCCCAACATCAAGAAACGAATTCGATGCAAAAAAGCATTTCTGAATTCAAGAAACTGTTTTTCGAAATCGAACACCAAAACCGAACCCAAAAACATATTTCCGACCCAATGAACGGTTCCGCGGCGAAAAGAATTAATATATTGAATCAGTCAATTAAGGTAGTCTATTTTAATGTATTAATCAATTGAATGATATTAAGTTATCATTATCTAATATTATTTCATTTTGCATTGCAGATATGCTTTCTTGACCATCAAAAGTTAAATCTTCAAAGTCAGCGTCAGTATATCCTATACCTCGAAAATCAAAATAATCTTTTCTCTCTTGAATATCTTCTATGCGTTGTTGTTCATTAGTAGCTGTTGTCCTTGAATAATAAATCCAATTCCATTTAAGGGTAAACCAATCAGTAGTGAATGTTGAAGTTTCTTCAAATCCTTTATACTTTATTGTAACAAAGAATATTCCGCCACGTTCTAATTTTTTATGAGTTACTGTTATACGTTCTATAAGCGAATGTACTAACCGTTTTGTATCTTCGAAATTGGTTGTTAACTTGAATTCATTAATAGCATTTTCAACCTTCATTTTTGCAAATTGATTATCAGCTTCTAATATCTGAACCTTTAAAATATCAATGTTATTTGATAATATTTCAATATCACGTTTAGCTTGTTTATATTTATCATTAATGGCAACATCATCCTCTAATTCAACATCAGTTAATATATTTAAAAGTTTATCCCGTAATTTAATTTTTGTTACTAAATCACCTTCAACTTGAATAAGTTTATTTTTTAAAACAACGCTTTGTTCTGTATTAACAGGTAATGATAGTAATAGATTTTTTAAGTCTTTGCTTAAAAACAAATGTTGAATGATGAAGTTTTCAAATCTAATGATGCTTATACCACGACTATCAGCACATTTGCCCACAGCTTTGCATTTATAAGCACTATCTTTTGTTACTAAACGTTTCTTTCCACGATATTCTAAACCACAATTACCACAATAAACCAACCCATTCAAAAGATAATTAAATTCACTTCTTTTACCCGCTTTTTGTTTATTGTTAATCAAATTTCGATTTACTTTATCAAATGTTTCAATATCAATAATGGCAGGAACATCAGCTTCAATAGTAACTTTATTTCCTTTAGGTTTTTTGTTCCAGACCCTTATCCCTTTATATACTGTATTTTTTAACATATCATAAATAACATTACCTCGCCAAATAATATTTTTGCGTTCAAATGTTGTGGCTTCACGTGTATATTTATCATATCTAATATGAGATGGTTTACCATTGATATTTTTATGCTTTGTTGGAATACCCTCTGCATTTAAAATATTAGCAATGGTATATGTCCCAATGCCACTTAGTGACAATTCAAACATTCTACGAACATTAACAGCTTCAACTTCATCTATTTCATACTTTTTATCAATACCTTTTTTATAACCATAAGGTAAAACACCGTGAGTTAATCCTTTTGAAGCACGTAAATCAAATGTTTCATTAACTTTCTTTCTGGTTTGTTCTGCAAATAATTGATTCGTTAGAGATAATATACCAGTTGCAAATTTAATATTTGGGTCAGTTAAATCAGTTAAAACACCATTTGGATAGTATTTAATATCTTTTTTGTTTACCAGAAATTGAAACATTTGCCAGATATTAGTGTTACGTTCTAATCTTGACTGGTCAATGACATATACAGCTGTTATTTTATCTTTGTCAATATCTTTCAACATTTCAGCAAATGCTGGTCTTTCTTCAATTTCATCTTTAGTTCCAGAAATGCCTTTATCGGTGTAAATCTTATAATTCATACCGAGCTTAATTGCTACTTTGATACCTTTAATTGTTTGGATTTCAATTGAAGTATCTTTACCATCTACTTTTTTACCACTTATTCGAGTATAAATTCCTAACATATAAATCAGCTGTTATTTATAAAGAACACAAATATAGAAAAAATTGATTCAGTTAATTAGTGTCGTGTAAAACAAATTTATTCTTAATTATAATCATAGTAGATTATATTTGCATTAAAATTTAAGTAATTGAAAAATGGAGTTGAATAATACTGATTTGAAGGATTTTCTTGAAAGTAAAGTGCTTCAATACAACACCATAGACTTCATTGAGCCAGACCCTATAAGTGTACCTCATCGTTATTCTCTAAAAGAAGATATTGAGATAGCAGGGTTTCTAGCTTCAAGTATTGCTTGGGGAAATCGTAAGATGATTACTAAAAACGGTCATAGAATGATGGATTTATTAGGTAATTCACCTTATGATTTTGTAATCAACCATAATGATTATCAACTTGAACGATTGGATGGATTTGTTCATAGGACTTTCAATTCTGATGATTTTAAATACTTTATTAAAGCATTAAAATACATTTACACCAATAAAGGTGGACTAGAAAATATTTTCATTCAAAATCAAACCGAAACTTCCCTTCAACCAGCCATTCACGCACTTAATGAAATTTTCTTTGAAATTCCACATTTAACTAGGACAAGAAAACACGTAGCAGACCCAAATAAAGGTTCTGTAGCAAAGAGAATTAATATGTGCCTTAGGTGGTTTGTAAGAAATGATAATACAGGAGTTGATTTAGGGATTTGGAAAAATATTTCTCCATCAAAGTTATCCTGTCCATTAGATGTACATTCTGGTAATGTGGCACGTAAATTGGGTCTTTTGAATCGAAAACAAAATGACTCTAAAGCATTAACCGAACTTGATAATTCATTACGGTTACTAGACCCTAATGACCCCGTTAAATATGATTTTGCACTCTTTGGACTAGGTATTTTTGAAGGTTTTTGATTTAAACTTTATTCTTTTCCATTATTCCTTTTACCTTTTTTACAGTATTTGCCGAAACTTTATAATCTGAATCTGATGCAAGTTTTGCAATCTGTCTTAGGGATAACGTTGGATTTGATTTCATTGCTTTTACAACTCTTTTATGTTTTGAAAGTATTTCATCTTCTGTATCAACAGTTCCAAGAACTCTACCCTTATAAGTATCTGGATTTTTTCTCTTTGCAGCAGCAATCCCTTCTTTTTGACGCTCTAAAAGTGTAGTTTTTTCAAGAGAATTTATCTCGGAAAGTACCGTTATAATCAAGTTGAAGATAGGATTTGGTTTGTTATTTATCATTGATTCTAAACCAAGATTATCGACTTTTACTACTACACCTTTATCAAATAAGAACTTTAATGTTTGAAGTACATTTATAGTATCTCTTCCAGCACGGGAAATATCGTGGAAAGAGACATAGTTAATCGTATTATTTTCAATCGCTTCAAGCAATTTTTTACCGCTTGGTCTATCTCCAAATGGTATTGAGCCACTAATAATATCAACAAATAAAGTTTCATCGGGATGGGCTTTGTATAATTGTCTCAAATTTGATTGTTGACTTGAACTTTGGCGGATGTAGCGTCCTTTTTTCATAGATTAGGAATTTTTGAATAAACCAAAGGTACAAAATTTAGTTTTATTGTGCAAATTTAGGGTGGTATATTTTGTACAATAAATAGTTTTGATTTTACTGGATTCGATTTGGTAGTGGTTGTATAGCGTATAAGTATAATCTAAAAATGCACAATATTAGAAATCCTGCTTAGTTGCATTTTACAATGTTTAGTTTTTTCGTTTTTTATGACTTAATTGATATTTATAGATAAAGGAATCTAAATATGGAAAATCTGAAAATAAAATTGGCAACAGGCAAAATCGTAACGATTGAAGCATTTCATTTTACTAAAACATATGGGGGACTAATTGGTAATCCATCAAAAGAAATAAATCAAGAAATTATTAAAAACATTTCCTACCCAAAAAATTGGGGACAAAGAAGAGCCGTTTTTGATAGAAAGGATTGGTATCTTTCAAGCGAGGTATTAAAACCTATAATTTACTCGGCTTGGCTAACAGCTGAATCAATTGGGGGCAAAGAAAAACACAATGATGGGAGTTCAATAATAGTAATATGGATTGATGATGAGCCAAAGGGTAAAACCATTGAAGAAATCATTGTTTCTGGTATTGGATTATTTGACTGGGAAAAATTTGCCAAAAATTATCTACTGTAATTTTAGCCTTATATTTATTCCCCCCAGATTTTAAACAACAAATAAACTACACAAGCCACACCAAAACCCATTACCACTAATTGAAGTAACAATAAGGAATCAATACTTGAAAAAGCTAGTGATTTCATTTAGTTAATGAGAAAATCTGTATAAAAAAACAATCCTAGTTTGATAAAATTTATTTTATCGAAGTTGAATTATTATTGACAAAAGAAAGCTACAGCCCCAAAATTTGTTTTTTCTTTAATTCAAATTCTTCTAGTGTAATTAACCCTTTATCCTTCAGAACTGAAAGTTTCTCAATGTCATCATAGTTGTGATGAGATTCTTCTTTAATTAAATTTTTTTTACTGTGTGTTTTATCAATTTTATAATCATCAAATAGTGGTAATTTATTAATCTCATCTTTACCAATTAAAAATTGAAGATTATTACCCCCGTATATATTTTGAATTACAACTCTTATAGCATCTACTCCAAATATATTTAACAGGATTGGTGTTGCAATTTTTAAACCTAATATTGAGTCTATCCATAAATAGGAAAACATTAGAAACCCTGCAAAAAATATAATCATTATTCCAAAATAAAATAAAATTAAAGTATCTATTTTGTAGCCGATTAATAGACCTAGTATAGTCACAAGAACTCCTATTAATGCAACTCTAAAAATATAGACAAATTCAGTAAGTGGCAATAATCTCATAGGCTGTTTGTCAACAAAACCTATATTTTCTCTTGCTATTGTATTCACATCTCTAACATTACCATTTTTAAGATGAAAAGAAATATTTACATCATTAATAATCAATTTTCCTGTTGAAAATATAATAGTTTTGTTTTCCATAAGTTATCTATCAATAATTTGTTAATTTACATAAAGCATTCACATTTTTACAAGAGTTATAGTAATTATTTCTTCAAATACTCAAATAATTTAAGTAAAGAAAATAATATTATTTTTTTTATGAATTTTGGAAAGGGTTTGACCAAACTATTTTATTTCCATCCATCTCCCCAAGGGAATATCCCTCCTCCACCACTGCAACGAATACAAATTCCTCCTTCAGAACCTTCAGCAACCCAAAACGGTTCTATTGCCCGATATGATAAACTTAAATTCTCATCAAATTTATTTTCTAAATATCTAACATTATAACCGTCAAATCCTTTCTCAACATTCCCAAGGCTAAATTCACAAATATCTGGAGACTCTGTCATATCAAATTTATCTGTTATTGTTGACCATAATTTTAATTTATTTCCCGAAATTTCAATACGATATTTAGTATTGTAAGATTTAATAATTTCATAATCATGTTTTCCTTGTATTGCCTGTAATGTTGCTGAAGCGTTATTAATATCAACATATTTTTCTTTTTTCTCTTCATTGCCACTACCATATGCGATTAAAATAAATACTCCAACTACCATTGTAGTGCAAATAATTTTAAAATATTTGTTTTTGTTTTTCATTTTTTTGAATATAAAAGTTAGTAATTATACTTAACATAAGCGCAAGCAAACATAATGAGAGGTCAATCGGGTCAAAAGTACCCTCAAATAATTTTAATCCCTGTAAAATCTCAAAAAGACAGCCTGTGATTAAAGGTATTAACAACCAATATTTACCATTACCAATTTCCTTTCTCCAAATTAACAAATAGACTGATGAAAATGAGTACATCCATAAACCATCTGGTAGAGAGTAATAAATCCAAGTCGGCAAACTGCTTTTAATCGGGTGAAAGCTTATTCTGATTAAATTCGTAAATTGTTCAATACCTATAAATTCAAACCAATCAAACATTCTTATAGTGGTACTTCGGAAAGATATATAAAGGAATGCCCCAAGCAACAATGGCAATAGAACGTTGTAAATAATCTTTAAAGGCATTTTTATAGTTAGAATATATTTTGACATATTTACAGTTGTTTTATTCTAATAGTAAAAAATAATTCAACAATAATTTTTATTTAAGTTTTGCTCATTGATGAGATTGAATTTTCGGTAATAAAAATTCTTTCCTTATTATTTTATAATTAGTAAAGACAATAGAAAATCAAAGAACCATTCTACCTTCAAACATATCGTAATCCTTTGCCTCATAACCATCTGAGGAAGGTATTTCATTATCTAAAACTATTAAAGAAAGATAAACATATCCATCATCTAAATTTAAAATAGTTGCGTAACGTACTTTTCCATTATTGCTTTTATATTTAATTATTGTATATTTATCGTTTACTAAACCAATTGTTTTATTTGCAATCTCACTGGGAATGTTATTTGTAGCAATTTCCCAAGTCCCGTGAAAATTATTAGAATTACCTCTTATGCCAAGATTATCACTATCATAATCCTCTTTTGATGTATAAGTTCCATTACAATTAAATATTGTGACGGTTTTAATATCTAAACCTATATTTTCTTGATTATGAGAATCTTCAAATTCCTTCCCACAAATTATTTCTTTCGAATTTTTTTCCCACTTTGGTTTATCCGCTCCACTTCCAAATGCGATGAATAAGAATAAAACGCCAATTATTAAAGAGCTAATAATTTTAAGATAATAGTTTTTTTTCATTTTTCTTCTTGATTTAAAAGTTTAGTGAGTTGGATATCCTGTCCCATTACACATTTCACAAGTCCAACTTCGTGCAGTTCTTCTTGGTTGCCTTCCCATTGCAATGTCATTTTCAACGGATAAAACACATCCACATGGCTCCCCCGAATTATTCACTCCAGTCCCTTTACAAAAGCTACAAGTAATAATTCCAGTTCCTTTACAGTAATTACAAACCGTTTTTTCTGGTTCTGCTTTAATTGGCTGTTCATAAGTAATATTGCTGGTAGTTGATGATTCTTGAGATTTATTTAATTTATCACAACCAAATGCTAAAAATAAAAATACTCCAGTAAGAATTGTGGTGCTAATAATTTTAAGATAACTGTTTTTCATGTTTTTATATTTAAATGTTAATTTTCTTGTTTATTAAAAAATGTGGTTGTTAGACACAATAATAATGATAACCGATAATAGTAAATTTTTCGTAATAAAATAGTTTTAATTGTTAATTACCTCTAACCTACATCAAAAAGATTATCAAAAAATTAAGAATTAGTTATCGTAGCCCTTTCGTGATTTATCGTTTTGTAAAGTATAATTTTTAATATAATTTTTTACAATAGCCCGATTTATCAACTATTAATCTTGTATAATGCTCTTAATTATAATAGTAAGTAAGTGTATTAACCAATTTACCTTGTTCATACGTTTTCTCTGTAATTGGTTTTCCTTCGGTATTATATATAAAACTATATGTGGTTATGTTTGAGCCTTCTGTTTCTTTAGTAAGATTATTTGCGTAAATACCCATTACCATTGAAACCTCTTTGCTGAATGTAGTTGTTACTGGATTTATTTTATCATCATATTCATAATATATAGAGCTTGTACCATTTTTTGCAGAATTTTTGTTGCCTTGAGAATTGTAGGTGTATTTTGTAATGGTTGTTACATTATTTTCGTCTATTTCTGTTGATTCAATAAGTTGATTCAATGTATTGTATTTATAAGTAATATTTATTTTTCCACTCCAACTATCATAATTTTCGGATTTTGTTATTAAATCTCCCGTATAGATATAAGATTCATATCCTGAAATTAATACAGCATTAAAGGATTCTTTAATAAGCTTGTTATCAAGATAAGAATAATTTATACTAACTGGTAAACCATCAATATCTCCTTTAATATCGGTTAATTTACTTCCAGTATAAGAATATAATAAAGTAGCAATTTCACCATACTCATTAACTTGAATGGTTTTATTTATTAAACCTTTAGTATTTGTTATTTGTTCAGCAGTTTCATCAGTTGTACAAGAAGCTATCATCAGAATAATGACAACAGATATTAGAATTTTTTTCATAATTAAAGGTTTTGAATTATTAATTACCTCAAACCTACATCAAAAAAATTATCAAAAAATTAAGAATTAGTTATCGTACTGTTCCTGTGATTTATCGTCTAAATATTGATTGCTTGTAATTTCAAAACAACGGTAGTTCCTGTTGAAGTAGAAGAAATTGTAACTGCATTATCCGTATAGAATTGAAACAAAGCGATACGTTCTTTCGCTAATTTAATCCCTTTTGAAGTATTGAGTTTGTTCAGGTTTTCAGTAGCCATTCCTTTGCCATTGTCTTTAATTTCACAATAAAGATAATTTTCTGTTTGTTTTAAGGAAAGTGTAAGTGTCGGATATTTTGAATTTGAATCAAAAGCGTGAACAAAGACATTTTCAATGAATGGTTGCAGAAGCATTGGTGGTATTTCGGTTTCAAATAAATCCAAATCATTATCAAGAATAAGTTCAAATTTTATCTTGTTTTTGAAACGCATATTTTCAAGCATTATATAGGATTTCAAATACTGAATTTCATCTGTCA